>Ga0334890_1000264_pt1 | contig 98961 bp, 68 predicted proteins | sample GraSluR1_MG_3_FD_207220 | JGI IMG/M metagenome (GOLD analysis project Ga0334890, IMG submission 207220) | Sludge microbial communities from methane-producing bioreactor in Wageningen University, Netherlands - Granular Sludge_31_08-R1 | ecosystem: Engineered > Bioreactor > Anaerobic >... | reverse complement strand
GGGTAAGAAGTTACCATTGCGAACTGTCTTTGAAGACCAATGACGGACTTTAACTTTGGCCTTACCCTTCGTCTTGTCTGTTTACTCCAAACGAAAATAATATTTTGTTGCAAACATAGGATGACGATAACTTTTTGTTGTACCTGTCATCACCACATTATGCCCAAAAATTTTGGGTGAGTTCTCGCGATGACGGTCTTTCTGTAGACTGAGCACTGAGCAGAGAGAAGATGAGAGTAAAGGGCAGAGTACTCAATCAGCCAATCCTGCCAAAGGCAGTCAATCAGTCAATCCCCCGAAGCCTCGGGGCAATCATCCAATCCTCAGCACCCCTTCGTCATTGCGAACCCACCGTTTTTTTGGTGGGTGAAGCAATCTTAAAATGGTAGTACTGAAAAGATCGCTTCGTCTCGTCAAAAAAGATGACGAGTCTACCAATGACAGATTATTATCTCGTCATTGCGAAACCCTTTTTCTTTAAGGGTTGAAGCAATCTCTTTAAAAAAGATCGCTTCGGAAAGTACCCTCGCGATGACGGTCTTTCTGTAGACTGAGCACTTAGCAGAGAGAAGATGAGAGTAAAGGGCAGAGTACTCAATCAGCCAATCCTGCCAAAGGCAGTCAATCAGTCAATCAATCAATCAATCACATAGAATAAATCTATTCTCTCCCGCATATTGAAATAAATGGGCACGACTTGCAGCTATCCTGTCTGCTGGTTTGAGAGAAAGGGATGCTGGGGTTAAAAATTTCTGTAACTAGATCTTCAATTCTTTGCTTAAACTCAGCCATGAATGGGGTGTAGTCTTCAATGGGTTTGTACTTTTTCTCAACCTTAAAGTCAACCTTTAGCTCTTCCTCAGATTTAAGCGTTTTTACAAACCAAATGGCAGGTTTTACTTTTATTTCAGGGTATTTATGCTTCACTGCATGGCAGTAGCTGAAAATTTGAAAAACCTCCTTTCGCTTGTCAACAAGTATAGGATCAAAAAGTTCCTCAATAACAGCAAACTTTCCCTTGCTGTTATCCTTTCGTCCTGTTTTGTAGTCAATCACCCATAGGGTGTCATCTTTCTTTTCCAGCCGATCGATATAACCACCCAGAAGGATGCTCTTTTGCTGACCGTTTATCGTAACTTCAATGGGTACATAGATCTCCTCCTCCTGACTCTTAAGAAAGAATGGAGCCCTTTTCATATCAACCCTAAGCATTTTTTTTATGGTGTAGAGTATGGCGTTTCGGGCAATCATGTTACGCCCCGAGAGATTCTCTGTTTTGTCAACCTTATTCTCTTTCAGGTAGATACTAAAAAAAACCTCATCGAGAACGTTCTCTACATGCTTTTGATCTTTCAGAAGTGATTCAATCATTGCCCCAGAGACCATTTTTTCTGAATACGATTTGTAGATCATTTCCATGGTCTTATGTATAATTTGACCAAATTCCAGCGCACCAATTTCTTCGGCAATATCTTCCTCCTCATTAATTCCAACACAATATCTAAAGTAAAAACGCAGAGGACATGTTATGTACGAAGTTAATCCACTGGGTGAAAGGGTAATGCCTCTATCCTTTTTTTCAAGATTTTTTAGCAGCAGTTCAATAACATCTTCATTTTTTTCAATGGTAATGGTTGGGGGAGGAGTTAGGTTAACATCAAATCCAACGGATATTTCTTTGATTTTGCCATACATCTGTTCCATTTGCAGCTGAAGTCCAAACCGGCTCACTTCTCCCGACGAGAGACCCTCTGTGCGGCTACTGTAAACCAAATAAACTTGTTTTGCCCTATGCAGTAATCGGTAGAAGTAGTATGCGTAAAGGGAATCGTGAAACTTATGGCTTGGTAAGCCAAATGCAATTCTTAACGAAGGAGTAATAAACGATACCGAATGGCTTCGGCCTGGAAGGATATCATCGTTAAAGGAAAGTATAACAATATTTTCGAAGTCAAGTGCTCTGGTTTCAAGGAAACCCATGAGTTGGAGTCCTGCCAGTGGTTCGCCGCTGAACGATACTCGCTCCTGATGAAATGCTTTACGAACTAGCTGAAGAAGAACCTTGTATGTAATTTCGAAGTTGAGCGATGATATCACTCCATGTAACCTATTAAGGCTTTTGTGCAGAGTATAAAGAAATTCTAGGTTAATCCTGTAATGAGGATTACCCTCTGCTTCAATTTTTCTGGCAAAGATCTGCGAAACTTCATTGCAAACATCAATAAGATAGCTGGTCAGAGGTTTTCCATCCTTGGGCTCAATGAATATTCTGCTGAGTAGGTGTGATTTTGCCATCATTGTTGCTGATGGGTAAATCCTGTTGTTAAGCTTGATTTCCGAAACTAGCTTTGATGCCATTTCCGATTCGCAGAGGCGGATGTATGGATGGTTTAGTAGGCAGACAACATCTCGGTGGTAAAACCTGATCTCTTTGCTCTTGCTTGACCTTATATTCATTTGTAGCCTGATAAGAAACTCTGCCAAGCTGTAAGCGGGTGTTTCTTTGAGAGGGTATCCCATGGTGATATTCAGCTGCTCAACATCTTCGGGTATGGCCTGAAGGGTTGGAATTAGCAGGCTCTCGTTGGGAAGCACAATGGCAGTGGATTCGTTGAGTTTTGCACCATGACTAACCATTTCCTTAAGGATTCGTGGTATCAACTTGCTTTGCGTTACAGTTGATGGAGCTGCTATCAGCCTCACTTCCTTACTTTGCAACGGGTCGTTCTCAAAAACTTCACGGGGTAAGGCATTCCCAAACAGGCTTATGTTATCCCGGATAAACAAACCCGCTTCGTGATCTTTTGAATCAACAAAAAAAGGATCGTAATCCCAGTAGAAAAGCGCTTTACCCTCTCGCTTGTAGTGCTTAAACAGTATCTTTTCGCATTCGTTAAGTGCGTTAAAACCAATGAATGCTATATTCTTTTCATTACCCTTATAGATCTCATCTTTTAATAGTTCCTCTGCTGCTTTGCGGTAAGCCATTCCCTCGTAGCAAAGCCCTTGACTTTGTAGGACTTCATTAAAATCTCTGTAAATATCACCCAGAATATTCCAGATGCTTAGAAAGTTGGATTTTATTTCGGAAGGTTGGCTGCTATCGGCAATAACCCCAAGGTATTCCCTAAGTGCATCGGATTGCTCAGCTGTTAATCCCCCAAATCGTTCCTCAATTTCCTTGATGTCCTTAACGTTGGTAAAAAGTTTCTGTGCATCAATTAAGTACTTATCTATCTGATCAAAGTCGGCAAGCATTACTTCTCCCCAGAAGTAAAAGTTCTCAAATGGCTCACCAATTCCCTTAACCTTACGGTAAACGTTGAAAAGCTTGGTCACAAGGTTTATGGAATCATCGTACTGAAGCTTTGATAAACCCTGCATGATCTCGTTGATGGTAGTTACTGTAGGTGCCCAAATAGGTTTTCTGATAAGAGCCGAAAGATGCTGGTTGAAGAATAACCGTGCCCTTTGGTTTGGGAATACAAGGGTAAGATCCGATAGATCATTACCGTAACGATTTATAAGGTCGTTTGATACTAGAAGCAGAAAATTAGACATTGTTTACTAATTCTTTCAAGGCAATTCAGTTAACGTTGCGATTGATTATACTTGTTGCAATTCATTCAACTTAGTTAAGTAAGTAAAGGTAAGATTTGTTCCTGTAAATGGCTAATGGTTTTTAGTTTTAATGAAAGAAAACCTATTGTTTGCTTCTATCACAAAGTAAATGATTAAATCGTGTGATTTGAAGACAGAAAAAGGACGATGCAAAAGTTTAGGATGAAGGACTTCCCTGCGTCATTGCGAACGTAGCGAAGCAATCTCATGAACGGTAAACGTTGAACAGATCGCTTCGCAGAGAACGCTCGCGATGACGGACTTCACTTCGTCATTGCGAAGAACGTTTTTTTGTTCTGAAGCAATCTGCTGTATTGGGAGCATGGAACAGATCGCTTCGCAGAGAACGATCGTGATAACGGTCCCACCTGAGGGCTATGCATCGAATTCCGAGGTATCGGGGTAATTATCCCAAAAAAATTTACTAGCCTTTCCAAAGTTTACCCTGCCAGGTGTCATTTTCTTCTAAAAGTTTTTCAAATCTTACCAGAAGCTGGTCGGTGCGCAGTTTGCCCCATGAAGGGGCAATAAGAGTAGAGGGCGAGGCTTCACCCGTTAACCGTTCAATAACAATGGTTGGTTTTAAGCGTTCAATGATCTTCATCAGCATCTCGAGGTACTCATCCATGGAAAAAAAGCTGAAAGCTTTGGGATTACTGGCATAATCATTAGCAAGAGCTGTATTCTTTACAATTTGTAGCTGATGGAATTTTATGGTGGTTAGTGATAGTTGGTTGATGGTATTTGTCTGTGCGATCAGATCAATTTCGTTTTCTCCGGGGAGTCCAAGGATAAAATGAGCCCCAACATTAAGCCCTCGTTTTGCGGTTTGCTCAATGGCCCAAACCGACTGCTCAAAGGAATGTCCACGGTTAATGGCTTTAAGTGTCTGATTGGAGCAGCTCTCAACACCATACTCTACAGAGATATGGTGCGATTTAGCCAGTGAAGCTAAATAATCCAACTTTTCTTCATCAACGCAATCGGGGCGGGTTCCAATGGACATACCAATAACATTAGGATAGGATAGAGCTTCCTCGTATAGCTCTTTGAGCTTTTCGAGAGGTGCATAGGTGTTTGAATACGCCTGAAAATATGCCATAAACTTATCCACCCTTCTGTAACGAAATGCGTGAAATTCAATACCCTCCTTAATCTGCTGCGTAATCGATTTGCTGGGACTGCAGTAGCTGGGGTTAAACGAATCGTTATTACAGTAGGTACAACCTCCAACGCCAACAGTGCCATCGCGATTGGGGCAGGTAAACCCCGCATCGATGGTAAGCTTCTGAATCCTGCCACCAAAGGTTTTCTTTATGTAATTGGTAAAGCTGTTAAACCGTCTTTTGTCGCCCCAAGGGTACATTTTTGTGAAGTTCAGATGTGGGTTGTAACCTTTTTATTTATACAAAAACTAGTTTTAGTAGATATTCTCAGATTCTAGAATAGCCTCGTATAGTATATCTTGAATCTTGGTTCGCACATCAAGAGTAATAAGTTTACGGTTATCAGCATCGGGATGAATTCTGTTTGATATGAAGATGTAAACCAAATCGTAGGCAGGATCAACCCAGGCAAGTACACCGGTAAAACCGGAGTGACCATAGCTAAGCGATGTTGCTTTAAGGCTTACCGGACTAGCTTTTTTGGGATCGGTTTCAGGTTTATCAAACCCAAGTCCTCGCCTGATCCCATTATGACAGTTAACGCAGCTCGTAAAGAGATCAATGGTTGAAGCGGGTAGGTATCTTGTTCCACCATATTCCCCTTTATTTAAGTACATCTGCAATAGCTTAGCGAGATCATTGGCTGTGGAGAAAAGCCCGGCATGACCTGTAATACCACCCATCATGGCAGCCGCCGGATCGTGTACATGCCCCCAGAGCAGCTGCTTACGAAAGTAAACATCATTCTCGGTGGGAACAATGTTCTCCTCGTTAAAACGGCTTAAGGGGTTGAAAAGGGTTCGGTTCATTCCCAGTCCACGGTAAAAGGAATCCACAAGGTATTCCTCTTGGGGTATACAGGATATGTTGCCAATGACCCTGTGAAGGAGGATAAAACCCAAATCACTATAAACGTAAGTTCCCTTTTTACCTAAGGGCGATTTTATGATCCAGCTAAAAATGGAATCTTTTATTCCTTCAATTGCAAAAAGATTTTTGGCCACTTCGTGGGGATATTGGTAAGAGTATGAATTCCTGTAAAACTTTCTACTGGTATAGGAATGCTTGTTTAGAAAGCTGTTTGGCCCTAACTGGTATGGATAGCCATTGCTAAGCTTGCCATTGCGTAATGTTTGATCGGGAAAAAGGCTTTGCAAGGTGCGAAGGTAGAAGGGGATCCATGGAGTTAAACCTGCCTGATGGAGTAAAATATCGCTAATCACTAACTCATTATACATTGATGTGTCGGGAAAACAGAGGTAATTTCCCAGATTACTTTCCAAGGAGAGCATTTCCTTGGAGTATAAATCCATGGTAAGCAGTAGGGTTGAGGCTACCTTGGTTAGTGATGCCACATCATATATTGATGAGTGATTAACTGGAATATCGTTCTGTGTATAGGTATGGTTTCCAAAGCATTTGTTGTAAAAGATTACCCCATTTTTGGCAGCTAGGATCTGCATACCAGGAGCTGCTTGCTGTGCAATGGCATCGAGAGCAATGGAATCAATTTTGTTGAGAGTTTTGGACGAAAGGTTTAAATCCTCTGGAATTGAATAGGTAAGCCTGATTTGCTTTCCCGCATCGTTTCCACTACCTATGGCAAACCGTGAATTAATAGACACAGGTAATCGTCCGCTTACATCAATACCACCAAATATTAATTGAGCTGTAAGGTTTTGGGTGATGGGGGAGTTGTCGTAAGCCACTATCAAACCCTTTGTGGTATTCAGATTTGAAAATTTTCCCAATGCATAGGGCGTTCCAAAAAGGGTTAAAATGGTTGGCATTTCTAATGCTAACTCTTCAATAAATTCAGCAATTAGGGGAGTAATCCCAAAATCGTTCTTAGGACTTGAATTGATGGAATGATAACCAACTATGATAAGATTGTATGATTTGAGATGCTCCTTTAAGAATTGAACTTTTTCCTCAGTTGCATTACCATTCAATGAGAATGTTGCAATGGGCGCGTACAGTTCCAATTGTTCTTTGAAGGCGGTTCCTTGAGTGTTTCCAATTTCGAGATAGGCAATATTTAGCATATCTAGATTTTGTAAAGGGAAAATATCGTCATTGTTATTCAAAACGGTTATTGCCTGTTTAGTGATATCCCTGATGAGTAGTTCAGAGGAGGGAAGATTAAGGTCTTTTATCAAACCTTTAATTTCAATGGGATTGTAGTTGTTTAAACCCACCCTGTACTTAGCTTCAATTATTTTTCTGCATCGCCTGTCAATTTCCTTTTCAGGAAATCGGCCCCTTTTCACCTCTCTTTCAATCTTGTTGATTGAGGCTTTTACTTCCGAAGGAAAAAGGATTACATCATTACCAGCTTTTAGTGCCAGATAGTTAAGCTCTACAGGCTTATAAAAATCACTGACTCCCTTCATGTTAAGTGCATCAGTAATGATAAGCCCGTTGAAACCCAATTCTTCAATGAGCAATGAGGAAACCACGTTGTATGATAGGCTAGCAGCATATTTTGCTTGCGATTCAAGCTGTGGAATCTCTAGGTGTGCAACCATAACGCTGGCAACCCCACTTTCAATCAACTTTTTGAAGGGATATAGTTCAAGCGTGTCAATGCGATCAAGGGAGTGGTTAAGTAAGGGGAGATCGTAATGTGAGTCAGTATCGGTATCGCCGTGTCCGGGAAAGTGTTTTGCGCAAGCAATAATGCCATTGTCCTGTAGTCCAAGCATATATGCCAACCCCTTTTGGGTTACCATCTCCTTGTCCTCTCCAAATGCCCTTGTGTTGATAACAGGGTTATTGGGGTTATTATTTATGTCGATAACTGGAGCAAAGTTTACATGGACACCCATACGTTTGAGCTGTCGGGCAATATCGGCACCCATATGGTAAATCAATCTATTATCGTCCATGGCTCCCAGCATCATCTGTCGTGGATAAGAAATTGTGCTATCGAGCCTCATCCCAAGCCCCCATTCGGCATCCATAGAAATCAGTAATGGAACATCGGCGAGGCTTTGATAGTGATTTGTCAGCTGCGCTTGCCCTACAGGACCACCCTGAAAGAAGCATAAGCCTCCAATTTTTTCCTTTTTTACCAAATCGGCTATTTCATCCACGTGTTCCTGATCGCGATTTGAATAGGCTGCCACCATAAAGAGTTGTGCAATTTTCTCTCTGAGTGAAAGGCTATTCATCACCGAATCGATCCAGAGTTCTGCTTGTGGAGTTTGTGAGTTGGCAAGCACTGATCGTGCTTCACCCCTGAATTGAATTAAAGCAAAAAGGGCTAGTAAAACTATTAATCTCTTATAAGAAGAGGTAAAGATCATTTAAATGATTTATTACGTAAAGGCAAATATTTTGTTAATTACTTTATTGTTTTACAAAAACCAAGCAAATATAGCATTTGGAAACAGTCTTTCCCATGTTTTTTTTGTATTTTGGGTGAATGTATGAATATTTATGGCGAAAGGCATTTGCCATGTAATAAAGGAATAAATGCTTAAGAGATTTATAAACCATTGTGAGCTCGATTTAAACTATTGCAAAGATCGTTGATCAAAAACAAAAACAAATTCTAAAATTTTGATATGAAATTAGTTAAAAGTACCGTTACGCTTTGCTTGGCACTATTCTTGGCCAATTTCACTAATGCTCAGGAAGCACGCCTATTGCGTTTCCCTGCTGTTCATGACCAACAGGTTGTATTTACTTACGCCGGAGATCTTTACACCGTTGCCTTGTCGGGAGGGGTGGCTCGAAAGCTAACATCACACATGGGCTTTGAGATGTTCGCCCGATTCTCGCCCGATGGCAAAACCATTGCCTTTACAGGACAATACGATGGTAATACCGAGGTTTTTACCATTCCAGCACAAGGTGGTATGCCCAAAAGGTTAACCCATACTGCCACACTTAATCGCGATGACATTTCGGATCGTATGGGCCCCAATAACATAGTGATGGCATGGACGCCTGATGGTGGTAAAATCGTGTATAGGTCGAGAAAGCAAACATACAACGATTTTGTGGGACATCTATTCTCCGTTCCAGTAAATGGAGGGATATCGGAAGAATTACCCTTATCTACTGGTGGCTTTTGTTCATACTCTCCCGATGGAAAGCAGCTGGCTTTCAACAAGGTATTCCGCGAGTTCAGAACTTGGAAATACTATCAGGGTGGCATGGCAGATGATATTTGGATTTTCGATACTGATACAAAAGGTATTAAAAACATTACCAATACCATTGCTCAGGATATTTTTCCCATGTGGATTGGCGATGAGATATTTTTCTTATCCGATCGTGACCGCACAATGAATCTATTTTCTTTCAACCTAAAAACCGAGCAAACCGAAAAGATTACCCATTTCGATGATTTCGACATTAAATTTCCTTCGCATGGAGGCAATACTATTGTATTTGAGAAGGGTGGTTACCTTTTCTATTTCAATGTTGCAACACGTGAGGTTAAGCAAATACCCGTTACCATAGCCATTGACAATCAATACTCACGATCTGAGTACAAGGATGCCTCTAAGAATATTTTCGACTTCGATATTGCACCCGATGGAGCAAGGGTAGTATTCTCTGCAAGAGGCGATGTATTTACAGTTCCTGCTGAGAGTGGCATAACCCGTAACCTTACCCAAAGTTCCAATGCGCACGATAGAAGTGCAACCTGGTCTCCCGATGGGAAGTATATTGCTTACATTTCTGATAAATCAGGGGAATATGAAATATATATTCAAGTTCAGGATGGATCCGATCAGCCCATTCAGCTGACTCAAAACAGCGAAACCTATATTTATTCCATTTTATGGTCGCCCGATAGTAAAAAGATTGCTTGGAACGACAGGAATGGTAATTTTCAGTATATTGATATCCAAACAAAAAAGATAACCGAAATAGATAAGGGTGAGTATGGACTTTTCTTTAACTATAGTTGGTCGCCCGATAGTAAGTGGCTTTCATACACAAAACAGGTAGAAAATAGATTTTCTGTGATTTACCTTTACAATCTTGCAGCTGATGCTAAGTACCCAGTAACGGATAGCTGGTACTCATCGGCACAGCCCTCTTTTTCTAACGATGGTAAGTATCTTCTTTTCAGCTCCGACCGTGATTTTAATCCCATATACAGCCGCACCGAGTGGAATCATGCATACATGGCAATGAGCAAAATTTACATGGTAATGCTTGCCAAGGATACTCCTTCACCATTTGCACCAGAGAATAATGAGGTAAACCTTGAGGAGGATAAGTCTAAAGGAAAGGATTCCGATAGTAAGAAATCGGAAGTTTCCAAAGTAGTTGACGTAAAAATTGATATTGATGGAATACAGAATCGCATGGTTTCATTGCCTGTTGATGTGGCAAATTATGGTAACATTCAGTGTGTTGACAATAAGATATACTACATACAAAGGGATCAGATGGCCAGGAAAATGTTTACAAAGCTATACGATTTGAAGAAAAAAACCGAGGTTGAGCTGGGCGAAGGGTTTGGTTTTACCATCTCGGCCAATAATAAAAAGATGCTGGTAATAAAAGCCGGTAAATATGCGGTTATCGACCTTCCAGCATCATCCATAAAAATGGAAAGAACAATGGACCTTAGCGATATGAAGGTTTGGGTCGATTACCGTCAGGAGTGGAAGCAGATTTATGATGAGAGTTGGCGGCAAATGCGCGATTTCTTTTATGTAGAGAATATGCATGGAGTCGATTGGAAAGCCATGCACAGAAAGTACGATGTACTTATACCCCATGTAAACCACAGGGCTGATCTCACCTATGTAATTGGTGAGTTAATTGGTGAACTTAACGTGGGACACGCCTATGTGAATAGCGGCGAAATGCCAAGCCCCGAAAGGATAAAGTTGGGATTGCTGGGAGCAAAGATTAGCAAGCATTCAAGCGGTTTCTTTAGGATTGATCAGGTACTTGAAGGAGCACCCTGGAGTAAGGAGATACGTTCGCCATTCCTTGATGTAGGAGTAAACGTTAATCAGGGCGATTTTATTCTTGCAGTGGATGGACAAAACCTGAAGACTATTGCTGATATCTTTCAAACTTTGATCGGGAAAGCTGATCGTACCGTAGAATTGGTTGTCAATTCAAAGCCAGAATTGGCAGGAAGTCGTAAGGTGTTGGTTGTTCCCATTGCCGATGAGGCACCGCTATACTACTACTCATGGGTACAGAATAATATTCGAAAGGTGAATGAAGCAACCAATGGAGAGGTTGGCTACATCCATATTCCCGACATGGGAGTGGCAGGGCTTAATGAGTTTGTAAAGTATTTTTACCCACAATTGTACAAGAAAGGGTTGATCATCGATGATAGGGGTAATGGTGGAGGTAACGTTTCGCCCATGATTCTTGAGCGGTTAAGCCGCATTGCCTACCGTGCAAACATGCGAAGGGGTATTAATCATCCTACACCCATCCCTGCACAAACGCATATCGGCCCCAAAGTGCTACTTATGGATAGGTACTCTGCATCCGATGGTGACCTATTCCCTTATGGATTCCGCGAATTGGGACTTGGTCCCATTATTGGAACACGTTCATGGGGGGGTATTGTTGGTATATGGGGTTCTCTTCCCTTTGTTGATGGGGGAGATCTTCGAAAGCCCGAATCCACCAGCTACTCCGTTGAAACAGGAAAGTGGGTTATTGAAGGATGGGGTGTTGACCCAGATATAGAGGTTGATAATGATCCTTACAAAGAATATAATGGCATTGATGATCAGTTGAATAAGGCAATAGAGGTGGTTAAGGAGAGCCTTAAAGAGAGAAAAGGGTTACCACCAATTCCTCAGGGATCAGATAAATCAAAGTAGTTTTTTCAGACTTATTTTTCGATAAGTATTTGCTATGTAATTTAGATTTTATACTTTTGCCCCGCTTTGAGGAATAAAATGTTCTTTGTGGCATGGTGAGGTGGGTGAGTGGCTGAAACCAGCAGTTTGCTAAACTGCCGTACTCGTAAGGGTACCGGGGGTTCGAATCCCCCCCTCACCGCATCGGTTTTCGGGGTGTAGCCTGTCTGCCGACAGGCAGGCGCAGTCCGGTCCCGAATTTACCAAAATCGCAGATTTTGCTGTAAATTCGAGGATCCACGAAAAATGACAAAATCGGAGATTTTTTATTTTTCGGGATTAGCGCACCAAAAATGATGATTATGTTCTTTGTATATATATTGAAATCAACAAGTAGGGGTAGTTACTATATCGGTCAAACATCAGACTTGGAGTCAAGGTTAAGCAGGCATAATGCAGGGAGGAATAGATCAACCAAGTCAGGAGTTCCTTGGATAGTTTTATACTGGAAGGAGTATGAGACTAGGAGTGAAGCCGTAGTGATGGAAAGGCAATTGAAGAGTTTAAAGAAGCGAAGTGCTATTGTTGATTTTGCTATAAGTAATAGTTTTCGGGGTGTAGCCTGTCTGCCGACAGGCAGGCGCAGTCCGGTCCCGAATTTACCAAAATCGCAGATTTTGCTGTAAATTCGAGGATCCACGAAAAATGACAAAATCGGAGATTTTTTATTTTTCGGGATTAGCGCACCAAAAATGATGATTATGTTCTTTGTATATATATTGAAATCAACAAGTAGGGGTAGTTACTATATCGGTCAAACATCAGACTTGGAGTCAAGGTTAAGCAGGCATAATGCAGGGAGGAATAGATCAACCAAGTCAGGAGTTCCTTGGATAGTTTTATACTGGAAGGAGTATGAGACTAGGAGTGAAGCCGTAGTGATGGAAAGGCAATTGAAGAGTTTAAAGAAGCGAAGTGCTATTGTTGATTTTGCTATAAGTAATAGTTTTCGGGGTGTAGCCTGTCTGCCGACAGGCAGGCGCAGTCCGGTCCCGAATTTACCAAAATCGCAGATTTTGCTGTAAATTCGAGGATCCACGAAAAATGACAAAATCGGAGATTTTTTATTTTTCGGGATTAGCGCACCAAAAATGATGATTATGTTCTTTGTATATATATTGAAATCAACAAGTAGGGGTAGTTACTATATCGGTCAAACATCAGACTTGGAGTCAAGGTTAAGCAGGCATAATGCAGGGAGGAATAGATCAACCAAGTCAGGAGTTCCTTGGATAGTTTTATACTGGAAGGAGTATGAGACTAGGAGTGAAGCCGTAGTGATGGAAAGGCAATTGAAGAGTTTAAAGAAGCGAAGTGCTATTGTTGATTTTGCTATAAGTAATAGTTTTCGGGGTGTAGCGCAGTCCGGTTAGCGCACCTGGTTTGGGACCAGGGGGTCGCAGGTTCGAATCCTGCTACCCCGACAAATGAAAAAGCTCTACCGTTTTTGGTAGGGCTTTTTTTTTGGGTGAAATTGAAATAATGTTATATGAAAAACCTAAAGTTTACCAGTTAACCTTATGCTGAAATTTCGATGAGGCATAATATCTCCAGGCCGCCCCATATACTCTGTGTTGCCAATATTCTTAATTACAAAGGATACCATGAATTTTTGATTGACCCTATAGCTAGTGTTGAGATCAAGTAGGGCGTACCCATTGTTATTTTCCACCCAGTAATCGTAAAATCCTGGAAGAATAATTTCTCTTGTTTCAGGATTAACGAAAACATCATCAATTTCAAGTATCCTCGATTTGGAATAAAAATCTAGCCCAAATTCTATTTTTCTTATACTTGAGTTAATGCTTACTTTTCCGGAATGCTTACGTCGAAATTTTAGAAAAACATCAGTATTTTTGTTTGTATATGGGTTATATTCAACAGGATACATAAACACATAGCCTCCTTTTACATAATTCTGAAATTTTCCGATGTTAAAATTGAGATTAAATTCAATTTCTCCTCCATAAACCCTTGAGTATTCAATGTTTGTTGCTCTAAAGCCTAAACCCCCTGGGTATACTCCAAACACATATTCAATCATATCCTTGTTTTGGGAGTAGAAAAGGGCAACATCCACCATCCCATTAATACTACTTGTTAGAATACCCTGTTTTATGCCCAATTCAGAGTTCCAACCCGATTCGGCTTTAATAAATGGATTTGGGAAGATACGAACAGCTCCTAAGGTAGTTGAAGCATGTTTCTCGGCTATCGATGGGTAGCGATATCCTTGTCCGAATGATGCTCTAAAAAAGGTGTAATCCTTGACTCGATAGTTTATACCTGCCCTAAAAAGAACTACTGGTTTATCGTAGATATCATCAAGGGCATTGTACTCAAATCTTGCACCAGCAACAACTTTAAGCCGATTGTGTGGATTCATATTTAATTGACTGTAACCGGCATAATTTTGTCCGTTGTGATTACCGTAGAATTCAGAGATTATTTGACTTGAGTATTGCAAAATGCCCGCATTTATGTTCATAAAATCTGACGCTTTATACCAAAACTGATACTCAGAAAACAAGGATCTGGCGGTACTGTTGTTGTTGGATGCTGTTGGAAAATCGTTTTGGATTGATTGAAGGCGAATTCGTAAATCATGTGTTAAACGATCTTTCTTTTTAAAGCTGATATATGGATCGAGAGTAAGAAAAAAAGCACTCATTTCAATGGCAGTTGTTTCGCTTTGCTTTAATGCACCATACTCAGCTTCTTCCCAAAGAATAAAATCAGTTTTGTTAACCAGATTACTGTTGATATTCAATCCGTATGTTAAACCATCAACCTTTTGGTTGTGTTGCCTAATTCTTATGCCTACTCGTCCTAATTTCTCATCATTGAGCTTACGATATCCATTGTCCAACTGAAAATGGCTGCTAAACCCTATATCGGTGTTGCCATATTTTTTAAGATGGGAAAGAGAGGCGGTTGAAAAAGATCTTGGTGTACTCCACCAAACCCATTTTTTTTGTTGAGGTTTGTCGAAGATACCTGTTTCAACGAAGAATTTAGTTTCGGGCTTATCCTTTGCATCGGATGTTCGGAAGTTAATAACCCCATTCAACGCAGAAGAGCCATATAGAACCGAGGATGCACCCTTGATAATTTCTATCTGTGAGATATTCTCAAGGGGTAATGAGTACCATTTGATATCTCCGGCATCGGCTGAAAGGACAGGCAAACCATCTATCAGCATTAAAACTCTGCTGCCAGCACCGTAGCTAAATCCACTTCCACCCCTAATAGATGCTTGTCCGTCAAGTACTTCAACACCAGATGTTTTGTTGATTAACACAGTGGCATCAGTTATATGGTTACTGGATAGCAATTTGGGTTCAATAACACTCATTGAAACCGTTAATTCTGAAATTTTTTGCTCAACCTTGCTTGCGCTTATTACAAGTTGGTTGATTTCTGTGGAGTGAAGTTCTAAGCCAATGTTTAGCTCGATGGTGTCGTTCGAATTGATGTTTAGGGATTTGATAATAGGTTCGTAACCAATATGCTGAAAATGGATATTAACGTGACCAGGTTGAATTCTAATAATATAATAACCATTTGCATCGGTTGTTGTACCTTGGTTACGCTTAAAAAGAATACTAACTCCGGGCAATGGTTCGAGAGTGTTATTATCGAAAACCTTACCTCTTATGATTCCCGAGGGAAGTGAAGCCTCCGTAAATAAACTTAATGTGAGTAGAACGATAAAATATAACCAACGCATCATTTTGCAATAAAGGTCATACGAATTTGAATATCTTCCTCTGGATTGGTTATGTTTGGATAAGATGTGGTAATTATTAAAGAAGTTTTTGATAATTCTGTAATCTTGGTTGAAAGAGGAAAATCCAACGATTGAGATTCAATTACAAGTTCTGTTTCGTTCATGGCAAATCGCCAGGTGCCTTCATATATTCCAAAGTAGCCGGTGCCATCGGCATTGAACTTTGCATCACCCTTAAAATTTTCTAGTAGTTCTCCAGGGCCACTGGCATCAACCCCATCTACCAGTAAACTATCCGATGCCCAAGTGGGGGTTGTTAGTAGCTTAAAACGCTCACTTGGCCCTGATTCTTTTTCACAATTGGAAAAAGCGAAGAGGAAACCAAAAAAGATTGTTAAATAAGCAGCACTTTTCATGGCATTAGATCTTTGTTATATATTAGTATTCAAATTGTTATTAAAACAAATAGATAAAACAAATGTTTGGTTAAAGTTAAGTTTTTTTTTATAAGATGGTTCTACTAATATTTTTATGGAAAGGAATCAATAGTAATACTTTTCATAAAAGGATTTTTTGCTAATTATAAGCCAATAATATCTTAAGAAAAACCAATTTAATTCTTTTTCAAAGGAAACCATTTTAATAGAATGTCTAAGTAATTTTTTTCTATTTAAATATTTGAACAGACCTTAAGTAATTATTGTTTTAATGTAAACGAATAAAGACAGCTTTAATTTTTCAGGAAAAGTATTGATTTATAATAACTAATGAGAAGTTTTTTAAAATGCATTTATAAGCATTTTAGACTGTTGATAAATCGTTGCACTTTACATTCGAGGTTTATTAAAAAATCTAAACAAACTTTTTAACTTTACCAATCAATAATGACAAGTATGACACTCCTGAAGAAAGGCGATGCTGCACCCGATTTCGTTGGAATGGATCAAAATGACAACGAGATAAAATTGAAAGATTTCAAGGGCAAAAAGGTTATTCTATATTTTTACCCTAAGGATAGTACCCCGGGTTGTACAGCACAAGCCTGCAATCTTCGTGATAATTATGACTTTTTTCTTAAATCGGGTTTCGTTGTTTTAGGCATTAGTGCCGATAACCAGAAGTCGCATCAAAAGTTTATCGAAAAGTATAACTTACCTTTTCCACTTATTGCCGATACTGAAAAGAAGATAATAAAAGCATATGGTGTATGGGGTCCAAAAAAGTTCATGGGGAAAATTTTCGATGGAATTCACCGAACAACCTTTTTAATTGATGAAAATGGCGCAATTGAAGAAATAATTGAAAAGGTTGATACCAAAGAGCATACAAAGCAAATTTTGAAATAACTTATTCAATAATTAATATACATTTTAAGCATGGAAAAGCAAAATAAAGAGAAAGAGAATAAGATTAACGATGTAAATAAGGAGAAGTTGAAGGCACTTCAACTTACAATGGATAAGATAGAAAAGGACTATGGTAAGGGAACCATAATGAAAATGGGAGATAAGGTAGTATCGGATGTTCCCAGCATATCCAGTGGTTCAATATCTCTTGACATCGCAATGGGGGTTGGAGGGTATCCCAGGGGTAGGGTGATTGAAATTTTTGGACCTGAATCATCAGGTAAAACAACCCTTGCCATTCATGCTATTGCTGAAGCGCAAAAGAATGGGGGCATTGCTGCAATTATCGATGCAGAGCATGCTTTCGATCGTACCTATGCCGAAAAACTTGGTGTGGATATTGAAACTCTTCTAATTTCACAACCCGATAATGGAGAGCAGGCGTTGGAAATTGCCGACCATCTAATCCGTTCTGGAGCAATTGACATTGTTGTAATTGATTCAGTGGCAGCACTAACCCCAAAGGCTGAGATTGAAGGTGAAATGGGTGATAATAAAATGGGACTTCAGGCAAGGCTTATGTCTCAGGCTCTTAGGAAATTAACAGCCAATATCGCGCGTACAAATACATGTTGTATTTTTATTAATCAGCTACGCGAGAAGATAGGTATTATGTTTGGAAACCCTGAAACAACCACTGGTGGAAATGCCCTTAAGTTCTATGCTTCTGTTAGGGTTGATATTAGGAAAATTGCTCAACTCAAGGAGGGAGAGGATTCGACTGGAAATAGGGTTCGTGTTAAGATTGTTAAGAATAAAATGGCTCCACCTTTTCGCAAAGCCGAGTTTGATATTGTCTTTGGTGAAGGTATTTCGAGAACGGGTGAAATTATTGATCTTGGTGTTGATCATAATATTATCAAGAAAAGCGGTTCATGGTTCAGCTATGGCGAAACCAAATTGGGGCAGGGTAGAGAAGCCGTTCGATCTCTTCTATTGGATAATCCTGAACTAAGCGACGAACTTCAGGCAAAGATAATCGAGGCTATTTCGAAGAAATAGTTATCTTAACTTTTTAAAAATGACCAGCCTTTCAAAGGCTGGTCATTTTTTTATCTCTCGCTGTAGAATTCGGATTCTAAATTCCATTTTGGATAGTATGATGAGTTTGCCAGGTTGTAACCCAGCCGGAAGAAAAGTTTTGTATCATCAACCAATCCCTGCAGGTTATGCTCTTCAGGTATGTACTCATCAGATGGCTTATGATACGTATTTTTCCAATACTCATCCACAACTCTTTGGGTTTCCTGTTTGCCCATATTCACCTGATCGCTATATCCCTTTGCAAAGAGCGAAGGGATTCCAGCTTTAAGGAAGGGCAATTGATCGGATCGATAGAACATGCCATTTTCAGAGTTAGGATCGTTGCAGATATAACGTCCCTGTTTGGCAGCTTCCACTTCTAGCATATTATCCAATTCACTGTGACCTAAACCTGTAACAGTGACATCATTAAACGTACCGAGAAACATTATGACATCGCTGTTGAAGCAAGAAACTGTTTTTTTATGTTCGAATTTAGGGTTATCAACGTAATGTTGAGAGCCTAGCATTCCAGCCTCTTCTGCTGTTGGTGAAAGGAAAAGCACAGACCTTTCCGGTGGATTTTTTAACGATTTGAATGCTTGGGCAATGGATAACATCCAAGCTACTGCTGCCGCATTATCGGATGCCCCATTGTAAATAGAATCTCCATCAACAGGAGAGCCAATGCCTAAGTGATCCCAATGCGCAGTATAAATGATTACCTCATCGGATCTTTGAGAACCTTTAATTAAACCACCTACGTTGTAAGAAATTGATTTTTCCCAATTATTTTCAATGGTAATACTATAATTTGCCTCCATGGTAATAGCCTTAAAGCCACGTTCAGAAGCTAACCTTTTCATCTCTTCGTAATTCATATTGCAGCTGGCAAAAAGTTTTATCGCTGACTCTTTTGTTAACCATCCATTTACAATACATTTTTTATGGGTAATATCTTCATTATCCAAATAGAAATCGGGCTGATACACATTTCTGTTCACCACCGTCCAGGGATACCCAGCAGCTTCATCTTCATGAATAATAATGCAACCTCTGGCACCCTGCCTCTCAGCTTCTTCAAGTTTATACCTCCATCTTCCGTAGTAGCTCATTGATCTACCATTAAATAAAGAATCATTTCCTGTGTGAAAACCGGGATCGTTGACTAAAACTACTATGGTTTTATCGTGAAAATCCACTCCTATAAAGTCGTTCCAATCCCATTCAGGGGCGTTAATGCCGTATCCTACAAAAATAAGTTCGGAATTGTAGATATTAAGGCTTTGGATTAGAGTGGGATTCCAAACGGTATAATCGTCACCGCTTCTCATTTTTAGGTTACCTTTTGGAGTCATAAAAGTAATTTCATTCGATGGTTTACTGGTAATTCCAACTAAAGGAACAGGTTGTAAATAATCACCGTTAAATGCAGGTTCCAGTCCAATTTCTTGCATTCTGCCAACCAGATATTTCAGGGTTCTTTCTTCTCCAATCGTGAAGGGAGCTCTTCCTTCCAAGCTATCGGCAGATAAGATAAAAATGTCGTTTTCAATACCTTTGTAGGTAATAGATCTTTCCGCTAGACTACGATCATCGGTTAACTTGCATGATATTAAAGCCAGGGCAAGTACTGCTGTTAGAAATCTCATGTTACTATAATTATTTTGTTCAATGGTTTTTAAAAACAAAGTAAACATAACTTTTTTTAAGTAGATTTTATCTAACTTTCGTTTTTCTTTGATTATTTCCTAAAAAGAGCTTATGTTTAACCCTTGATTTATTGAACCTTTCTTATAAACTTAGCCATGAGAATTAAGCTAAAAATAAGACAAAAGATATTTCTTTTGGTTCTTACAGCATCAGCGATCTTATACGTTATTGCCATTGGATATATCCTTTCCATTTCTCGAAAAACTATGCTAGAGGATGCATTGGAGAACGCTAGACTTACAGCACAAAACGCTGCAAAGGATATAGAAAAGACTTTTGAACGTGATTTAGCATTAACTCGAACCCTTGCTCAGGCTTTTACAGTATACCAGGATATGCCAACATCTCTATGGCAGGATCTTTTTATGAGGATGTACTATCCAATTTTAGAAGGGAATAAGCATGTTTACTCCATTTGGGATAGCTGGGAGTACTATGGTTATGTCCCGAACTACGATAAAGACTATGGCCGATTTTGTATTACTCTTTGGCGTGAAAATAATAAAATACTAGGTATTACTGATATACGTAGCGTTGATGGCGATCCTGACAAATATGGAGCATTTAAAATTGGTAATCAAGAGGGTTTGTGGGAACCATACTTTGATGAAGGGCTTGAGGGGAAGAGCGAGAGGGTTCTCATGACGACTGTTGCTTCTCCAATTCAGATCAGTGGAAAGTACTTTGGCCTTATTGGGCTTGATATCAGTCTTGAAAGCCTTCAGGAAGTAGTATCAAAAATTGAACCCGTACCAGGTAGTTTTGCATTTCTAGTATCATCTGAGTCAATAGTAGCAGCTCATCACAACGATGATCATATTAATGTTCCATTGAAGGATATTTACCCTGCTAATTTTGAAAATGAGAACTTAGGACAGATAATTAAGGAAGGAAAGGAACATAGCTATTATAGAGTTGATGCCCAAGGAAGAACTCATTTTATGTGTTTTGCTCCAATTATTGCAGGGAATTCATACTCATCATGGTCTCTTGCACTTAGTATTCCTTTGGATGTTATCACTTCCAACGCTGATGAAAGTCGATATATTTCACTAATCGTTGGTATTTCGGCATTGTTGATTCTAATAATTATCCTTGTATTTATTGCCAATAATCTTACACGTCCCATAGTTAAAATAACAAATACGCTTATGCGATTGAGTAAGGGAGAGATATCCGATGATCTTCAATTGGATCTTAAAAGTGGCGATGAGATTGAGATGATGGCTAATGCCTTGAATACATCCATTGATGGGCTTAATAAAAAATCATTGTTTGCAATTGATATTGAAAATGGCCAACTAGAGAGCAATCTCGATCTCCTTAGCGATAATGACGTTTTAGGTAAATCTTTGATTGATATGCGCAATAGCCTTAAAAAGGCTAAGGACGATGAAGAGCAAAGATCGATAGAGGATCGAAAACGAACCTGGGCAAATGAGGGTTTTGCAAACTTTGCAAACATTCTGAGGAACAATAGTAACGATTTGCAGCAACTTGCTGACGAGATTCTTAAAAACCTTGTCAAGTACATTCAGGGTAATCAGGGTGCACTCTTTTTAATTAATGAAGAGGATAAGAACAACATATACCTTGAAATGGTTTCAGTTTATGCCACAGATAGGAAGAAGCATATCGAAATGAAAATTATGCTTGGTGAAGGGCTCGTCGGCGCTTGTGCATTGGAAAAAGAAACAATTTTGCTTACCGATATTCCCAACGAGTACATCACTATTGCTTCTGGACTTGGTGAGGCAAATCCCAATTGTGTACTTCTGGTTCCTCTAAAGCAAGATGAAAAGATTATGGGCGTTTTTGAGGCTGCATCATTCAAGGTATTTGAAGAATTTGAAATAGATTTTGTGGAAAAAGTGGCCGAAAGCATTGCTGCTACTGTTGCAACGGTTAAAATTAATGAGAAAACGAGGTATTTACTAGAACAATCTCAGCAACAGGCTGAAGAAATGCAGGCACAGGAAGAGGAGATGCGTCAGAACATGGAAGAACTCCTTGCAACACAAGAAGAAATGGCTCGTAAAGAGAAGGAAATAGCTTGGACTATGGATGCACTTGGAAACCTGGCAATTCATATTGAATACGATTTTAAAGGAATTATCCTATACGCGAATACAAAAACTTTTGATATTACAGGATATTCCAAGGATGAGCTGATAGGGAAGCATCATAGCATTCTTTTTGATAATGAGGGTATGACAAATTCAGAAGATTATAGAAAGTTTTGGGAGGATATGCAGAATAGAAAACTCTTTCAGGGTTTGATGAAACGAATGGGTAAGCAAAATAATCTTATCACAGTTAAGGGCTTATGTCATCCAGTTTTTGACGATAATGGACAACCACTAAAAATAGTTGAACTTGCCGTTGAAGTCAATGAACTGGTTAATGAGGAATAGGTTTATCATGTTCACATCATACCCCAAGCAACATCCTGTCAGGATTTGATCCTCCAGTAAGCATTTGTTCTGGCCATTCAAGCATCTGCTTTATCTTTAAAAGGAATCCAACAGAATCCTTGCCGTCGATAATTCGATGGTCATAGCTTAAAGCAATATACATTACCGGACGAATTTCCACTTTACCGTTAACGGCAACGGGACGTTCAACTATGTTGTGCATACCCAAAATCCCTGATTGCGGTGGGTTTATAATCGGGGTTGATAGCATTGATCCAAAAATCCCCCCGTTTGTTATGGTAAATGTTCCTCCTGCCAGATCATCTATACCAATTCGTCCATTTCTCCCCTTTTCGGCAAGACGTAAAATTTCGCTTTCAATTTGAGCCATACTTAGCATTTCAGCATTTCGAATTACTGGAACCATTAACCCCTTAGGGGTTTGTACTGCTATTCCAATATCGTAGTAGTTTGGGGTAACTATTTCATCGCCAACAATCTGTGAGTTTACCATGGGATGCTGCTTTAAAGCAGCAACCACTGCTTTTGTAAAGAACGACATAAAGCCGAGCTTTACTCCATGCTTTTCTTGGAACTCGTTCTGGTAATTTTTCCTGATTTCAATAATTCTACTCATATCCACCTCGTTGAAGGTGGTGAGCATAGCAGTTTCGTTCTTTACGGCCACAAGCCTTTGGCTCAACTTCTTGCGAAGCTGGCTCATGGTGGCTCGGTCCTCAGTGCGTTCGATGATTTCAGCCTGCGGGCTGATTTTATTTCCGCTTGAAAGAATTAATTTCACATGCTCTGTAGTAATTTTTTGCAAACCAGCTAAAACATCCTCAACTTTCAAACCCTTTTCATCCATCAGCTTGCGGGCAAGGGGTGTAACCTTAACCTTCGAAAATTCATCGGTTGCAGGTTTCGGTGTTGGTGCTATTTTTTTATGGTCAGCTTTCACTGCTGTTTTTTCGACAGCCAAAGTCTTTTCCTTATCTGATTTTGAATCAAGCCCTTCGGGCTTTTTGCCTTCGGTATCGATGGTGCATGCTAAATTACCAACCTTTATAGCTCCAGCCTTGACCTTTATGCTGATTATGCCGCTATGGCTTGCCAGTAGAGGCAGGGTAGCCTTCTCCGACTCCACCTCGGCAATCTCCTGATCCTTTTCAACCCACGTTCCATCCTCAACTAACCATTTGGCTAGTTCAACCTCACTAATGGATTCGCCAGGGCTGGGTATTTTTATCTCGAATAACATATCTTATCTCCTTTATTCATTAAATAAAAAATTTTCATGAAACCAAAAAAATTACTTACTGTTGTTGATATTCCATGACGTAATTTCCTTCTCTGTTGTGAATGATGTGAAAGGATACTCTTTAAAATCTACTCTAATGAGACCTACATCCTTTGCGTAGAATTTTCTCTCAAGATTAGAGAATTGTTCAGGGAAACTATCTGCCCATAAACCGTACGCGCAACCTTCAATTGTTACCACAACGTTTGAAAATGTTTGATTATCAATGTTTATTGTAGTATCGATTTTCTCAGTCATGATTACGCATACTCCATACCTTTGGTCTTGATTTGTAGCTGTTTTCTGCAGTTCAACGCTATGCATTATTGGTATTTTTGGGATCCAATCTTCGTCTGAATTAATGAAGAAGTATTCCAAAATGGGTATTCCATTCCATATAGGTAGGTAAATAGAATCGTTTGGCCAGTATGTATTAGTATTTTCAGAATAAGTAAAGGTTTTTCTAAGTATGTGAAAAACACCAACTTTTTGGTATTTGTTTGCAGACTGTATTGTTTCTCCATTTGAGTACGTCCATGTTGAACCTGGAAAAACAGGGAAATATTCTTTAGGTAGAATAGTATCATATGAAGATAAAAAGATAGAGCATTTTGCCTCATTTTTCTTTTTATCACTAACAACTACAAAGTACATCCCAGCTGTAAGGTTGCTAATACTTGTTGAGGAATTCTCCATTGTATCGAGGTTGTATGGATGGTCTTTAATCCATATTACTGTGTAAGGCTTTACTCCTCCCTCTATCTTAAGTGCTATTTGGCCATCACTGCTTAAATATGCTGAAGGATTTGTTTTTTCATAGTTAAGTATAATATCACTATTTGGTTTTTCAGATTCCTTTGAACAACCTAGTATTATGAAAATGAATGATATTAATGCTATACTTTGTTTCATTCTTGATACCTTTATTTTAAAAAGCCATAGAGATTATTTCTAAAAACAATTACTTGTTTTCAAATATCAACTCAAACTCTGATTTTCTTTCCAACTTTTTGCTTCCCACCTTACACTGCAACCCGCAGTACCTGTTCTTAAGCTCACAATCGCAGCGGCGGAATACCTTTCCGAGTATTTCCTGTTGTTCCTGATTATGAATTGTACTCAGTCCAACTGCAGGACTTCCGCTAGCAAGACGTGAAATTACTTGAATAGGAACACCTTTGATGTTATCGCGGATAAAATTCCATGCTCCCATATTCTGGGGTTCCTCCTGAACCCAAAGCCATTGAATGGCATTGGGGTACTCTGAAAGCACTTTCTCAACCTGATGAGCAGGGAAGGGGTAAAGCTGTTCTATACGGATAAGTGCCAGATCACGAGCCTCAAAATGCTCCTTTCGCTCAAGCAGATCGTAGTAGATCTTTCCGCTGCAGAAAACAACCCGAAGAACTTTTTCCTTGTCAACATTCTTATCATCAATTACTTCCTGAAAGTTTCCCTTTGCTAATTCGTCCATAGTCGAGATGCACTTCGGGTGACGAAGCAAGCTCTTGGGTGTGAATACAACCAACGGGGTACGGAATGGTCTTTTCACCTGCCGCCGCAGGGCATGAAAAAAATTTGCAGGTGTGGTGATGTTGGTGATCTGCATGTTTAACCGTGCAGCAAGGGTTAGAAATCGCTCGATTCGAGCGCTTGAGTGTTCTGGACCTTGCCCTTCGAAACCATGGGGTAAGAGCAGGGTTAATCCCGACATCAATCCCCATTTATCCTCAGCGGAGCTGATGTACTGGTCGATGATGACCTGTGCTACGTTATGGAAATCGCCGAATTGTGCTTCCCAAATGGTTAGCCCATTGGGAGTTCCCAGTGAGTAACCGTAATCAAATCCCATAACTCCGTACTCAGAGAGCGGGCTGTTGTAAACATGGAACGATGCTTGTTTCTCTGAAATATTCTTTAGCGGGAAATACTTCTCCTCTGAATTCTCCACGGCATAAACGGCATGTCGATGGGAAAAAGTTCCCCTTTCCGAGTCCTGCCCGCTTAGCCGAACGGGATGCCCCTCATCAACCAGAGTGCCGTATGCCAGGAGTTCGGCCATTGCCCAGTCAATTTTATTGGCTTCTAACATGTTGCGCCTATCCTGTACTAATTTTTCAAGCTTGCGGAAAAACTTCAAGTTAGATGGCAGGCTGTTTATCTTTTCAGAAATCCGCTGTATTGTACTTTTATCAACACCCGTGCTGGGCGAAGCCGTAAAATCGTCGTTGGTTGAGTGCCTGATATCTTTCCAAAGGTCGGAAAGGAAGCGTTGAATCTTAACTTTTTTGGATGTTTTGGCAAGCTCTAATTTTTCTTCCAAAATTTGGTCAAAATCTGCAATGGCCTGCTTCACATCCTCCGATGAAAAGATTCTATCCTGTATAAGCTTCGCTGAATATATGTCGCGTGTATTGGGATGCTTAGCAATGGCTTCGTATAGAGCGGGTTGGGTAAACCGGGGTTCATCGCCCTCATTGTGCCCGTAGCGACGGTAGCACAGGAGATCAATAAACACATCAGTATGAAAAGTTTGACGATACTCCATAGCTAACCGGATGGTATGAATTAGCGCCTCAGGATCATCGCCATTCACATGGAAAATTGGCGCTTTGGTGACCTTCCCAATATCGGTGCAGTAGGTGCTGCTTCGAGCATCGAGATAGTTTGTGGTGAATCCAACCTGATTGTTAATTATCAGATGTATGGTGCCACCAACTCTATATCCGTGGAGTTGGGACATTTGTAGCGTTTCATATACAACGCCCTGCGAAGCAATGGCTGCATCGCCGTGGATGACAATAGGAGCAAGCTTCGTGTAATTCTTGCTGTATGAATTATTGATAAGCGCTTTGGATAGCCCTGTAGCAATGGGTGCTACCGTTTCGAGGTGGGATGGATTGGGAACCAAGTTTAGCTTAATGCTTAATCCGCTATCGGTTTTCACGGTATTGCTGTAGCCCATGTGATACTTCACATCGCCAAGGGCAATATCCTCGTCGTACTCCTCGCCTGAGAACTCCCTAAAAACGTTTTCGTAGGGTTTCTGCATTACGTTTGAAAGGACATTCAGCCTTCCTCGGTGTGCCATCCCAATTATGAACTCCTCAATTCCCAGCTCAGCACCCTTTTCAATTACTGCATCGAGGGCGGGAATAAGCGATTCAGCACCTTCTAGGGAGAAGCGTTTCTGTCCAATAAATTTTTTGTGGATAAACTGCTCAAATCCAACAGCCAACTTTAGATGAAAGAATATATGCTTTTTCTGATCAGGTGAAAAAAGGGTTTGATTCTGATTGCTCTCAATTTTCTTCTGTAACCATGAAACGACCTCCGTATCGCGGATGTACATATACTCACATCCTATTGAATTACAGTATGTTGATTGTAGAAACTGTACAATATCGGATAGCTTAGCAGCACCAATGCCTAGCTGTTTACCTGCCTGAAAAACGGTGCTCAAATCGGCTTGTGTAAGGCCAAAATTTTCAATATCGAGGGTTGGAGAGTATTTCCTTCGGGTGCGAACGGGATTGGTTTTGGTAAATAGGTGTCCCCGTTTACGATAGGCATCAATCAGATTGATAACTTTTACCTCAGAATCGAAAAGTTCCTCCCCGTTGATGCTGTAATGTGCACGGGCAAAATCGAAACCCTGAAAGAACTGTCGCCAGCTCTCTTCTACTGAATCGGGGTTTGCGAGGTAGTCGCTATACATCTTATCAATAATCTGAGGTTCAATATTGCCAAAAAATGTATTTGATGCCATTGTTTTTTAATATTGAGTTTTTTAGGTATTATGAACAAAGATAGCGGATTAATTTTGTATTTTTACTTCAACAGTTAAGCAGCCTTAATGTTGCCTGGATTTCCAAAAAACATAGATAATTACTACACTGAAATGGTTAAATGATAGTAGCTAAAACCTTAATTGTGTTACATGTTTGTAATAAAATCGGTTAAAGATGAATTAATTAAACTTTCTGATGCAACCAGGGCGGTTTCTTCTAGAAAGTTCTTTCAGGCTTTTCCCGGTGGATATGGAGAAGGTGATGATTTTATTGGAGTTACGGTTCCTGATCAAAGGGCTGTTTCCAAAAAATTTTTTGGAGAAGTTTCCCTGCGAGAGATCGAACTACTTCTCAATGAGCCTATCCATGAATTTCGATTAACAGCCATATTTATGCTCGTTTTGAAGTTTCAAAAGTCTAAAGATGAGCAGTTTCGTGAAGAGATTGTAAACCTCTATATTAAAAATATCGATAGGATAAATAACTGGGATTTAGTGGACTCCTCGGCTCACTTGATTTTAGGTCCCCAATTAAAGATGGATAACGATACAGGTTTGCTATACGAATTGGCACAATCAGATAATCTTTGGGCTCAACGAATTGCAATTATAGCAACCCTTCACTTTATCCGCAATAATCAATTTGAGGATACGCTAAAGATTTCAGAAATGCTGCTAAACCATAAGCATGACCTAATTCACAAAGCCGTAGGCTGGATGCTCCGCGAAGTAGGAAATAAAAATTACCAAATAGAATTCAACTTTTTGCTCAAGCACTATAAACAGATGCCTCGTACCATGTTAAGGTATGCCATTGAAAAATTTTCAGAGGAAATAAGACAGAATTTTTTAAAGGGAACTCTTTAAAGAACAGACCACTCATTAAATGGTCAAAAAGAGAGCCCGAAAATCAGTTTTCAGGCTCTCTTTTTGAATTAAGATGCTCAAAACTAGTCCATCTCTCTAGAGTGCCCAAGCTGTATCTCCTTGGCATCCGAAGGGATTATTACTTCTCCCGAAATGCTAACCCGATGACTATTGCCATTGGCAGCATTGGAAGAAATAGTAACAGTTCGGCTAATTCTATGAGGATGAGTACCCACCCTGAAGTTAACTTTAATGGTTCCCTTACCATTTGGTGGAATTGGTTCACGTGTCCATTCTGTAACCCTTGTACCACAGCATGCTGTAACCTGATTAAGAATCAGCGGTTTTGCACCATCGTTGTATAAGTTAATTTCAACGTTACCTAATTCTTCAGTAACCTTGTTGGAAGGTATGCTTCCTAGATTAACTTCACTTGGTTCAATACGAATAAATGGATTATTCTTCTTAATTTCTTCAATACTTGCCTCTTGAGCAAATAAGGTTGTTGCAGTTAATAAAATCGAGAAAGTGACTAATATACTTTTCATAGTTATTACTTTTTGTAAAATTTTCTACGGCAAAAATACTGTAATTGTTTATTTTTTTTTTAAAATCAGTAAATAAATATCAAGATTTATGCCACAACTATTCTTGGAATATTGCTAGGAAGACGAGCCAGAAGTTGGTAATTAAGTTGTTCGCTCATTTCACAAAATGAAGCAATACTGATGGATAAGCGTTTCTGTTTACCAATAATTACAACTTCGTCACCCACTTGCACATTGGGAATATCGCTAACATTTACACTCATGATGTTCATTGTAACCGTTCCAATTACTGGAACCCTTTTGCCACGAATTAGTACCCGTCCGGTATTACTTAGCGAACGGCTAAATCCATTGCAGTAGCCAACGGGTATGATGGCTACCTTTATTCTCTTATTTGCCATGTAAGATGTACCATATCCAACAAAATCTCCTGAATCGACTTCTTTTAATGTCATTATTTTTGATTTCCAAGATATTACTCTTTTTAGGTCGTTATCACATGCCTTATTGTGCTTAAATTGGTAAATAAAGGTTTCTTGGCTAGGCCAAAAACCATACTGTGCTATACCCATCCTAACCATATCCATGATCGTTTGAGGGTATGTAAGAGAAGCTGCAGAGCCTGCAGTATGCCTATATTTAGGTTTTAGTCCATTTCGGTTAAAATATTGAAAAAACTTTCGGTAAACTCCAATCTGATTGATTACCCTATAGTGATTGCTAATGCTCTCAGCACCAGCATAATGTGTGCAAAGTCCCTCAAAAACAAGATGTTTAATATTTCCCTTTAAAAGTTTTACAACCTGTGGTAATGCTTCATAATCAAATCCTGTTCTGTTAAATCCAGTTTCTGCCTCAATATGAATCCGAGCTGGTTTACCAGTTCGCTTGGCAATATCCAAGGCATTTTGTAGCCTATCAATATCAAAAACGTAAAATTCAATTCCATTTTCAACGGCCCAAGCAAGTTGATCATTGTTAAGGTATCCCATGATCATAATACCCGATGTTGGCTTAGCTACATTGAATACGTCATAAGCTTCCGAAGCGGAAAAAACAGCAAAATGGTTTACTTCAGATTTTTCTGCAAGAGGAATTATATTCTCAACCCCATGTCCGTAAGCATTCCCTTTAACCACTGAAGTAAGTCTAACCTCTTTTCCGATAATATTTTTTAAATATCTGATATTGTGGCTATAGGCAGATTTGCTGATTTCGATATAAGATGTTTGATTCATTTTTTTTGATATCCTTATGTTTCAATTTCAATTATAATTATGGATAATTTTTTCAAAAAGCAATATGGCTGGTTCTATTATCTCATCAGAGAAATCGTAATCTTCGTTATGGAGTTGAGGATGTTCTATGCCTGATCCAATTCCTAGTAGAGCCGCCTTTGTATTCTTTGTAAAATGGCCAAAATCCTCACTCCATCTAAAGGGTGTTTCTAAAAAATGAATTGGTAATTTTAAATCCCTTGCTGCAATTTGTATTGCGGAATTACATTCCTTGCTATTAATAGTTGCAGGGAACTCCTCGGTATATGAAATATCATTGATCATTCCATGCTCTTTAGAAATACCTTTAACTAGATCTTCAGATTGTTTTTTCATTAACCACATATCAGAATCTAGATATGAACGCAGGGTTGCCATAATCACAGCATTGCCAGGGGTAGTACCAAATGCTACTTCCCCAAGTTTGGCATGGATAACAGTGAGCATAGTAAAATCCTTGTATTCGTTTTCATGGCACAAAGTGTTAAGTCTCATAATTATCTGCGCCATGGCTTTATCAGGATTTTTACCATCTTCGGGGTGTGCTGCATGCGATGAGAGTCCCTTCAAATTAACAATCATTCCAGTGGATGCTGATGCGAATGGTCCGTCCTTAATATAAATTTCTCCCTTATTAAAGCCTGGTAGATTGTGAATCGCATAGACAAAATCAGGTAATATTTCTGAGAATTTATCATCTGCTATTACAGCCGCTGCACCTTGCCCTGTTTCCTCGGCAGGTTGAAAGAGAAGCACAACTTTACCCGTTTTTGGCGGATTTTCTTTTAATTGAAATCCTAACCCAACAAGTATTGTTGAGTGTCCATCGTGTCCACAAAGATGAGCCACTCCTTCCACAGAGGAACGGTAATCAAATTCGTTCGATTCTTGAATTGGAAGCGCATCCATATCTGCTCTAAATAGAACTGTATGGCCTTTTTTGCCTGAATCGTAGATTGCTGCGACCCCGAGTCCACCAATATTGGTAATAATTTTGTTGGGTTTTGTGGTTGATAAAATATTAATAATCGCTTTGCTGGTGGCTATCTCATAACCCGAAAGCTCTGGGGTGCGATGAAGTCGATGTCGAAAATCAATGAGTTGTTTAAGAAGATTTTGATCTAAAGGCATTAATTGTTTTTTATTGAAAAAAAACAATATACTCATTTTTTTGCAGAATGCCAAATCCAATCTTGTTAAATTTACTTTATGGCTTATCTAGATTTCTATTAATTCTGTTTACCCAATTATTATGAAAAATATTCTCATATTAGCAATTAAAATTCTTTTTATGATTTATAAGGCTGCAATTTTCGATATGGATGGTGTGATTGTAGATAATCATCTCTACCACCAAAAAGCATGGTATCAGTTTTGCCAAGTAAATGGCATTCAGTTTTCTGCTCAGGAATTCCGTGAGAAATATTTTGGTAAAAGCAACCATGATACCCTTAAGGGACTTTTAAACCGAGAGGTTTCCAATCAGGAGGCTTTTGAACTTGGCGAAGCCAAAGAAGCAATTTATCGTAATATTTATCAACCATTTATTAAACCAGTTAACGGTTTAGTTGATTTTATTAAAACCTTAAAATCCAAAGGATTCAAACTAGCGGTAGCCACATCAGCCCATAAACCCAACCTCCATTTTGTGGTGAACACACTCTGCATTGCTCCTTACTTCGATGTATTGGTCGATGCATCTTTGATAACACACTCGAAACCTAGCCCTGAAATATTCCTTAAGGCAGCTAATCTTTCAGGTGTTGAACCTGCTGCATGTATTGTTTTTGAAGATTCTATATCGGGAATTAATGCTGCAAAAGCGGCAGGTATGATGGTTGTCGCTTTACTCACAACCCATAAAAGGAACGAATTGTCCAACGCTAATCTTTTCATCAATGATTTTACAGAACCTAATCTTAAAAAACTTTTGAAATTAGACCCATGAAAGATATTAAAGAATCTGTTAACGAATCGCTTGATGGCTCAAATATTGACCTTTATCCCTATCTGCCATACCTTTTGCAGGATTTGTACGAAGTTGGTACCGACCCAAGAATGGTAAGCAAAATTATTGCCAAAAACTTTTCTGATCCAAAGAGTTTAAAGATTCTCGATTTGGGCTGTGGAAAGGGTGCTGTATCCATTCGACTAGCGAAGGAGTTTGGATGCACAGCTGTAGGTATTGACGCTATTCCAGAGTTTGTTGAATCGGCAAAGCGATATGCACAGGAGCAAAAAGTAAATAGAAAATGTCATTTTGTACTGGGAGATATAAGAAAATCATACAAAAACTATACAGAATTCGATCTAGTGGTGCTTGGAGCAATCGGACCTGTTCTGGGTAGTTTACATGAAACTCTTATTAAGGTAAGCCATTGCCTTAAATCCTCAGGCTATATTATTCTCGACGAGTGTTATACCCCCGATAACAGTAGTTTTGTGTATGATAAATGTGGTTCCCGTAATCAATTCTATGGATTTATAAAAGCTGGAGGCTATAGTGTTGTTGAGGAAATGATAATTGGAATGGAGTACATGCAGGAACAGAACAGAATTATTTTCGATGCGATTAAACGGAGGGCGAATGATCTAATCGCTCAGCACCCAGAAAAATCGCAGCTCTTTAGCGAATACCTAATAGAGCAGGAAACAGAGAATAATGCCCTCGAGAATGAATTGTTTTGTGGAATTTGGCTTTTACAGCGAAAGGACTAAGGTTTTCGTTTTTTAGCTCGTAGCCTGATTATATATGCATATTTTCAAGACTGTCACCCAATTTTTCATTAGCCCCGAGTTCCGAAGCCCCGATGCTTCGGGGCGGAATCGTGGCAATCAATCAATCAATCATATGACAGTATGCAAACCCTCAACTACTTTATCCCTTTAAACGCCCTATTCCACCTAATGTTAGCAGGGAAACGTTTATCTTTATCAAGGGATAACCAGATGAATGATGCCTTTCCCACAACATGATCTTCAGGAACAAAGCCCCAGAAGCGAGAATCGGCAGAATTATGACGATTATCGCCCATCATGAAGTAGTAGTCCATTTTGAAGGTATATTTATTCGCGGGTTCATTATTAATAAGGATAGTGCTATCCTTAACCGCTAAATCATTACCCTCGTAATGACCAATAATTCGTTCATAAAGCGGTAGATTGTCCAAATTGATTTCAGTGGTAACCCCTTTTTTGGGAATCCATAGAGGTCCAAAATTATCTTCAGTCCATGGGTAGTTAGGTGAATGAGGGAATATTGCCATAGTCATCATCGTATGATTGGTATTCTCGTACTTAAGAACGGAGTGTACGTTGTTGAGCTGTCTTATCCTATCATACGCTTTTGTTGTTAAAGGCATCTCATATATTCCCCTTGCAGGGTTGAAATTTCTATCGGCTCGGGCTATTTTTAAATCATCCAAAATTTTTGAATTGATGGCAGTACCGTTGGTGCGAACGGTATAGTTGTACTGCATATCCTCAACTTTGGGCTGGGGTTGTCCGTTAACTATGAGCTGTCCGCCTACAACGCTAAGGGTATCTCCTGGTATGGCCACACAACGCTTAATGTAGTTCTCACGTTTATCCACAGGTCGAACCACTACATCGAAGTTTCTCCATATATAATCTCTACCCAGTTCCCGTACAAAGCTATAGTAACTCCTATCCTGATATTGAACAATAACTGTATCCCCTTCAGGAAAATTGAAAACTACCACATCATCGCGTTTAATGTTTCCAAATCCTGCAATACGCTTGTAGGGTCGTTTAATCCATTCCACGTATGATTTTGTATTCTTGGTTAAGGGCAGAGTATGATGAGCAAATGGAAAGGAGATAGGTGTGTTGGGTAGTTTAGGTCCGTAGCTCACCTTGCTAACAAAAAGATAATCGCCAACTAGTAATGACTTTTCCATTGAAGAAGTGGGAATAGTATATGCCTCAATGAAAAACATGCGAATTAATGTGGCAGCAATAACGGCAAAAACCAAGGCGTCTATCCATTCAACAAGGGCGCTTTTCTTTTTCTGACCTCTTTTTTTCCATGGGGTCCAGTTCACCTTTCGGGTGATGTGGTAGTCCACAAAAAAGGGGAGTCCGAATAGTAACCAGTAGTTGCCAATCCAAATAACCCAAAGAACGAATATAGTGGTACTAAACCCAAAAAGGAAGTACCTATTTTTGAGGAATTCTTTTATTCTTTCCATGTATTGGGACGATTAGTTTGATAGAGTTAATAATTAAATGCGGTGTAAGTTTATAAATTTTTATTGAATTAATCCAAACATAAAAAGCTATCCATTGTTAAAAAACCTTTTTTCCCTAACGAATACTCAGCAGCAAGAATGGCTCCAAGTGCAAAACCCTTCCTGCTTTTTGCCCGGTGAGAAAGAATAATCTCGTCTTGTTCTGAGTTGTAGATTATGCAATGTGTTCCAGGTACATTGCCCTCTCTGATCGATTTTATTGGGATATGATCTTTCTTTTCTTCTGGTAGTAAAGTCCAACCTTGAATGCTTGCAATCTCTTCCTTAATTATGCTTGCCAATGAAATAGCTGTACCGCTGGGAGCATCCTTTTTCTGGGTGTGATGAGTTTCTTCAATGTTAATCTCATAACCCTTGTATTTCTCCAAGTATTTAGCTAACAGACGGTTGATTCGAAAGAAAAGGTTTACCCCTAAGCTGAAGTTTGAAGCATAGAACAATGATCCGTTCCCATTCTCAGCTAACTCCTTGGCCTTGCCAAGTTTATCAATCCAGCCTGTTGTTCCACAAACAACGGATTTACCTGCAAGTAAACAAATACTAACATTATCAAATGCCATATCAGGAGTGGAAAATTCCAAAACAACATCTATTTCACGAAGGTTAGTAGAGTTCAGCTCATGCTTATTCTCCTTATCGATGATTAATGCAATCTCGTGGCCTCTTTCTTTGGCAATTGATTCAAGCATTTGTCCCATCTTCCCGTAACCAACTAGGGCAATTTTCATGGAATATTAGTTTTATTCTTATTCTTTTTATCAATGTTACAAAGGTATAAAGATGCTGTTAGGTGGGCAATAGAAATTGTACTAAAGTAAAAAGAAAAAGGGAAGCATAAGCTTCCCCCAATTGTATTATTTTAGTTTATCTACTTTATTGAATCAACCACAGCCTTGAATGCATCAGGGTGGTTCATGGCCATATCGGCAAGTACCTTACGGTTAAGGGCAATGCCTTTGGCATTTACTTTACCCATAAACTCAGAATAGGACATTCCGTGAATTCTGGCAGCGGCATTGATACGTTGAATCCAAATTGCCCTGAACTCGGCTTTTTTCTTCTTTCGGTCGCGGTAGGCGTACTGTAACCCTTTTTCAAGGGTATTTTTTGCAACGGTGTATACGTTGCGTCTCGATAGGAAATTTCCTTTCGTTTGCTTGAGGATCTTTTTTCTTCTAGCCCTCGATGCTACAGCATTAACTGAACGTGGCATAACATTTTTTCATTTTTGAATGGTTAGCGTTTCGGTCTTTCGAACTCTTTCAGGCTAATTCATTCTGGTTAAATAATCAAGTAACTTCTTCCTAAAAAAACGGCAATAATCTTACTTAAGTCCAAGCAATTGTTTAATATTGTTGGTATCAGCCTTACTAACTAAACCTGTATGTGTAAGATTTCTCTTCTGTTTGGTGGTTTTTTTGGTAAGGATATGACTCTTGTAAGCATGTTTCCGCTTAATCTTCCCTGTTCCGGTAAGCGTAAAACGCTTCTTAGCTCCGGAATTTGTTTTTACTTTAGGCATTCTTCAGTATATATTTAGTTTAAAAAAATTAATTCTTCTTTTTAACAGTTTTTGGGGCTATGAACATGATCATTCTTTTTCCCTCAAGCTTAGGTAATTGTTCTACCTTGCCATATTCTTCCAGATCCTGAGCAAAACGAAGTAGGAGAATTTCACCTTTTTCTTTGAACAGGATTGTTCGCCCTTTAAAAAATACAAAGGCTTTTACCTTAGCACCATCGGAAAGGAATTTTTCGGCGTGTTTTAGCTTAAAGTTGTAATCATGCTCATCGGTATTTGGCCCAAACCTAATCTCCTTAACCACAACTTTTTGAGCATTGGCTCGTATTTCCTTTTGTTTTTTCTTTTGCTGATACAGGAACTTCTGGTAATCAATAACTCTACATACTGGTGGATCGGCTTTTTCAGATATTAGAACCAGATCTAATTCCATTTCATCTGCAAGTTTGAGAGCTTCCTGAATAGACATAATGCCCACATTATCAATATTTTCACCAACAACGCGGACTACCTTTGCACGAATTTGTTCGTTTTTAAGGTACTTGCTGTCCTGCTCGTTTCTCTTTTTTAACACCGGTGCTGCGATGTTTTGTCCCTCCTTTTTTAGTTAATACTATAATTTTATTCTATTTGTTTTCTCACTTCATTTTTAATATGATCAGCAAAATCGACTAACGACATTTGGCCTTTATCGCCTTCTCCCTGCACTCTAACGGAAACCAGATCATCATTGGCTTCCTTTTCACCTACAATCAAAAGGTAAGGAATTCGTTTTAACTCATTGTCCCTTATCTTTTTACCAACTTTCTCATTCCTGTCGTCAATTAGGGTGCGAATATCGTAATTATTTAGAAAATCAACAACTTTTTTTGCATAATCGTTAAATTTTTCGCTTACAGGCATTACAACCACCTGATCAGGCGCAAGCCAAAGTGGAAATTTTCCTCCTGAATGCTCAATGAGAACAGCTACAAAACGTTCCATTGATCCAAAGGGTGCACGATGAATCATTATGGGTCTGTACCTTTTATCATCTGCCCCTATGTATTCGAGTTCAAATCGTTCGGGGAGGTTATAGTCAACCTGAATTGTTCCCAGTTGCCACTTACGCCCAATGGCATCCTTCACCATGAAGTCGAGTTTTGGACCATAAAAGGCTGCTTCACCAACCACGGTAGTGGTTTCCAGGCCTTTTTCAGCAACAGCCTCAATAATGGCTTGCTCAGCCTTTTCCCAATTCTCATCACTGCCAATATACTTTTCCTTATCGTTAGGATCACGTAGTGATATCTGTGCAGTAAAATCATTGAAGCTTAAAGTCTTAAAAATATATAGCACAATATCTATTACCTTCACGAATTCTTCCTTAAGTTGATCGGGACGGCAGAAGATATGCGCATCATCCTGGGTAAATCCACGAACACGCGTTAAACCATGCAGTTCACCGCTTTGCTCATAACGATAAACGGTTCCGAATTCGGCCATACGAACGGGTAAGTCCTTGTATGAGCGAGGTTTTACTTTGTAAATCTCGCAGTGATGGGGACAGTTCATTGGCTTAAGCAAAAATTCTTCGTCCTCTGCAGGAGTATGGATTGGTTGGAATGAATCCTTACCGTACTTGGCGTAATGACCTGATGTAACGTAAAGCTCTTTCTGACCAATGTGCGGCGAAATAACCTGTTCGTACCCATATTTTTTCTGAACTTTCTTAAGAAACTGTTCCAGTTGTTCCCTTAGCTGTGCCCCTTTTGGTAACCATAAGGGCAGGCCTTGCCCAACTTTTTGTGAGAAAGTGAAAAGTTCCAGCTCCTTACCAATTTTTCGGTGATCCCTTTTCTTTGCCTCTTCCAGCATTACAAGGTATTCGTCAAGCAATGACTTTTTAGGGAATGATATTCCATAAATCCTTGTTAGCTGTTTGTTCTTTTCGTTTCCACGCCAGTATGCACCAGCTACCGAAAGCAATTTAAATGCCTTGATATACCCTGTGTCAGGAAGATGGGGACCACGGCAAAGATCTGTAAAATTTCCCTGAGTGTAGAAAGAAATAGTTCCATCTTCAAGATCGTTAATAAGTTCAACTTTATAAGGATCGCCTTTTTGGGTGTATGTTTTTAATGCTTCCGCTTTGGTAACCTCTTTACGAACGATTTTCTCCTTAGCATTAACTATTTCCTGCATTTTTGCTTCGATCTTTGGAAAATCTGTTTCGGAAATGCTGTGATCGCCAAAGTCAATATCATAGTAAAACCCATTTTCAATGCTTGGACCTATTCCCAGCTTGATACCTGGGTATAGAAGTTCAATGGCTTCGGCCATTAGGTGAGCCGATGAATGCCAGTAGGCATGTTTGGCCTCTTCTTCATCCCACTTATGAAGTTTAATGGATGAATTTGAATTGAGAGGACGGGATAAATCCCAAACTTCACCATTTACGGATATCGATAAAACTTCCTTGGCTAGTCGTTCTGATATATTTTTGGCTATGTCTAATCCAGAAACTCCTTTCTCGAATTCACGAACATTGCCATCGGGTAATGTAATCTTAATCATAATGCATAAATTTTTGCGACCGCAAAACTAATAAATTATTGAGAAAAAATCTGGTGATTTTTAATCTTTTATGCTAACAAAATTGAAAGATGATGGTTAAAACATTATCAAATTTTTTTTAAGCAATTTTCAATAACAATTTAATATAAACAAAATTTGTATGTTTTAATAGATATTTTTTACAAGTATGTTATTAAACATTGCCCTAATAACCAATGAAATATAGGTTGTAAATTGATAAGTATAGTGTTGAGAATAAAAATTTTTATAGCTTTGCTACCTCAAAATATCTGGAACTAATAAATATTTAAATATGAGTAAATTAGCTGTAGTTGCTTTAGGCGGAAATGCTCTTCTTCGTGGAAATCAAGCAGGAACAATCGAAGAGCAGGAGCAGAATACAACCAATACTCTCGAGAATCTTGTATACTTAATCAAAGAGGGATACAACTTAGTAATTAGTCACGGTAATGGTCCACAAGTTGGAAATATCCTAATGCGAAACGATGCAGGAGAGGAAATGTACAATATACCTCAAATGCCCTTGGATATTTGTGTAGCCGATTCGCAGGGGGGGATTGGTTACATGATTGAACGCATGCTGCGTAATGTTCTTAAAAAGCATGGAATCAATAAAGAGGTATGCTGTTTAGTTACCCCAGTATTGGTTAATCATGATGACCCAGCTTTTAAAAATCCTACAAAACGCGTAGGTAAAATTTATACAAAGGAGCAAGCAGATGTTCTTACCAAGAATAAAGGTTGGGTTTTTAAGGAAGAGGTAAAGGATACAGGTAGTGGATGGCGTAGGGTTGTACCATCTCCTCAACCCATTGGCATTCTAAACGAGAAAGTAATTGAACAATTGGTAAATCAAGGAATTATTGTTATTGCTTCTGGTGGTGGCGGAATACCCGTTTATATTGACGAAAAAGGTGATGTTCGACCATCTGAAGCAGTAATTGATAAGGATTTGGCTTCTGCGCTCATGGGTGCTCGAATTAAAGCAGATGAATTCTACATATTAACAGATGTACCATACGTATACCTAAACTACAAAAAACCAAATGAAAAAAAACTTGAATTCATCAATAGGGCCGATGCAGAGAAGTATATTGCGGAGGGCATGTTTGGTGAAGGAAATATGGCTCCAAAAATTCGTGCATGTCTCAATTTTATTGAAAATGGTGGGCATATGAGTGTTATTACCGAAGCCACAAAGCTTGAAGATATGAGTTATGGAACCAAAATAACCATGGAGTACGAAAACTAATTGTTTAACATTTAATATTTTAAAGTATGGCTTTCAATCTAAGAAACCGTAGCTTCGTTAAGCTACTTGACTTTACACCGAAAGAGATTCAATTTTTATTAGACTTGTCGGCTGACCTTAAAGCTGCAAAGTATGCTGGCACTGAACAGCAAAAGCTTAAGGGTAAAAATATCGTGCTTCTCTTCGAAAAGGATTCAACCCGTACTCGATGTGCATTTGAGGTTGCTGCATATGATCAGGGAGCTCAGATAACCTATTTAGGACCTGCAGGTTCTCAGATGGGAAAAAAAGAATCGATGGAAGATACAGCGCGAGTTCTTGGACGTATGTATGATGGAATAGAGTACCGAGGCTATGCTCAGGAGATCGTGGAAACACTAGCTAAACATTCGGGAGTTCCAGTTTGGAATGGGTTAACCACTGAGTTCCACCCAACACAGATACTAGCAGATTTTATGACCATGCGTGAGCATAGCGATAAACCTTTAAATAAGGTTACATTTGCATACCTTGGTGATGCGCGCAACAACATGGGCAATTCGCTGATGGTAGGTGCAGCCAAAATGGGAATGGATTTTCGCGCTGTGGCCCCAAAGGCCTGCTGGCCATCGGATGAACTTTACAATCAGTGTCTTCAAATAGCCAAAGAGACTGGAGCAAAAATTACTCGAACAGAGAATGTGGCCGAAGGTGTTAAGAGTTGCGATTTCCTTTATACTGATGTTTGGGTTTCCATGGGAGAACCCGAATCAGTTTGGGCAGACAGGATTAATCTTCTAAAGCCCTATCAGGTAAACAAAAAAGCAATGGAATTAACAGGTAACCCAAACTGTAAGTTTATGCATTGTTTACCAGCTTTTCATAACCGTAAGACAGCTGTTGGAGAGGATATTTACCAGAAATTTGGGCTTGAGGCAATGGAAGTTACCGAGGATGTTTTTGAATCGGATGCCAGTATTGTTTTTGATGAAGCCGAAAACCGAATGCATACCATAAAAGCTGTAATGGTGGCAACCTTAGGGTAATATTTTTTTTATGTTAATAAAGGCAGCAAAAAAAGCTGCCTTTTTTTATTTTGTTTCCAAAAAAAAGATTTAATTTTATATTAGTAAATCAATAAACCCTAAAAATTATGAACATCTACATTGGTAATATTGCTTATAGCATGACCTCTGAAGAGATCAAAGAGCTTTTTTTGCCTTACGGTAATGTATTAAATGTTAGAATAATCACTGATAAAAGATCTGGAAGATCAAAAGGATACGCCTTTGTTGAAATGGATAACGATGAAGATGCGCAAAATGCCATACAAGCACTTAATGAAAGTCAGGTTAAGGGTAGAAATATTAAAGTGAATAGTGCCCACAAAAAGACTCAAGATCAAGAAGAAGAAGTCAAGTGATATTTGTATAATTACAACAATAACTATCTAATAAATATTTCAACCACAAAGTAATAGGTAATAATTCCTGATACAGCAAATTTTAAACCTGTTCCTAATAGAAAGCCAATAAATGAGCCTAACGCTGATTTATAAGCTTTTTTCTTGTTTTCGTTATCCCTCGAGGATAATTCACCTAGCAGCGCACCAAGAAAAGGTCCAACAATAATTCCAACGGGTGGGAAGAAGAAGATTCCAATAATTAATCCCAAAGTAGCACCCCAAACACCCCGTTTACTACCTCCAAATTTTTTTGTTGCCCATACTGGTAAAACGTAGTCGAGCACTGTAGCTACGGCAGCAGCAAAGGCAAGCCAAAGTAAAAGGTTTAGTTCCATTTGTCCCCATTTTGAGAAGTGGGATAAGAGTATGCCGGCAAAACTTAACGGTGGTCCAGGAATTACTGGAAGAATACATCCCAATATCCCAATAATAATAAGTATTACAGCAGCAGCTATTAGTATATAATCCATAAATTTAAAATTTTGATTATTTCATTACTTTTAAAAAACAAAGATATTTCCAATTAGTATAAAACCAACAGTATATAATTTTTAGTTTACTGATAACAATTTTTTTGTAAATTTATTTGCATGAATTAAACTCTAAACGAATGTTGTATGGACCAAATAGCAGTATGCATCAACTTGTTTGGAAGGGTTCAACAGGTTGGTTTTAGATACTTTGTATTTAAGTTGGCTGTGGAAGTTGGTGTTAAAGGGTTTGTTAAGAATCAAACCGATGGAAGCGTATACGTTGAAGCCGAAGGTGAATTACATCTCGTGGATGTATTTGTTGAGCACTGTAAAATGGGGCCACCCCGTTCTCAAGTTACTAGATTTGAGGTAAATACTATCCCTTTTCAGGATTTCAAGGAGTTTACCATAAGATAGCTTATTGTTGATTGTTAATAACCCCTTTTTTTAAGTCATTATTCTTGAGTTATGTTAATGTTTATAAATCTTTTAAATCAATTAACAATTGTTAATAAGTTGTGTTGATACAGAGTTAACTAAAATGATTGAAAAAATTTGGTGAGTTAATTTGGCTGGCATATTTTTGATGTACCAAGTGAGAGATAAAAGGTCGCTCCAAAAGGTAAGGAGAGGTTAAAAATACTTAGCTGTATTTTTCACTGATCATACAAACCGAAAGGTTTGCTTACCCAACGAGCCAAAGTCCAAATCCCAAGGGCTTGCCCAAAGGAGGAGGTTGATCAAACCAAGATCGCCTGGCGTTCTTAAAAAGATTGAGTCGGAAGCAGCAAAACGGAAGGAACTTCGGTTCCCAACAGGGGTGCTGAGATCCCTAAAGGTTCTTCGGAGCCTGCTAAGGATTTGCCAACATCATGGGCTACTCCGCTACGAATTGTTACACCACGAAGTGTATTTTCCGTGAGGAAAGTAACATGGAAGAGTTTAGCAGTTTAGGTGTGGTTTCTAAATGAAGGTCTTCAACATACGACACTTTGTCCCGGAATCTTTGCCCTCGGGCAAATAGAAAGGACAGTTTGAAAGTTGCACCTTAGCTGGTACAGCTGGATAGCCAAGGGCTGCAGAGCCAATGTCTTCGGACATAGAGCAGCAAGCCAACCATAATAGCTGTAGCTTGGCAGATAAGTCACATCTTTCGAGAAGCGACATATTGTGAGTGGGAAACATTCGTCAAGAGTGGTTCCCACTACTGCTTTTTGCCTTTTAAGTAATTTAGTGCTTTTTGGTTAACCTTTATAACCAAAGATTTTCAACGCTTTAATTCTTTTGGATACATACTTTGGAACCATTTTTTCCCATTGGTTATCATTGGCATTCATTAAGCGGAGCACTTCATCGGGGGTTATGTGTAACCATTTGATTTTGGCTTGACGTAAATTTCGTATTTTACGGTTATAGACAAGATAGTTAAATATATGCCTTACATCAGCTTCCATCTCAACATCATCTACAAGTAGTATTTTACCACTTTTCCTATCAAGGGCTGGATATATGTAGATGCGGGTGTTTTCAGGGAACATTCTACCCATGGCTTCAAGAATCCCTCCTCGAAGATTGTTATAGTATTTTTTTTCGAGTACCTTTTTAAAGGTAGGAACTCCAAGAATAACCCTAAGATTTAATAGCTTAAACCGATTAAAGTAGTCGACTAACTTGTAAAACTCTTGAAAGTTCGAAACAAGGACGTTTTGCCCCATCCCATTCAGAAGATCTACTCTATCCAAGAAATCACGCTCATTTATTTCACCTTCTTCGAGTAAATTGTTTAAGGTTATTTCACAGATCTGAAGTGTATTTTTTGGTGAAAAGTTCTTATCCTCCTTGAAAAGTGCATAAGATGTTTTTAGTATATCAAATCCCACGTATGTTATTGGACGGAAACGCCCACGAAGTACCAATGCATTTTTTTTGTATAGAAAATCTGCTGGTTGGTGAACATTACCTTTACGATCAAACATCACAGCGGGAGTCATGCCATTCTTTACAAGCTGTACGCAAAGCAGACGGTTATCAACGTATTCAAGGTCGGGACCAGTCATACGAGCCATTGTTATCTCAACTCTATCGGTATCAAGGTTATCGAGTAATGATTGAAGAAAAACATTTGGCTTGTCATGGTAGTAAAAGCATGCAAAAATTAGATTAACCCCCAAGGCTCCTAAGGTGTACTGTTGAAGTATTGCATCGTTTTCAAGAAGTCTAACATGGATAACAACCTCGTTTGGGTGTCGTGATTTTGTTAGCTCAAACTTAACACCAAGCCAACCATGTCCCTGGTTATCCTTTTGGTAGTTAAGGGTTTCAACCGTATTGGCGAAGGAAAAAAACTTTATGTTTGCATCGTGTTTTTCACCAAGAACAGTAATCATATCGTTGTATTCGGCATCGAGCATTTTCTCAAGACGAGCTAGGCTAACATAACGCCCACTTTCTCCCTTGTTGTAAAGGTGATCGCTAAAGGTTTTGTCGTATGCAGATATGGTTTTAGCGATGGTGCCTGATGCTCCACCTGCCTGAAAAAATGCTCGTGCAACTTCTTGTCCACCACCTATTTCAGCAATGGTTCCATACTTACTCGCATCAAGGTTTAGCATTAAGGCTTTGCGCTTAGTACTATATATTTCACGATTCATTCTAGTTTGTTTGACATGAATAATCTATAACACCTTGAATGATAAACAAAAATGAAGTATGAAAGTTCTTAAAAAAATCTATTTATTGAATTATTTTAATTATTGACATTTATGATGATCATTAATAAAAGGAAAAAAACCACCTTTCAGCTATTCTTTGCACTCATTAAAGCTAACAACCTTTCCAAATTCTTTTCTCCTTTTCTGTCTGATTTCTTGTTTCTCGGGGTATCCAAGAGTTATGATAAGAATAGGCCTTTTGTTTTTGGGAATTTTAAGCAGTTTCTTCACGCTAGACTCATCGAACCAGCCAATCATGCACGATCCAAGTCCTTCGGCTGTTGCAGCAAGGCAAATGTGTTCGGCAGCAATACCTATATCGATAAGTGGGAAGTGCTTTCGCTTTACTAAACTCCCAAAATTTGAGGTGAAATTTGCACCTTCCATAACGATGACAATATGAATGGGAGCCTGCTTGGTGAAATGATTCATTCCTAGTATCTTACTGGATGTTGTGTCGGCAAGTTTATTTTTTAATTCAGGATTATCAACTACGATAAACTTCCAGGGTTGGGCATTGCAAGCCGAAGGAGCAAGACGGGCCGCTTCGAGAATCCTTTCCAACTTATCCTTTTCTATGGGTTGAGATGTATATCCTCTGTCGCTTTGGCGATTGTTAACGAGTTTTTGGAATATTTCGGGTAGGTTATTACTTGTAAACATGAATTATACTTTAAGAATTAGTTGCTTACATTACTGATCATGCTTTCATCATAATGTTTGCTGAATAGAATCAACGAACTTGATTCGACAACGAATGAACCTTCTCCTTTGCCTGTAAGTGCAATCATGGCTTTCGCTACATCCCTAGCATGTATTCCTCTATATTTTTTCAAAGGACCGACAAATATAAAACGAAATATTGAGTACAGTACTTTCCCAATGTCCTCACTTATTCGTTTTTCCTTTCGAATTCCTAGTAAAAGCGATGGGCGTAAAATAGCAAGGCGATCAAAACCAAGTCTTTTTAATTCCTCCTCCATTTGTCCTTTAGTTTTAAGGTAGAAATTACTTGATTTTGGATTTGCCCCTATTGAACTTACCACAGCAAAACGTTTAACGCCTGCATCCTTTGCCTTTTTGGCAAAATTAATGACCATATGAAGATCGACTGCACGAAAGGCTTCCTTTGATCCCGCTTTTTTCATTGTGGTTCCCAGGCAACAAAAAGCCATGTCAACTTTTTTAGGGATAGTATAGTTGCCATTATCCAAGGAGATATGATCAATACTTTCTGAAAACTTATTGGGTGCAGTTCTTGTAATAATGTGTATTTTATTGAATTCAGAATTAACGCAAAGTAATTCAAGTAATTGATTGCCAATTAACCCTGTTGCTCCAATAATTATTGCTGTTTTCATTTTAAAAAAATTTTTTTATAAAACAAGTAAAGGTATGAATATGTTTTGCCAAAATAAAATGGAAGGTAACAGAAAACCATGGTGTTATTAAATTAAAATTTTATCTATAAAAAAAGCTGCCCTTTAAGACAGCTTTTTAAAAGGAAAAAATTCTGTTTAGTTTTTATCAAGCAAATAAACCCAGTATTCCATTTTTCCAGATGCAAATGATTCATATCGCTCGGTTCCTTTAGCTCCAGCAAATTGAAGAAATCCTCCTTTTAAGAATTTAGGAATAAAAGAATTTACTAATTTTTTTCTTCTCTCGCTGTCAATATCTAAAGCTTTCACAACATTTTTTGTGATATTCTGCTCGTTTAAAATATTAAAACCGCATTCTGTAAGATCTTGTCGGATGTGATTTATTTCTCCCTGTTTGACCATATCGGCAAACAGAAAATGCCCTTTGGGACGAAGTATGCGGTGAACCTCCCTAAAGAATGCTTTAATATCAGAGTAGCAGCGTGCCGATTCAACATTAATAATAGCATCGAAAGATTCAATTGAAAAAGGAGGTTTTTCGGCAACACCCTTTACAAATGACAAATTTTCTATTTGGTGCTTTTTGTTGCAAAAATCGATTACACTGCCAGAAATATCCATCCCCACATATTTTTTTGGTTTAAGGTAGCGTGTAATGTATGATCCACCACCACCTCTTCCAGAACCAACCTCTAAAACTTCTTTTCCTGTTAAATCAACCTGATTTGCTACGTGATGATAAAGTTGTATGCAGTAACGATCTATTTCATCCTCTTTACTTAACTCTAGCTGTGGATCACCATTTAAACTTTGGTATCCATAGTTCATGAAGGTAACCGATTTGTTCTTATCAAAACGGAGAAGCAAACTGTGCCAAAGACGCCATAATGGTTTTCTCATTACAATGGGAAGTTCGCAGTACTTTTCCACAATCTTTTTCATATAAATCACATTGTTAGGTTATTATATATCAATTATGACCTTAAAATTGGTTGTAAAGATATTCTTATTCGTTAATCAAAAGTTAAATATTTATAAATGAATGAACAATTTATTACATTATTTAATGATATACCAGACAATCAAGATATTGAAAGATTAAAATATATTCATTTAAAAATAGAAAACGGTAAATTCTATATGACCATCATTTAGTTCATATTATTTTTTGCAATACTTTTCTAACTTTGTAATCATGGAAACAATTGCATGGATAGGCTTTTCTCAGGGATTATTTGCTGCGATCCTAATTATGACCAAAAAGGAGCGAAGCGTTTCTGACAGGCTCTTGGTTGCCTGGCTTTCATTGCTATCAATAGAATTTTTATCATGTGCCATCGACTATAGATATTTTGGCTATCCTTTGCTTACAAGTTCATTCATACTATTTAATCCTGCTTTCTACTTATATGTTAAGTCATTGGTAAATGTTAATTACAAGTTAAAATGGGTTCATCTACTTCACCTTGTACCATTTATCTTTTTCGAAATTCTTACATATATACTGCATGAGCCTTATTCGTTGGGGAATTTTTTTATATTAGATTCTACTCTTTGGTTTCGATCATTCTTCTCTATTGCATCGGTTGTTTCTTGGGTTGCATACAATTATGCTACAGCTAATTCAATTCTTAAGCACAGAAGTACACTTGTGAATGAGTTTTCAAATATTGAAAGTTACAAGAAAGTGGGTTGGCTATTGTTTGTCGTGGTGTTTTATAATCTATATTGCTTGACTTTAGTTCTTGTTTCAATAATATCTATTTTAAGGATTGGAATTCCTCTTATACCCTTATACAACTACTCTGCACTACTTATAATGGTTTACATACTTGGTTTCTATGGATTGAAGCAACAAGTGATTTACAAAGAATCTCAAAGAACCCTTTTCCTTGAAGAACGCTATAGTAAGTCACAGCTTTCGGTTGATAAAAAGGCAAGAATTAAAAGTAGGATTATTAAATATTTCGAAACTGAGAAACCTTATTTAAACCCCGAATTGAGCATGGATTTTCTTTCAGAGTCATTGAAAATCCCTAAACATCACTTAACAGAGGTACTAAATGTGGAAATTGGAAAAAACTTTTTCCAGTTTGTTAACGAATACAGAGTTGAAGCTGTAAAAGTTCAACTTATGGATTCTAGAAATTTATATTCCATAGAAGCCATTGGATACGATTGTGGATTTAGCAGTAAATCATCCTTCTTTACAGTTTTTAAAAAGCTAACAGGTAAAACTCCGCAGGAATATAGAAATACGGATAGATAGTAATACCTTTTTTTCTTCTTCAGTTTGGTTCAACTTTAAAAAACTGAACCACTTCAGCCTGTTCAACTTTTAAAAGTATAACCTAATAGGCTTTGAATTCAAATAATTTTGTTACAGAAATTGCACTTCACTTCTAATCTGTAGCAAAATGAGAAGAAAGATTATTGGATTAATGCTTGTAATATTTTATACCCTACCACTATCATCGCAGGGATTATTTGAGAGTTTAACAGCTGAATCAGTTGAAGATTCGAAACAAAATACCCAGGTTGAGTTTTCTGGATTTGCTAGGGGATCTATGTATGGGGGTTCAGAAAATTATGATTATTCCAACATATTTAGTGAATTTGCCCTAAAAGGTAAATTATCCAAACAGAAATCTTTCCTATTTGCTGATGTACGTTTTAGAGGGGGACTTTTTTACAACGAACGAGAAACTATCCTTCAAATTAAAGAAGCTTATGCTGGTTATAGGGGAAATACAATAGATTTATTTCTTGGCAATCAGATTGTAACATGGGGTAGGACAGATGGATTTAATCCTACCAACAATATTACTCCAAACGATTACTTTTTTCTCACACCCGATCCTGATGACCAAAATCTATCCAATTTCATGCTACGAAGCAAAATTCGTTTGGCCAATCAAATCGATATTGAGGTTATTGCAATACCCTTCTACTTGCAATCGAATTACAGGTATGACCTTTTCTCCATGGGTGCTGGTGCTAACTTTAAAGATTTTGCGCTACCAGAGATAGCCTTCGAAAATAGTACATTTGCATCGCGCTTAAACTTTGAACTCCCAACTATTGGCTTTTCCTTTACATATTTCAGGGGATATGATCCTTTCTATGGGTTCAGCCTTAGTGATTTTCAGTTAATCCCTTTAGAAATCAACTATCAACCCACTCCCTATTTTAAAAACTCCATCGGCATTGACTTTGCTTTACCTATTAAAAAGTGGATTATTCGTGGCGAAGGAGCATGGAGTATAACTGAGGATTACGAAAACAAGATGCACATTCCCAATCCAGATTTATCCTATGTGTTTGGATTAGAGAGAAATATCTCGGGTTATGTTGCCATTTTTCAGTATGTTGGCAGGTATACACTTGACTTTAAAGATTTAACACCTCCTATATTAGCCGGTAACAGCCAGGAGGATTTTATGCAATATGCTAACGAAAGAGTCCTTTACGAGTCTACACTGTACAATAGAAAAATCTTTAGTCAGCAGGAGAAAACCAACCATGCTATTATGCTTTCGATAACCAAATCATTTTTACACGAGGTATTGAATATCGATCTATCTGGTTATTATAACTTAACAACAGAGGAGTACCTAATTCGTCCAAATTTGAAGTGGAGTATAACCGATGAACTATCGGCAAACTTAGGAGCTAGCTACATGCTGGGTCCCGATAATTCTTTGTACAATATGGCTGGAAAGGTTATCAACGGAGCATATTTGGGATTGATGGTTAAGTTTTAAATGAAGAGAAGAGAGATCTTCATAGTAAATTAATAAAATAATAAAAAATTACTGAAAGTAAGTTTAAATATAAAAAGACAATGGATATTAAAACCTTACTAATTCGATACCGGCGTTGGTTTATTATTATTCCATTAGCTATTACCGTGCTAATGCTTTTACCTCTTACCAAGGCAAGGATTAATCCTGACCTCATGGAATATTTACCAAACGACATTGAGGCTAAAGTTAATATTGACAGATTGGAGAAAACCTTTGGATTTTACGAACCCATCGCAATCTTTTTTAAAGCAGATGATATACTTAATCAAGCAACTCTAGAAAGGATAAAAAACCTTACCAATGAGTTTAAAAATATGGAAGAGTTCAAGGATGTAATATCTCTTTTTGAAACCAAGTACATTCGTGGTGAAGATGGTTACATGCTTGTTGATCCGGTTGTTAAACGTATTCCAAAATCCGAAAATCAACGCGAAAAACTTAGAAGCGAAATTGTTGAAAATCCTTTGGCATACAAACTTTTAGTTTCTGATGATTTTAATTATTCCCTAATTATACTTAACCCAATTAAGGGGGAGTCCGATTCTCATATATTCAATATTATTAGTCAAAAAATGGAGGAATTTCCTGGCGAAGAGAAGGTTTACATAAATGGGTTATCATATCTTCGCAATGAGATTCAGGTCATTGGTATCCGAGATCTTGCCATACTAATTCCTTTGGGTTTAATTGTTATGCTCATCTTTCTATACATTTCATTTCGAGAGAGGAGAGGAGTATTGCTACCCTTCACTGTGGTTGCAATGTCCATTGCCCTTGCCATGGGATTAATGCCTTTACTGGGCTACGATTTAAGCCTGATAGCTGTTCTTGTTCCAATAATGATGATTGCCATTGCCAATAATTATGGAGTTCACATAATGGCACGTTATCAGGAGATTAACGGAATTAACCCTGATAAAAGCATGAAGGATATTGTTAGTGAAGTGGTTTCCTTGCTAACAAAGCCCATTATTCTAACCGGTTTAACAACCATTATTGGTGTAATGGGTTTGATTGTGCATATTATGCTTCCGGCAAAGCAGATGGGTATTGTTAGCTCTGTTGGTATAGCCTTTGCCTTAGCATTAAGTCTTCTATTTATCCCAGCAATTATGATGGGAATGAAAAAGGGGAAGCCAATGCCAATCTATAAGGGTGAAAAGCATGGTTTAGTTGATCGATTCCTTAAATGGGGAGGTACTGTCTCCACTAAATATTCGATTACTGTCATTTATATTTTTATTAGTTTAATAATTATTGCTGGAATTGGGATTTTTAGGTTACAGGTAAGCGTTAACATGGAAAATATGATGCCTGCTTCGCATCCATTACAAATATCCACTGATATTGCAAATACCAAGTTTGGTGGCACAAAAAATATTAGTGTCCTTTTTGAGGGTGACATCAAGGATCCAGAATTGATGAAAACCATGGATCGCTTTGAAACAGAGTTAAAGTCACTACCTCAAGTGGGAAATGTAACTTCATTATCATCTGTAATTCGCATTATTAGCCGTTCACTCAACGATCCTGGCGATGAGTTATACGATAAGATACCCAATGAGCGCGAGGCTATTGCGCAGTATATAGAATTTTACAGCATGAGCGGCGATCCTGATGACTTTGAGCAATTAGTTGACTTTGATTATAGTAAGGCAATTTTAAATGTTCAATTTAGGGCGGATGATATTGATGATTTAAAGCAAGTGGAAAGCTATATCCACAGTTTGGTTGATGCTTCACCTTATGTCACTTTAATGGCAGGACAGTGTTTAATAGAGAAGGAAATGGCACATTCTATTGTTCGTGGACAAATATACTCGTTGATATTCGCTTTGGTAGCCATTGCAATACTCCTGTGGATAATTTTTAGAGCATTGTCAGCCGGATTAATGGGAAGTATCCCATTGCTGGTTACACTGGTGTGTAATTTTGGGCTAATGGGTTGGTTTGGTATCAAATTGGATATTGCAACATCGCTTCTTTCATCAATCGCAATAGGTATTGGAGTTGATTATACCATTCATCTCTTCTGGCGGTTGAAGTACGAATTAAACCTAGGAAATAGTTTTTCTACAGCAATTATCAACACTCTTACCACTACGGGCAGAGGGATTGCTATTAATGGATTCTCAGTTATTGTTGGATTTTCAGTGCTTTTTCTATCAGGATTGATGATTCTTAAAACCTTTGCTTTCCTCATCATTTTTTCAATTCTTCTATGCTTAATGTGTGCACTCATATTGGTCCCATCCATTGTCATGAAGGTTAAACCAAAATTCTTGGAAAAGAATGGAAAGCAAGTTGCATTTAGCAATATTCTTCAAGATTATTCGCAAAATAAAACGGCGTAATCAATTTACACATCAGTAAAACAAATTTTAAAAAATAATTGTTATGAACGCAAAAACCCTTTTTATCTCTGCTATTTTACTAGGGATACTCAGCCAAACTTTCTCACAGGATGCTCGTGAGATATCCGACAAGGCTAACAAAATAATTGAGTTTGAATCCATGGAAATGGTTACAACCCTTAATATTCACGATAATCGTGGAAATACTCGAGTAAGGCAAGTGGCTATTGCCACTAAAAAGTTTGGTGAGACCACCAAAACCATGATGCGCTTCCTTTCACCCCCTGATGTAAAGGGAACGGCCATACTTATCTATGATAACGAAGATAAAGCTGATGATATGTGGGTTTACCTGCCATCGCTCCGTCGTGTTAGACGAATTGTTAGCAGTGAGCGCGGGAATAGCTTTATGGGTTCAGAGTTCACCAATGCCGATATGACCCGGCCAAATATGGATGACTTTACCCACAAGCTGTTGGGCTCTGAAAATTTTAACGGTAAGGATTGCTGGAAGGTTGAAATGACTTGCAAATCGGAAGAGATTGAGGATGAGTACGGATACTACAGACGTGTTTCGTACATTGATAAGGAAACCAATTTAACGCAGAAGAGCGAATTGTTTGACAGTAACGGAAAACTTATTAAAATTCTGAATTTAAAGGATTATCGTAGGCAGCCAAATGGTCGTTATTTTGCTTTTAGCATGGAAATGCAGAATGTACAGAACAACCGTCGATCGGAGATGATAGTTAACCAGTTTCAACTTGGTTCAAACCTCAATGAGAATAACTTTTCAACAGCAAGCTTGGAGAAATAATTTAGTATTTGCAATATATAGGATTGAGATATAGATTTGTTCACTTACATATTATAAAATCCAATCAACACGTTTAAAATAGCAAAGAAGATCATTTGGCAGGTAAAAAGCATTATGGCCAAGGGATTACTTGTGTCTTTTGTTTGACGGCTTAGCAAAAAAACCAAAGGAAATGATACGATGAACCAAGCTATGTAGTTTTGCAATGGGGGTGTGCCAGTTTCCCAATTCCACATGAAAAGACGGATTGCAATAGGCTCTAAAAGAATATCATATAAGACCATCAGCGAAGCACCTACAAGAGCTAAACGCCATACATTAATAAATATAGGTTTTAAAACCATAATTACAAGGTATGTGGAGATCATCCAATTAATTAACATTACAATTGGGGTGTCAAGTAATTTGGGACCAAGAGAAGGCCCATAGGTATAACCTCCGAAAATAATTCCAGTGCTTGTTCCAATGGCTTCAACAACCCAGCCTATTATTCCCACAGCCAAAATTGTTAGGGTAAACTTAACTGTATATGGATTATGGAATACTAAAAGAATTACTAATGAAAGAGTTGTAAATATCCAGCTTAGTTGAAATGCTTGAGGATTATGACGCATTATCCAAAGTCCGGGTATAGAAATGCCATATCCTGTAATGATTATTATTTTGGCAAGCAGTATTTTATGTCGATTAATGAATGAAATCATGCTAAATGGGTTTTAAAAAACTATCCACAATTTTTGCAGAAGCAAGGCAAAGCGGGATTCCTCCACCAGGATGTACACTTCCGCCAGTAAAATATAGACCTTCTACACTACTCGATCGATTAGGGTGCCGGCTAAAAGCTGCAAATTTGCTATTCGAACTAATACCGTACAACGAACCGCGGTATGAACCTGTACGTTCTTCAATAATAGGTGGCGAAAGAATATCCTCGCATAGAATAAGATGTTCAATATCAATGTCCAAAAATTTCTTGATCTTTTTCTGAATATTTGTTCTGGTAATCTTTATTATCTCATCCCAATTTTGCCCCCTATCTTCTGGTGCATTAACCATTACAAACCAGTTTTCATGCCCTTGAGGGGCATCGTTTGCTACCACTTTTGAACTAATAAATACATATACTGTGGGATCATTGATTATACTTCCATTGCTAAGGGTATTAAATTCTTCTCGATAATTATTGCTGAATAGTATGTTATGTAAGTCAAGTTTTGGGTGAGTACCTTTAATGCCCCAGTAAAATATTAGGGCTGACGAAGAAGGTTTTTGAAGTTTATAGAATAAGCTAAGCTTACGTTTGGGCATTAATGCGGGATATGCAGTAAAGATATCTGTATCGTTAACAACAATATCAAAGGGTTCTGATATAGAATTTGCTTTTATTCCAGCAATTTTACCGCTTCTTATTTCAATTCTTTGAACTGGGCAATTCATTACAAACTTAACCCCAAGTTTAGTAGCTAAGGCTTCCATGGATTGTGCAATGGAATACATCCCCTTTACAGGGAAGTATGCTCCCACATTATGCTCAAGATGAGGAATAATGGTTAAAGTACCTGGTGCTTTGTAAGGATTGGAACCATTGTAAGTAGCAAAACGATTGAAAAGTTGAACAGTTTGATCCTTCTTAAAATTTCGAGTGTTAACCATGTTCATGGTCTCAAATGCTTTCAACTTACCTATATTTCTTGCTATAATTTTTGCTTCTGGTGAGTTTAATCCTTCCCAAGTTGGAAATGGACTGTAAATAAACATTTTAGCAGTTAATTCATAGAGTTCCTTACATTCATTCAGGTAACGTTTAATGTTTTCAGAAGGCTCCTTTAGTACATTTTCAACTTCATTGGCAAATTGTTCTGTATTGGACCATGAGTTTAGCACTTTTCCATCCGGGAAAAAATATCGAGTTATATTGTCAAGCTTTTTGTAGGTAAATAAGTTTTCAGCCATTGCCCCACCAATGTTAAAAAGTTCGTCAACTAGCGAAGGCAAGGTGAATAGGGAGGGGCCTGTATCAAATCGGAAACCCTCAATTTTTAATTCATTAAGTTTACCACCAACTCTTTGATTTTTTTCGAATACAGTTACTTCATAGCCTTTTGCAGCAAGCCGGATTGAAACGGCTAATCCACCTATTCCGGAACCAATAACAGCTATTTTTTTCAATTTAATGATTTGTGTAAAAAAATGCAAAATAGTAAAAATATGAAGAGCATGTATAATGATTGTTTGGAAGTTATTTTGTATTCCATTTAAGCAATCCCTTTTCTGTTTTGATAATTTTATCGTTGTCGAGCAACCAACGGATTACAATTGCTGTTTTCTCAGGAGGGTATTTTATGCTGTCAACTAGTTCTTCTATATTGATATTGCGATTAGCTAATATATCCTTTAGCTGTTCAAGAATTTGATCGAATTGATATTTATTCATATCCAGTTCGTTTCTAGATGTACAAACATCACATTTACCACACCTGAACGAATCTTTTTCTCCAAAATACTCTAATAGTGATTGACTTCGGCACTTAGTTGTACCCGATGCATAGGCAAGCATTGCTTCAATTCTTTTTAAGTACCTTTCCTTTCGAGTTTTGTAGTTTTCTGGACTGATATATAAGTTTTTATCATCCAACCTTTCTTCAGTAAATATGACAAGGGGGGTCTTTTTTCTGGGAATATAGTTTATAACTTTTGCTTTGCTGAGCTTTAGAAGATTTTCAGTTACTGCATTAAGTGGCATTCCAGAAATTTTGGCGATGTACCCTTCATCAATTCGAACATAATTGTTGAAAAGACCAGCAATATTTCTTAGAAGCAGTTTGATAAAAATATCTAGCTCAGCATGAGCAATTTGATATTTGTATAGTTCGTTCTTATCAACAATCACCATTATTCTACTAGGATTATCGAGTTCATCGGTTAGTTCAATGTATCCTTCCTTCTCAAGAAACTTTAGTGAGCTGTATGCTTTAACGTAGTTAATTTTAAAAGCAGCGGCAAATTCCATCATGTTGAAGTCGTACACTTCACCTTTACCTGCACCAATGGATACTCCAAGAAATGAACATAATGCTTGATAGCAGCGTTTTATCTCTTCAATTTCCGGAAAGGAAGATTCGATTCGCTGCTCAATTTTAGTTTTGTCCGAATCGTTGTAAAGAAGTATTGCGTAAGCAAGTTTGCCATCCCGCCCACCCCGACCTGCTTCTTGAAAGTAAGCTTCGGGTGAGTCGGGTAAATCCATATGCACCACAAATCTAACTTCAGGTTTATCTATTCCCATCCCGAAGGCATTGGTGGAAACAATTATTCTAGTTCGATCGTTTTGCCAGTCATCCTGTTTTAAGCTTCTTATTTCAGTTGATAAACCAGCGTGGTAGTAGTCGGCAATAATTCCATCTTTCTGAAGCATCAGAGCGACCTCCTTAGCCTTTTGTCGGTTTCTTACATAAACTACACCCGTACCAGGGATATTTTTAACAATTTTTAGCAAATGTTTATTCTTATCCTCAACGTTTCTTACTAGGTATACCAGATTCTTTCGTTCAAAGCTCATTTTTATTACCCGCTTCTCTTTAAAACCTAGTTTTTCCTGAATATCTTCAACTACTTGGGGTGTGGCAGTTGCTGTAACAGCAAGGAATGGCGTATCGGGTAGCAATTCTCTAAGTTCAGCAATCTTGAGGTACGATGGTCTAAAATCGTAACCCCACTGAGAAATGCAGTGCGATTCGTCAATAGCTATAAGGTTTACATTCAACTTCTTTAACCTAACCTTAAATAATTCTGTGCTAAGTCTTTCAGGAGAAAGGTAGAGAAACTTATAGTCGCCATAAGCACAATTATCCAGAGTAACTTCCAGTTCATGTCGAGTCATTCCTGAGTGCAGAGCAGCAGCCTTAATCCCCTTCTTTTTTAGATTTTCAACTTGATCTTTCATCAAGGCGATCAAGGGTGTGACAACTAGGCAAATACCATCTTTTGCCAAAGCAGGAACCTGAAATGTAATTGATTTTCCGCCTCCTGTTGGCATTAGAGCAAGAGTGTCGTTACCATCGTAAACAGAAGTAATAACTTCTTCTTGAATTGCTCTAAATGAAGAGAATCCCCAGTAATGCAGTAATATTTTTTGGAATCTGTTCAATTAGAAAGGATTTGATTATTCACAAAAATAAAAGGATTTATAATAGGGAACAAGCCTTTTATTGAAAAGCGATTAATTTGTTGAAACACTTTTTTTTGTAACTTGGCAACCTGAAAAAATAACTATACTCCTATGTCGTTTATAAAGGAAAAGATTATATACGAGGGACTTACATTTGACGATGTGTTACTAGTTCCAGCGTACTCCAATGTGTTACCTCGCGATGTTGATATTTCAACACAGTTCTCGCGAAACATTCAAATAAAGGCACCCATAGTATCAGCTGCAATGGATACCGTAACAGAATCTGCAATGGCTATAGCCATTGCTAGGGAGGGTGGCATAGGAGTAATTCATAAGAATATGTCCATTGAGATGCAGGCCAAACAGGTAAAAGCGGTTAAACGAGCCGAAAGCGGAATGATCTACGACCCTATTACTATTCAACCCAATGCTACAGTGGGTAATGCCTTGAATCTTATGAAGGAGTATAAAATTGGGGGGATACCAGTAGTTAATGAGGAGATGATTCTTGTGGGTATAGTTACTAATAGAGACCTCAGATTTCAGCAGAACATGTCACGCCGAATAAGAGAAGTAATGACAAGCGAAAACCTTGTTGTAACGAGTAAATCTATAACTCTCGAAGAAGCCTCAGCCATACTGCAAGAACATAAGATTGAGAAGTTGCCAGTTGTTGATGAAATTGGAAAACTTGTTGGTTTACTTACTTTTAAAGATATTACAAAGGTTAAGGATAACCCATCTTCAAGTAAGGATACAAAGGGACGATTAAGAGTTGCTGCTGGTGTTGGGGTTACCAAGGATACACTGGAGCGAATTCAAGCGTTAGTTGACGTAAAGGTCGATGCTGTTGTTATCGATACAGCTCATGGGCATACTAAGGGAGTTCTGGATATGTTAAAACGAGTTAAACGAGTATATCCCGAATTGGAGGTAGTAGTTGGTAACATTGCTACTGCCAAAGCTGCTCTCGATCTGGTTAAGGCAGGTGCAGATGCAGTTAAAGTTGGTATTGGACCCGGATCGATATGCACTACCAGAGTGATAGCCGGTGTTGGGGTACCTCAACTAAATGCAATTTACGATGTTTCCAAGGCCATTAAAGGTACTGGTGTTACTGTTATTGCTGATGGAGGAATACGTTACTCCGGAGATATTGTTAAAGCTATCGCTGCGGGTGCTGACTCAGTAATGATTGGCTCACTTTTGGCAGGTGTTGAAGAATCGCCTGGAGAAACAATAATTTACAACGGAAGAAAGTTTAAGTCGTATCGGGGTATGGGTTCCGTTGAAGCTATGCAACAGGGTTCAAAGGATCGATACTTTCAAGACGTGGAAGATGACATACAAAAACTTGTACCCGAAGGGATTGTTGCAAGAGTGCCATTCAAAGGTACATTAACAGAGGTAGTTTACCAAATGCTTGGAGGGCTAAGATCTGGAATGGGATATTGTGGTGCAGCTAGCATTAATCGTCTAAAAGAGGCAAATTTTGTGAGGATTACCAATGCTGGGGTAACTGAAAGTCATCCACACGATGTTGCAATAACTCGTGAAGCACCTAACTACAGCAGACCATCTTTGTAGAAATTTTATTAGCAAATAACAGGTTAACAATCATTATGATAAAAAACAAAAAATTTCAATTATGAAAATAAAACTTTTAATTGGTTCAATTTGCCTTATCTTTTTTACAACAGCTATAATTGGGCAAGAAAACGATGAAAAAGTATTACTTACCGTTGGCAACGAAAAGATTAGTCGTGTTGAGTTTGAGCGTATTTACCTGAAGAATAATCAGATGGTAAGCGAGATAGACAAGAAATCTTTGGATGAGTACTTAGAGTTATTTGTGATATATAAGCTAAAAGTTGCCGAAGCCAAAGCCATGGAACTAGATAAAACCGAAGCATTTAAAAAAGAGCTCGACGGTTATCGTAAGCAACTAGTTCAACCTTTTTTAACCGACAAGAAAACCGAAGAAAAATTATTTAGAGAGGCTTACGAGAGAATGAAGTATGAGGTAGATGCCAGCCATATTCTAATTGCAATACCCGAAAAAGCCACACCCGAAGATACCCTTGCACTGTATGAAAAAACAATGAAAATTAGACAAAGAGTAATTGATGGAGAACCCTTTGAGGCAGTTGCCAAAGCTACCTCAGATGATCCTTCTGTAAAGCGCAATGGTGGACGTTTAGGCTATTTTTCAGCATTTCAGATGGTTTATCCTTTCGAGTGTGCTGCTTTTGAAACCCCTGTTGGAAAAATTTCAATGCCAGTACGAACACGATTTGGCTACCATTTAGTGAAAACTAATGATAAACGCCATTCTATAGGTCAACTTAAGACAGCTCATATTATGATTGCGATACCTCAAAATGCACCTGCTGAGCAACAAGTGCAAGCAAAGGAAAGAATAGACTCAATCTACAGGCTTGTACTTAATAATGAGAACTTTGCAAATTTGGCACGAAACTATAGCCAGGATCCAGGAAGTGCTAGGAATGGAGGAGAACTTCCGTATTTTGGACCTGGCAGAATGGTTCCTGAGTTTGACAAAGCTGCATTCGCTTTGGCAAGAGATGGACAAGTATCAGAACCAGTAAGATCTCAGTTTGGTTGGCATATCATTAAACGATTGGATAAAAAGTTGGTTGGTACTTACGATGAGATGTTGCCCGAAATTAAAAATAAAATTAGCCGCGATGAACGTGGTAAAATTAGCCGCGATGTTTTTGTTAAATTGATGAAAGATAATTATGGTTTTTCTGTTGATTCCAGTACACTTAGAAGCATGGAAGGTATGTTAGATGAAAACTACTATGCAGGAAATTGGCAGATTCCCTTAACTCGTAAACTTGATCAACCACTCTTTCAATTTGCTGGACAGCTATATTCTCTCAGGTTATTGGCTGAAAAGATAAAAAGTAATCAAAAAAATCAGAGTAGAGTTACTTTTGATATTCTCGTTGAGAGGAATTTTAATGACTTAGTAGAAGAAACGATCATTTCATTCGAAGAAGAGAGACTTATAAAAGAAAATCCTGATTTTTTCTACTTGTTAAAGGAGTACTATGATGGAATTTTACTTTTTGAAATAATGGATAGAAATGTTTGGTCAAAAGCTGCCAATGATGTAGAGGGATTAACAGAATTTTACAATGATAATATTGATAACTATAAATGGGAAAGGAGAATACATACTATTAACTACATTTTACCATCTGAATCAATTGCAAAAAAAGCATATAAGTTAGCGGCTTCAAAAAAAGGTGTTCAACTTTCAAGTGATGATTTTAAAAAACAATTATCTTCGAATGAACAGGAGTTGATTACAATAGTTGATTTTGCTACTATACCAGAAGATATTGCAGTTAAAGGATACGAAAATTGGGCTAAAGGATTATCACCAATTATTCAAAACGAAAAAGGATACACTTTCCATAGATATATTAAGATGGAGGTTAATGAACCTATACCAATTAATGAAATACGTGGTAAACTTATCGCAGATTACCAAGAGTTTCTAGAAAAACAATGGGTTGATTCGTTAAAGAAAAAATATGAAGTGGTAATCAACGAAGAACTATTTAAACAAATTGCATCTAGCTTTAATTAACAAACCTTGAGAAATAGTTTTTTAAGTCTTTCGTTTTTATCAATTAGCGTAATTCAAAAACAATAACAAAAAGTATAATGCGAAGAAAAAGGGTTTATTGGAAGTTTTTGGTTTCCATATTGTTAATTTCATTTAGCTGTAATTATAAGAAACCTAATAATCAGAAGCCCATAGCGCGAGTGTATAACAAATACCTTTATATAACCGATATTAAAGACATTTTTCCTCAAGGTGTTAGTCAATTTGATAGTTTGCAAATTTTGACAACCTACGTTGATAGATGGGTAAGAAAGCAGTTAATGTTGCATAGAGCTCAAAAGAATTTAACAGAAGAACAGAAGAATGTTACACATCAGCTTGAAGATTACCGTTCATCTCTTCTGATTTTTAAATATGAGCAGGAGTATATTCGGCAAAAGTTAGATACAATTATACCCTACCATGAAATCGAACGTTTTTATGAGGATAATAATGCAAATTTTATCCTTAGCGAGAGCATTGTGAAGGCTCTTTTTATCAAGATAAATCTGGATGATACGTACTATGAAAGGATCAAGGGATTATATCGATCAACAAAAGAGGAAGACATTAAAAATCTAGATAACCTTGCCTACCAAGTGGCAGTAAAATACGATTACTTTAATGATCAGTGGATCCCCTTTTCCCGAATAGTCAAGGAACTACCTGAACCTATTACCAACCCAGAAACTTTCCTGTTGAATAACAGATTTATTGAAGTTAATGATGGGGTTCATGCTTACCTCATTCATCTCAGGGAAGTAATTCATAGGGGACAAGTGTCTCCATTATCATATGAGTATGAAAATATTAGAAGCATTTTACTTAATAAACGAAGACAAAGACTAATCATCGATCTAGAGTCAAAAATCTATAACGATGCCAGAAATTATAATCATTTTACAGTATATCAAGACTAAACAATAAGAATTAATAATGAAATTAGAAAACAAAACCATTAGGTATAGCCTTTTTTTAGTTTTTTTCCTGATAATCTCGAGTAATTCAACCTTCGCACAGTTTGTTATAGATCAGGTATTGTCCATTGTGGGTAACGAAAAGATTCTCCTTTCGGATATTGAGCAGGAAGAGTTGAGAATGAAGATGCAAGGTTATAACCCCGAAGGGGATGTCAAATGTGACATATTTGAGGATTTGCTGGTTCAAAAACTCTTGCTTCATCAGGCACAAATTGATAGCATTTCGGTAACAAATACTCAGGTTGAAAGTGAAATGGAACGCAGACTAAAATTCTTTATTAGTCAAGTTGGTTCTGAGGCTGCTCTGGAGAGCTATTTCAATAAAACAATATTTCAGATTAGGGATGACCTAAGAAAAGCCATAAGGGAGGCCCTTTTAACCCAACAAATGCAAGAGAAAGTGGTAAGCAACGTAACTGTAACACCCTCTGAGGTAAAAAAGTTTTTTAGAAATATCCCTAACGATAGTCTTCCTGTTATTCCCGAACAGTATGAGTACAGGCAGATATTGCTTTATCCTCCAGCCACGTCAGAAGCAAAATTTTTGGTAAGGGAACAGCTACTCGATCTAAGAGAAAGAATTCTTAAAGGTGAAAGATTTACCACATTAGCTGTTGCATACTCTGAAGATAGAGCAACCGCTACACGTGGTGGCGAGTTGGGTTTTCGCTCAAGGGAAGAACTGGTAAAGAGTTTTGCTGATGCAGCGTTTAATCTTAAGGAAGGACAGGTAAGTCAAATTGTAGAAACCGAATATGGTTTCCATATCATACAGATGATTGAGAAACGTGGTGATCAGGTAAATGTTAGGCACATCCTTATGAAACCCGTTTTTTCAATGGAGATGCTTTCGCAAACCCATAATCGCTTGGATAGTATTGCTAATCTTATAAAGTCCGATTCTATTAGTTTTATTAGAGCCGCTCAACTATTTTCGGAGGATGAGAAAACAAGGCTTAGCGGAGGTTTAGTTATTAATGCTCAAAAAGGAACCCCACTTTTCGAAAAAGAACAGCTAAATCCCTCTGATTATTACTCAATTCGTAACCTTTCAGCTGGAGATTTAAGCGCACCATTTGAATCGAGAGATGAACACGCTAACATCGTTTATAAGGTTATTAAACTCACTAGAGTTATTCCACAGCATATAGCCAATTTGGATGATGACTATGCAACTATTCAGCAAATAGCTAAGGGTCAAAAGCAGCAGCAGGAGTTCATAAAATGGATCAATGACAAGATTAAGAAAACATACATCAGGATCGATCCTTCATACAGTCATTGTGATTTTGAGATAAAGGGTTGGATTAAATAGATGATCGTTTTACCTAAATATATAAGCAAGAATTATTTATTGCCTTACCTTGCTTATATTATTTAGAAAAAAGTATTGCACCTTTCTTCTGAATCTTGCAAATGAAAATAAAATCATCAATCGCTTTACATCTAATAGCCATAGTGGCATTATCATTACTTAATTTATCATTTGCTTATGCCCAGCAGCGAAGGAAGATTTTTATTGAACATGCCGATTTAATGCGTAACCTCAAGAAGGACGGAGTTGAAATACGTAGGTTAATAGGTAATGTTGTTATTCGACATGACGATATTACAATGAAGTGCGATAGTGCCTATGAATTCGTTGGCTCAAACCGTTTCGATGCTTTTGGTAAAGTTATTGTCATTCAAGAGGATACGAGGCTCTATGGGGATACTTTGCATTACGATGGTAATTCAAAAACAGGTAGGGTTAGGGGAAAAATAGTAAGACTTGTTGAAAAAGACGCAGAGTTAGTAACTAAATTTCTCGATTTCAATACACAGGAAAACACAGCTTACTTTTATGGAGGGGGCATTATTACTTCAGAAGATTCAAAGTTCTCCTGCGAAAGGGGTGTATACTATTCTCGTAGAAAACAGTTTGCCTTTAGTGGAGATGTAGCATATTTAAATCCTGATTTACTGTTAAATACAGATTCATTAACTTACATTACTGATTTGGAGCTGATTTTCTTCTTTGGCCCAACACGAATTTATAGTAAGGATAATTTTATCTTTTGTGAGAATGGCTGGCACAACAGAAATGAACAGGAGTCAGAATTTCAGATTAATGCATACATCGATAACGGTAAGCAGCAGATATTTGGAGAGCGAATATTTTCAAGCAATAAAACAGGTTATTCCCAAGTAACAGGGAGAGGGTGTCTAGTTGATTCTACTCGAAATTTAAGAATATTTGGAGATACAATCAATTACTTTGACAATGAAAACTATTCTGAAGTAAAGAATAATCCCTTAGCTTTTTCAATTTCCGATGAAGGTGATTCATTGTATTTAAGAGCAGATTTATTTTTAGCAATTTCAGTTGAAGACACTCTTAATATTGATAATTCATACGATTTATTGCAAGGGATTGGAAACGTAAAATTTCATAGGAAGGATTTTCAGGGGATTTGTGATTCTATGGTTTACCATAGTACTGATTCAATTCTTCATATGTATTATAACCCAGTAATATGGAACGAGGATAATCAACTTAGTGCCAACTATATAAATTTCAAGTTCAAGGATGAAATGATATATCGAATGAATTTTATTGGTTCATCGTTTATCTGTTCGCAGGAAGATTCTACTCGGTTTAACCAGATTAAAGGAAGAGATATGATTGGTTTTTTTGCTGGGGGTAGATTATACAAATTAGATGTAGAGGGAAATGCTGAAACTGTTTACTTTGCAAGAGATAAAGGGATTTTAACAGCTGTTAACCGGGCCGAAGGAAGCAGACTTTCAATTAATTTGAAAGATAATAAGGTAAGAAGTATTATGTTCAAAGAAAAGCCAGTGGCAACCCTTTTCCCTTTGGATAAAGCCGAACCAGAAGATGTTTTCATAAGAGGATTTACTTGGCATATTGATAAGCGCCCTGCTATTTCAGTTATTATTCCAAAAGGTTTAAACATTGACTTTTATTTCCCTATTCAAGAAAAAGCTAAACTTTATCGCGATAAAAGAAAAAACCCTGATGATTCTTTGTAATCAGCAGGGTTTATTAAATTCCTAAAGAGGTAATGAATTTCCTATTAAAAATTCCTAATACTCGTCCTCATTAAAGAAAAAGTCTTCCTTGGTAGGATAATCTGGCCATATATCCTCAATACTTTCGTAAATTTCTCCTTCGTCCTCAAGTTCTTGCAGGTTTTCAATTACTTCAAGCGGAGCTCCAGAACGTATTGCAAAGTCAATTAACTCTTCTTTGGTTGCTGGCCAAGGAGCATCCTCAAGTTTCGATGCCAATTCAAGTGTCCAATACATGGGCTTCGATTAATTTAAACGTTTGAATATCAATATTTTGTGTATTTTTTATATTTGTGCAAATATATAAAAAAAAATAATTAAACCTTAGGATGCCAATTTATTTGATTAATATTTAATTTTTTTGAGAAAAATCTTGCGAGGACAAAGAAAAAATCGCTGAGACGATTAAGGTATTTAATTACATTGTCTTGTATTAAAGTTTCCTCTGCTAATCTAATTGTTATTCTTTCAGCCCTACGGCATATTGTTCTTGAAACATGGCACAACGAAATGGTTTGGTGTCCGCCAGGAAGAACAAAACTGGATAAGGGTTCAAGTTCCAATTCCATTTCATCTATTTTATTCTCAATGTATTCAATATCCTCATTAATAATTTGAGGTATTTTAACTTTACAATCACTACAGTCGGCTGCAAGAATGGATGCACAACTCATCAAACGATCTAGAATTTGAGTAAGAATATCCTTGTATTTGGAATCAATATCCTGATCTCTTAGAAGGGCAACGAAAGCTATTAATTCATCAATTGTACCATAAGCCTCAATACGTGGATGGTACTTGGGTACACGGGCACCACCTATCAACGATGTGCTACCATTATCCCCTGTTTTTGTATATATTCTCACGATTTATATTTAAGAAAATTGGAAATTTACTCCTTAAGGATTACTTCCTGAATCGTAATTGGATTGGGATTAAATGCATCCGATTCAACTAAACCATCGCGTAATCGAACGATTCTACGTGCATGGCGAGCAATTTCTTCCTCATGAGTTACTACAATAATCGTATTTCCTTGGTTGTATATTTCTTCAAAAAGATTCATTATATCGATGGAGGTCTTTGAATCGAGGTTTCCAGTAGGTTCATCCGCAAGGATTATAGAGGGATTGTTAACCAATGCTCTGGCCACTGCCACTCTTTGTCGTTGACCTCCCGAAAGTTCATTGGGTTTATGCTCCATTCTATCATTTAAACCAACATTTGTGAGTGTATTGGTCCCCATAATAATCCTATCAGGTTTACTAACACCTGCATAAACCAGGGGTAGCATTACATTTTCGAGAGCAGTATATCGTGGCAGCAGATTAAAGGTTTGGAAAACAAACCCAATTTCTCGGTTCCTTATCTCAGCAAGTTTATCGTCTTCCAATTTGCTTACATCTGTTCCATTGAGTATATACCTTCCATCTGTTGGAGTATCCAAGCAGCCAAGAATATTCATTAATGTAGATTTTCCAGAGCCTGATGGTCCCATTATGGCTACATATTCATTTTTGGCTATTTTAATTGAAACCCCTTCTAGAGCCTTAACTATAACGGTTCCAACCTTGTAGTACTTTTTGATACTTGTAATATCAATTAATAGTTCATCGCTCATAATAAAAGAATATTTTACTTAAAAATAATTAATTTTTTTATGACTTAATTAATCTCTAAAGGTTTATTGTGAAGTGTTGCTTTGGAATTCCTTTTCGGAAAAGGACAACACCAAAGTTGAAAAGATCAAAGCTGATTGATACGGTTTTGTGATCCGAAATTATTTGCCATGTTTTGTACATTTCCTTACTCCATCTAATATCATCAAATACAAAAACAGAATTTTCGTGCTTAAGTTCGCTGCATCGCTTGAAATACTTAAGCGTGGGTTCAGGTTTGTGGTTTCCATCAAATAATACAAGATCAATTTTTGGTTGCTTGTCAATGATCTTGACTAACGAATAGTCAAAGTCTCCTTCGTAAAGTTCTACATTTTTGCAGTCCATTGTTTCAAATGTTTTTTTTGCAAAGTATGCTCTTTGCCTATCACCTTCGAGGGTAATAATCTTTGCTTGTGGACATGCTTTAGCAAAATAAAGCGTGCTTATTCCAATAGATGTGCCTAACTCTAAAATGGTTTTTGCATCCAACCATTTGCAAAGACGGTATAAAAACGCTCCAAGTTTGGGTTTAATAGATGAAGTTCTAATCAATTCACCCAATGTGTAATTTTTTGAACCTTTAGAACTTCCTGCACCATGGCTACTTAACCCTACAAAATGCTGGGAGTTTTGATGTTCTTGTCTAAATTGTTCAATTAAAAGTAAATTGGAATCTAAACCATAATCTCTAATAACATCTTTAACGAAATGGTAAACAAAAGGGGAATGAATACCATGTCCTTCGGCTGATTTGGCTGTAAGTTTATAAAATAGAAATTCTTGTGCAATTTTAACAGTGTGTTCAATATCGATCATAAAAAAAGAATTTCTTTGGCAATTATTTAGATAGCGAAAATAATAGCTAATTTATTGTATATTGAATAGTAAATAGATTGTAAAAAAAAATGTTAGTTTAAATTAGATGAACTTAAAAACACTTATTTTATCAAAACTGACAAAAGTATTTAGATTTAATCAATAATATTTTAAAAATGTCTTAAAAAAGTTTTTTATTTGTAGTATAAATATATGAGAATTTATGCGTAGTATCCTTTTAACGCTAATTATTTTTTTGTATTCAATTTCTTTTGTATTAGGCAATCAGGAGGAATTGGGTAAGTTACCACTAAAGAACTTTTCGCATAGCGAATATCATGGGCATTTTCAGAACTGGGCAGTAATACAAGATCATCGGGGTATCATTTACGTGGCAAATAATAATGGTGTACTCGAATACGATGGCAAACAGTGGTCAAATATTTCTATCAATGGTTCTATTACAAGATCTTTAGCAATTGATGAAGCTGGGCGTATCTGGGTTGGTGCTCAAGATGAACTTGGATATCTAGCTGCCGATTCTTTGGGTCAAATGTCTTTTTATTCTGTATTACAATTTTTAGATGAAAATAAACCCATTGGGCTTGTAAGACAGGTTTTTGCGAGCCAAGATGGCGTTTACTTCAGTACCAATAGTTGTATTTATAGGCTTAAGGGAAATGAAGTGAAGAAATGGTACCCTAAAACCATATTCCATAGAACTTATTGCATTGCAGACAGTATATATTCATTTCAACCTGATATTGGTTTAACCATTTTGAAAGGTGACACAATGCTAATTGTGAAGGGTAGTGAAAATCTTATCCCCAAAAGAGTATACACTATGCTACCCTATGACAAGAAAAGGATACTAATTGGAACTCAAGCCGATGGGTTTTATCTTTTAAAAATATCCTACGATTCCGAAGAATCAGATAAAAATGAAGATTTACTAACACCTTTCAAAACTTCAGACGACGCTTTTTTCCAAAACAACTGGGTGTATAATGGAGTAAAGCTTCCAAACGGATGGTTTGCCATTGCGACCTATCGTGGAGGTGTTGTTGTAATTAATGATAAGGGAATGGTTCTACAATACATTGGAAAGGAACAGGGTATTCAGGACGAAACGGTTTGGCATTTAACTTTCGATAATCAGGAGAATATTTGGATTGCACTCAACTATGGGGTTTCTTATTCTGCATTAATCTCACCCATAACACATTGGGATGTTTCTTCTGGATTGCAAGGAGTTTTACAATCTGTAAACCGTTTCAATGGGACCATCTATGTAAGTTCCAATGCTGGTGTTTTTTATCTTGAAAATAAACATTTCCATAGAGTTGAGGGAATATTAGACCTTTCTTGGGATATTGTTACCGTAAAATCATCAGATGGGAAAACCGTTGCATTGGTGGCCACTGGTGATGGAATATACCAACTCGATAATGGAAAGGCAAAAAAAGTGACCAATGCCAACGATGCTGCATTTCGAATCCTTCCATCAAATTATCATAAGGATATCGTATATCTTGGACTTTATGATGGTATTGGTGTTCTTTCATATCAGAATGACCGATGGGTTTACATAGGTCGAATAAAGGGAGTTAGTAATCGAATTTATACTCTAACTGAAGATAATGAGGGAAATTTGTGGTATTCAGTACGCTTCAAGCATATTTCTTGTGCCAAGATTTCTAAACCCAAGAAATTGGTAATTGATAGCCAGGATAATTTTGATGAAATCCCTCATAATCCTCTATTAGATGAAGATACAAAACTCATTTTTGTTAATGGACATATAAAACTTTCAACCAATAAAGGTCTTGCATTTTTTAATGCAGAAAAAAAACAGTTTGAAGCAGACTCATCCCTTGGTGTAGAATTTACTTCCGGAGATACAGGCATTAGTATTTTTGGTTTAGATTCATTCTATAATATGTGGTTTGAGTCATCAAAGGATAGCTATAGTAGAAATATTGAACGGGCCATTCAAAACCCGGAAGGCTCATTCATCCGATTAACCAGTGAACTTAATGAAATACCAAAAGGGAATTTTTATGGCGTATACACAGAACCTGATGGAATATCTTGGATCGCTGGTGCAGATGGACTCTTTCGATTCGATCCGCAAATTGATAAAAGAGGAAGAAAAATACCCCGAGTGCTCATTCGTAAAGTTCTTGATGCACACAAGAAGCCAATTTTTAAGGGTGCTTTTCAACAAACTTGTTCCGATGGGTTTTTCCATTGCACAGGTTTAATTCAACAAAATACTGATATACCAATAATATCATATTCTGAGAATTCAATATCCTTTAATTTTTCCTCACCTTTCTTTGGACAAGAAGATAGGATGTTATATTCATTTATGCTTGAGGGATTTGAAAAGAATTGGTCGGAATGGTCATTATCATACACTAAAGAATATACAAATCTACCCTATGGAACATATAGGTTTTTAGTCAAAGCGCTTAATGTTTTTGAGGTGGAAGGTCCCATAGCAAGTTTTTCATTCTCAGTGAAACGTCCATGGTATCGACACCCTATGGTATATTTAAGTTACTTTATTGCTTTTATTCTACTCGTTATCCTATCGGTTTCTATTAAAACAAGAATGTTAAAAGCATCAAATATTAAACTTCAAAAGCTTGTTGATGAAAGAACCAATGAGATACTTCAAAAGCAGAAGGATATTATTGAAAAGAATGAGGAGTTACAACAACAGAAGGAGGAGATTTTATCTCAGAACGAAGAATTGTTACTAAAGAATATGCAAACCAATGCAAGTATACAATATGCTTTAACCATTCAACAAGCAATTTTGCCAGAGAAAAAGATAATGAATCTTTATTTCGAGAACTTTATTATATACAGACCCAAAGATGTTGTTTCAGGTGATTTTTATTGGTTTTCACACATTCCAATTAAGAATAATAAACCTGCTAAAGAAATTATTGCCATTGTCGATTGTACTGGTCATGGAGTTCCAGGTGCATTTATGAGCATGATTGGAAGCAGAATGCTCAGTGAAATTGTTAATGAAAGGGGTATTACCAATCCATCAAAAATCCTTATTGAACTTAACAAAATGCTAAACTTTGTTCTTCATCAGGATTCAACTGAAAATTTTGATGGCATGGATGTGGCTCTATGTACCATCGAAAAGGTTTCAAATAATAAGTATTCTATTTGCTTTGCAGGTGCAAATCGACCTATTAGTTACTATAAGAAGGAAAACTTAAAGATTGAAAATATTAAGGGAAATCGTAAGTATATTGGAGGCTTTTTACCTGACATTGATGAAAATTTCCAAGAGCATGCATTTGTTCTTGAAACTGGCGATTGTTTATTTTTTTATACCGATGGTTTGACAGATCAAAATAATGAGTTTAATAAAAAGTTCACAACTGGCCGGTTTGAAACAATTCTAGTTTCAAATATCGAAAAACCCATGATTAAAATTGAAAAAATTCTGGAGGATGCTTTCGATTCTTTTAAAGGCGATGTATTACAACGCGATGATATTACAGTTGTGGGCATTCGATTGAAATAAAAAATAGCTCATCTGGAAAATACTTTTTTAAATTTTATTTCCCCCCCTAATTCTTTTTTTCAAATAAGCATTACCTTTGTAATATTCGTGGTGAAGGGAATCCCGTGTAAATCGGGGGCAGTACCCGCTGCTGTAATCTCCTTAACTGTCGGACATTCTTGCCACTGTCTCGTTTTATTGTTACGAGGTGGGAAGGCCGATCCAACAGGGAGTAAGCCAGAAGACCTACCAACGGATAAACTTCAATTCGTAAGCTTTCGGGAAAAAAAGCTGAAGATATTTTTAAAGTCTTCTATTAACAAAGAAAATCCCAAAAAAATTACGGTTTGAAGGTTTAAAATTATTAACCTTTAAATCTTTTAACAATGAAAAGTTTAATCCGTCTTTTTTTGTTTGCGTTTATTGCGCTAGTGTCTACCCTTTTTGTTGCCTGTACTAAAGATGATATGACAAGGGAAATAGTCAATTTTCAGAATGTATTACTCAATCCAAATTCTTATTGGAATGGATTCGATGCTTCTGGTCCAATTACCATTGGTTCAGCAACTTTTAACAATCTATACATTGAAGATTGGGATTACTGGGAGGGTTTTGCATTATCCAACATGGTTGATATTACTACTCCGGGTTGGACTAACCAGTATAGCGCCTATGTGGATAATGGTGGAAATATACAAAATATTTATTCCATTTCATTTGTCAACAATGAGAGTTCAACCATTACCTTTAAGCATGATGTAAGCCTTATTTCTGCAAAGATTACCAACTCAACATATGCTTACTTTTCCATGCTTAACGGAAATGAATATTCTAAGAAGTTTGAAGAGGGTGATTGGTTTAAGCTGACAATTATTGGATTCGATGAAAATGAAGAAGAAAAGGGGAGGGTAGAGTTTTACCTTGCCGATTTCCGATCACCAAATAACTATATAGTTAGTAATTGGAAAAAGATTAGTTTGAATAGTATTAATGATGCAAGAAAAATTGTTTTTTATCTTGAATCAACTGACGAGAGTGACTGGGGAATGAATACGCCTGCATACTTCTGTATGGATGATCTGATTTTTGAATACATGGAATAAAAATCAAGAAAAAAAAATTCCAAAAGGTTATTTTTTAGCTATGCAAAAAGCCATACTTATTTTTATTTTTATTTATTTGCAGGTAAACAGTCTATTGTTTGCTAATAATCTAATAATTAGCAATGCTAATATAAATGGAAATACAATTGAACTTGAAATTTCGTGGGACAATGCCTGGAATTTTTTGCAACAAGGTGGCAGTAGCGATGCAACTTGGCTTTTTGTCAAGGGTAAAAACTCATCAGGAGTTTGGGTTCATATCGATTTGAGCATCGAAGCAAAAAATTACACTAGAATGCCTTCTTTAACCATTGAGACGGTCAGCGATGGGAAAGGGGTTTTTGTTTATGGACAAGCTAATGGTTCATACAATATTACAACAACCCCGATCAGCCTTAATTCTACAACGAACCTTTCGGCTTTCACCGATGTCAGGGTTTTTGCCATTGAGATGGTGCATATTCCACAGGGTGAGTATTTTTTGGGCGATGGGGTATCAATATCCTCTCTTGGTGATACTAATGGAAATCCTTTTCTTATTACATCCGAAGCAGCAATTAACGGAGATGAACTTAGTATTATAAATACCAATGAGCAATTTACTCCTGAAACTTTACCAACACTTATTCCTGACAACTTTCCTAAGGGTTATAAGTGGTTTTACGTTATGAAGTACGAACTTTCGCAGGTTCAGTATGTCGATTTTTTGAACACATTATCATTTACTCAGCAACAGAAAAGAACATCTTTTTCACCTACATCACCCTCTGGAACGTTTGCAATGGTAAATCCAAATCAACCCGACAGCCTTTATCGGAATGGAATCGCAATCAGTGTTTCAGGGTCAGTTTCTGGTACTCCAGCAATTTATGCCATGGATGGCAACGCCAATGGCATTTTCAACGAGGAAGATGATGGTTTGCATCGTGCTGCCAATTTTCTTAGTTGGGGCGATCTTAGCGCTTACCTCGATTGGGCAGCTTTGCGCCCAATAACTGAAATGGAATATGAAAAGATATGCAGAGGCGAATATGAACCTATAGCTGGGGAGTTTGCATGGGGCACGACAATGGTAACTAATGCCATTAATCCAATAAACGATGGTACAGTTTTTGAATCAGTAAGTGATGTACCCTTAGCAGGAAGCGGGTTGGCCAATCATGGAAATGTTGTTGCAATAGATGGCTGGGGACTTAGGGGTGTACTTCGTAATGGATTTGCAGCAAATGAGAGTACTAATAGAGTTGAATCTGGGGCAGCGTTCTATGGTGTTATGGAGATGAGCGGTAATGTATGGGAGTATACAGTAATGGTTTCTGATGAAGGGGTTTTATATTCAGGAACATGCGGAGATGGTTTTCTGGACGATAATGGTAATGCAAATCAACCATACTGGTGTAACTCAGACAGTGCATTTGGCGTATTACTCAAAGGTGGAGCTTGGGGTAGCACTATATCTGAAGTAGGTTCATGGCGCGATTTGGCCATTTCCGATCGGTTTTACAGCCATATTAAACCAACAATGCGCCGGAGCACAACGGGTGGTAGAGGAGGTAGATAGCAAACATTGATAACTTTAAAAGAATTGAATATGAAACAGCATTACATTCTTCAATCGATTATTACTGCAACGTTTGTTTTGATTTTGATATTTGTTTCTACAATTATTAAGGGACAAGCAAGTTTCGTTGGCGGTTTGGGTGGGGGTTACAGTATGGTTGAGGTAACCTCTGGAACAACTGGAATAGTTGAAATTCCTGCCAATTCTTTCGAAGTCACAATCTTCCCAAATCCTGTAAGCAAGAATCAGGTTTTAAAAGCAAAGATCAACGGTTTTGAAAAAAACTCAAAGATTAAAATAGTGGTTTCGGATATGATAGGTTTTCAAATCTTTATTCAAGAAGTTGACGTTGCATCTGAGATTAGCATTAATCTTCCCTTCGAAAAGTTGTCAAAGGGTATCTATCTTATCTCATTTCAGCACAGCAAGAACAAAATAACTCGACGATTTAGCTATACCGATTAGCAATTTACTTTTTAAAGGTAAAAAAAACCGCCAGGATCAAGAAGAAGAAAGCAATAACATGGTTTGTACGGATAGTTTCACTCTTAAAAGCGATCATGGTAAATCCCATGAAAACAATCAGGGTAATTACTTCTTGAATTACTTTTAATTCAACCAAGCTGAAAGGACCTCCATTTCCTTTATAGCCAATTCGATTTGCTGGTATCTGAAAAAAATACTCAAATAGTGCAATCCCCCAGCTAATCAGAACAATTGAGATAAGCCCAAGACCAGCAAACCACTTCATTTCTTTAAACTTGAGATGTCCGTACCAGGCGATGGTCATAAAGGTGTTGGATAGCACAAGTAGGATGATGGTAGATATTGTTCTCATAGTATTCGAAAAAATTGCGCAAATATATTTAAAAATACAGGAGGTTATCATCCTCAAAAAATAAATTTTCAAAGAGATAATATAATTTGAAACCCATTTTAGAATAAAAAAGAGCAACCTCGAAAACTTTCGAGGTTGCTCTTTGAATCATTAAATATTTTTTACATAACTCGGATTGCTATTTATCGCTGTAAGCGTAAATTTTAGCGGATAAATCCCAATTATTGTAGATTGTATGAAGATCATCCATGGTTAATTTTCCGTTGGTTAAAGGTTGTTTAACCATACTTTCCAACATTTGATCCAGGGTAAACACTTGTGCGACTTTTTGCTCCTGTTCCGATGATTTCATCATGATTTCCATCGCTTCCATCCCTTTAATGGCTTGAAATCCTGAAATGGTAGCTATGTAATCGGCTGCGTACTTTTGCGGATCATCATAACCAAAGGTTAGGAGGGTGGCTGCCATTTCTTCCTGTTGCGACTTGTCGAACTCCCTTAATGCCTCAGTTGCTTTAACAAGATTTTCAAGCATATCTACAGAAATTATCGAGTTATCTTTTGATATCCAGTTAACAGCTTTTTCGGCAGCCAGGGAGGGAAACTCTTCAGGTTTTAAGTACTTATCAACGGCACCAGAAGTTTCCTCGGTTTCTTCATCCATTGCTTCTTCAATTTCTTCATACTTTGCAGCCATCTCATCAGCCATTTTCTCAGCAGCCTTCTGCATTTCCTCCAATTTCCTTTCAATACGCTTACTGCCATAACCGGTAACCCTTTTGGCCACCTGACGGGTAGCTAAACCTATTACTATGAAAAAGACCAGAATTCCACCTAAAACGTAGCCCATTACCTTTGCAGATTGTTCTTTCCCTTTAAGTGTAAGGGTTAAACCAAAGAAAAGCATATATAGAGCGTAAAGGTTTATAGCAAGGCTAACAATTGTGCTTAGCGTTGAACTAATGCCACCTAAAACATTAAGAAATGCTGAAATAGGGAAAATCACCATTAGTGAAACAGCTACCCTGAAATTGGCCTCGTAATCGGTGCTACCGCTGCAAATGGCTGATAAGATTAAAACAACGACACCTCCAATGAAAGCTCCAATAACTGCTCCTACAATTGACATGATGAATGCACCAAACCCGAATGCTCCACCAATTATGCTGCCTCCTCCAATGTACATGTAGCTCCATATCATGGTGAATAGTCCTGCTATTGCTCCGTAGATAATAGCTTTTATTAGCGGTTCTACAAGTCCACCCTTAGTTTCAAGGTTAGCAAAATACTCCTTAGGGTTTAATAAAGCATTCTTAGAATCCTCAATAAACTTTTGAAAATTAAACTTTTTACTCTCTTCCATAACAGTTGATTTTAGTTAAATATTTAGGTTGATTTAGTTATTTCACTTTCAGAATTTGGGTTATTAAAAAACAAATGTATAGAATAAAGCGATATAAGTCAAATCATAATAATATACACAAGATGTTAAAAACCTGCTAAATGCTATATTTTTTTATACAATCATCCCAGTTTTAGCATATATTAAGTTTTAGATGCTTTTTTGGTTGATCATTGGAAAAGATTAGAGTAAATTTATCTTCTAATACTAAAAATTAATATTATGACAAAAAAACAGCTAAAAACAACAATCCTTAGCCTTGGATTTTTGTTTATCAGTTTTTTCATTGTCCATGCTCAGGACGAAAATAACGAGAAGTTAACACGACCTGGACGTTGCGATGTATCCGAAGTGGATAGCTACGTGAATAAATGCTTTGATGCATATGAGGAAAGCCAAAAAATTACCGAAGCTGTAAACTTTTTTAAGGTAGAAGGAGAGGGTGACTCTAAAGTAATACTTAATCCTAAGGGTGAACACATTTCAAAGACTGATGCACTTTTTCAGCTTGGCGAATTGATGGTAAGAGCAAAGAAGCAGAACGACAATATCCAGTCCATTCAGGATCTGCAGAAGCCTGCAACGGAGAGCATTAAAAAAGCCCCAATTGCCAAGAAACCACAGGCAACAAAAAACCTGAACAAGGGAAATGAAGCGTTAACAGAGCTTATGAAGGAAACCAAGAAGCAAATTGAGCAAATTGACAGGCAGATCACAGAGATTAAGGAGATAAACGATTAGTATTTAATCCTTTAATTGAATATTTCATAAAACGAAAAGACCTATCGAATATGGTAGGTCTTTGTTTATTTATTTTTTTATTCTTTTATTCTTGTGATCCGGACAGGATTCGAACCTGTGACCCACAGCTTAGAAGGCTGTTGCTCTGTCCAACTGAGCTACCGGACCAATTTCCTTTCGGGCTGCAAAAATAGAAAAATGATTTCAATACCCGAAATTATATTAAGATAATTACTAAATGTTTTATAAAGAACAATCCCTATCATGTTAATAATTATGATAGGGATTGCTTTTGAATTTGATATTTCAGGAAATGTTAAAAATTTATTTTAACAAAACCTTTTCCGTTTGTTCAAACAGTTCTCCAACAATTCGTACTAACATGAAGCTATTGCCATATAGGGTTAAATCAATAATTTCCTCAGGTTCATACTTTCTCAAAATTCTACCCGAAATGTCATATACCTCAACATATCTATAATCTCCGTCAACGTTTATTACACCTTCAGATGGATTTGGGTATAAATTGTAAAACTTATTCTTATCTAATTTATTATTTTCCACGCTGGTACCTGGAAGGTACTCAATAACAAAGTACAACTCGCTAGTACCAATTATGTCGTTCCATTCTCCTGCAATTCCAAGATTTTCTGTTCCTGATGGCCAGCCGCTTAAACCAATTGCTGCATGGTTTTGATCTGAATTCCAGTTATCTGGCTCTTTTGGAGAGCCTGTACTTGTTCCACCCCAGTTGTAGTATGCATTATCAACAGGTTGACCATCGTCATCACCATTTGCTCCTTGTCATGACCAGAAGTGGGTTCCAGTATTGTCATTATTTCCATCCCATATCCAAGTTCCCTCAACATTCTGATCGGATGCTCCAATCCACACATAGGCAATATTTCCTCCGTTTGGCACTGCGGTATAACTTTGCGATACTTGAGCACCATTTATAATCCCATTATAAACGGCATTTTGTTCATTCACATCATTTATTTCTACCAAGAAACCTCCGCGCTCAACAGCACAAACTACTGCATTAATCCAAGTTTTTAATTCTTTAACTACTTCATATTTTGTGTTGTTATCGAAGAATATGTAAACATTATTGCTGTTTGCACATTGAGAGAATAGTCGGGTTGTAATAATCAACCCTAAAAGCAAATGGATAAAAATTTTCATAGTTTATAAGTGTTTAATTTATGCCTACTCTTTAAAAGGATTTTAAGCAATCTCCTTAAATACTATTTAGCTCCTTTTGCATATATGACCTGAAAGATACTTTTTACCCTATTTTTTTAGCTTCTGAGTACCATATGTCCTATAGCAAGTTCTTTTTTATTAAAACTTTAAGGCTTTTATCATATATTTGCCGTTCTTAGAAAAAATGTAAAACAAAATATACCATGAAAACTACTTTCTTATCGTTGCTCATAGTTGTACTAGCTGTATTAGGTTTTAGAGGCAATGCTTGTACTAGTTACCTTATAACCAAAGGGGCATCTACCGATGGCTCAACCATGATTTCATACGCAGGGGATTCGCATATACGTTATGGTCAATTGTATTTTCGTCCCCGAGCAACTTGGCCAGTGGGCGCAATGCAAACCATTTACGATAGAAGTTCAAACAAACCCTTAGGGCAAATACCTTATCCTGGCGAAACCTATCAGGTAATTGGATTTATGAACGAATATCAGGTGTCTATTGGCGAGAGCACTTTTGGTGGTAGGAGCGAGTTGAGCGATTCCACCGGAATAATAGACTGGGGCAGCATAATGTTTCTTGGTCTTCAACGAGGCAAAACAGCTCGTGAAGCTTTAAAGGTAATGGTTGAACTGGTTGACCAATACGGATATTACAGCGATGGTCAATCGTATTCAATCGCCGATCCTAACGAAGTTTGGATTCTGGAATTGATAGGGAAGGGGGTGGATTTAAAAGTAGACCGGAAAACCAAGAAAAGCTTCAATGCCAACAGAGGTGCGGTGTGGGTCGCCATGCGTATTCCCGATGGATATGTTAGCGCTCATGCAAACCATGCTCGCATTACAACCTTTCCAATGGAAGATGGCGTGAAATCAATCAGCTCAAAAAATCTTGATAAGATTTTTGATCCAAATATTGAGATTGTATATGCTTACGATGTAATTGATTTTGCCCGCACTAAAGGATATTTTGATGGGAATGATATAGATTTTAGCTTTTCGGATGCCTATGCTCCCCTTGATTTTGGCGCAGCACGATTTTGCGAGCTACGGGTATGGGCAATGTTCGATCAGGTGAATGACAATATGAAACAGTATTGGGATTACGCCACAGGCATATCGAAAAGTCCCCGGATGCCATTGTATATTAAACCCAACAGAAAATTAAGTCCACGCGATTTGATGCATTTTAAGCGTAACTACTTGCAGGGAACAGAGCTGGATATGACCAAGGATATTGGAGCAGGACCTCATGCTATGCCTTACAGGTGGCGACCACTTACCTGGAAGCATGAGGGTAAAACCTATTTTAACGAGCGGGTTACCGTTACCCAGCAATCGGCTTTTTCGTGGGTTGCTCAGATGCGCAATTGGTTGCCAAATCCAATTGGTGGAATATTTTGGTATGGGGTTGACGATGCAGGTTCTTCGGTACACGTTCCCTTTTACTGTGGAATGACCAGCGTACCATATTCATTTTCTGAGGAGAATGGCGATATTCTAACCTATTCAGACGATGCGGCTTTCTGGGTTTTTAACCGAGTTGCGCATACAGCTTACCTATTTTACGATAGGGCAATAGTTGATATTCGAAAAGCACAGCAAGAGTTTGAGGAGAGGTTCGAAGCTTTAATTCCTGCCATTGATGCTGGCGCTCAGGAATTGTTTAAAAAAGATCCCCTGCTTACAGCCCAATTTCTTACCGACTTTTCTCATAGTTGGGCTAATAATGTGGTTAACCATTGGCGCGATTTGGGCAACTTCCTTCTAGTTAAATACCTCGATGGCAACGTGAAACACGAAAAAGATGGAGAATTTTTACGTAACCCATGGGGTTTTCCTCTAAGTCCAAAACATCCTGATTATCCTGATAGCTGGAAGAATAATCTTATTGAGAAAACCGGAGATCAATTCCTGCAGCCTGATCAATAAAAAAATCTTTAAACAAAAATGATTATTCGATGAAAACCATACTTGTAAAGATTAGAGAAACGTTAAGTAAGATTTTTATTCGATCGCTTGACTATGTCGAAATAATTGGAAATAAGCTACCCCATCCTGCCACCCTCTTTGCTCTTTTGGCGTTATTCGTTGTTTTAATTTCTTGGCTGGGGCATAAGCTGGGTGCCCAAGCAATTCATCCGGTTGAGGGTACTGTTTTCGAAGCAAAAAATCTCATGAGCGCAGAAGGCTTTAGGTGGATTTATAGCAATATCATCGATAATTTCCTTCGATTTCCACCTTTAGGTTATGTGCTAGTTGTAATGATTGGTATTGGGGTTGCCGAAGGATCAGGTCTTTTCGATACCATGATTCGTTCACTTGTTCTAAGTGCACCCCAAAAGCTGGTAACAGGAGCAATAGTACTGGCAGGAATTCTCTCGCACTTAGCTTCTGAGGCTGGATATGTAATCCTTATTCCTTTGGGTGCCATGATTTTCCATGCTATAGGCAGACATCCAATGGCTGGATTGGCAGCTGCCTTTTGCGGTGTTAGCGGTGGTTTTGGAGCAAACTTTTTTATTGGTTCAATAGATCCTGTCCTGGCAGGAATTTCGGAATCGGCAGCTCAGATGATTATCCCCGGTAAGATCATTAATCCAGCCGTAAACTACTATTTCATGTTCGTTTCGGGCTTTTTGATTGTGCTCATTGGTACTTGGGTAACAGAGAAAATAGTTGAGCCTCGTTTGGGGAAATATCAGGGTAAAGCGGAGAAACTGCCTATAGAACAGCTATCCCCGAAGGAAAAAAAAGGTTTACGATGGGCAGGAATATCGGTTTTAATTACGCTTATTGGATTTGCGCTGACTGTTATTCCCGAGAATGGATTGCTCAGAGATCCCGAAACAGGCTCGGCATTACACTCACCATTCTTGAATGATATTATCATAGCCATATTACTGATATTTTTTATTCCAGGTATTGCCTATGGTATAACCGTTGGTACCATTAGAAGCGATAAAGATGTGGCCAAGCATTTAGGGAAGTCAATGAGCGGTATGGGAAGCTATATTGTGCTTGTTTTCTTTGCAGCCCAATTCGTTTACTTTTTCAACTATAGCAATCTGGGTATTATTTTTGCGATAAAAGGTGCGCACACCCTTCAAAGCGTTGGTTTAACAGGGATTACGCTAATAGTTGCTTTTGTTTTACTCTCGGCATTCATTAATATGTTCATGGGGAGTTCATCGGCAAAATGGGCTATTATGGCTCCCGTTTTTATCCCAATGCTTATGCTTATCGATCCTCCCTACCACCCTGGGCTCACCCAGGCAGCATTCCGTATTGGAGATTCAGTTACAAATCTTATAACTCCAATGATGAGTTACTTTGCGCTCATTGTTACATTTGCCCAAAAGTACGATGAAAAGTATGGCGTGGGAACCATTATTTCCACAATGCTACCCTACACAGTTATGCTAACCATTGGCTGGATTGCATTGCTGGTAATTTGGATGCTCATAGGAATACCTCTGGGTCCCGATGGCCCCATTTATGTGCCTGCAGAGTATTTATAAGTAAAAGACTATATTAAAAGTTTTCAAGGAAACTTATTAAACGAATACTTTTAGGCTGGTCTTTACTGGATGATCGTTTACTGAATGGCATTTTTCAAATCGAAATCGATTTGAATTATCAGTTCTCTTGCTTTTCGTAAAGAGTAGCTGAAAACGGATAGGTCTTCAGAGAACTCAACGGTCCACTCATTATCACATATACGTTCAAGCATATTGCATGTGAAATCATCCGCAGGGAACACCTGTTTGTAGGCAGAGCCATTTTTTGTGCCATAACCCCCATAAAGGTTTAGATCCTCAGGTGAACCGTCATCATGCCGATGATCGTGCCGAAAACGAAGCGTGTTTTCTCCTTCCATGATCAACATCCAAGTACGCGAAGAATTGTTTCCAACCTTAAAAGGGATATAAACAGCAGTATCAGTAAATTCTCGAACGTGCATTATCAACTCCAGTGATGCCCAACTTTCCATTCCTTCGGCAATAAAAACCTCTTTTCCAGCATATTTTTTCCCTTCAAGCAATTTAAAATGATTGAAAAATTCTTTTTGCGGGTTGATTTCATGTCCTTTAGATTGTGTTTTAGGAGATTTTTCAACGCAGGAGAATAAAAACATTGTTATCAAGGTAACCAATGTTATACAAACATTCATTTTCATAGCTTAGATTTTATATTAATAATAGTTGATATTTGTTTTATTAACAATTAGAAATAATTTTAAAGCATTGTTATATAAGCACATATTGATATAGTAAAAAGATACGCTTTAACTATTAATCCAATCGTTTGTAACTTTTTGTCATGCCTTGGAGTAAGTTAATTGGCTAAGATAAAAAAATAATTATATTTGCCACCGAAAATTAAAAAAGCGAAAATATTATTAACTAAAAAACACTAGATCATGCTTAAAGGTCACCCGAAAGGACTACTGGTTGCATTCTTCTCGAATATGGGAGAGCGATTTGGATTTTATACAATGATGGCTATTTTGGTACTATTCTTACAGGCAAAATATGGCTTATCGGAAAGTGTTGCAGGCGATTACTATAGCTGGTTCTACTTTGGCATATACGCCCTTGCTCTTGTGGGAGGTATTATTGCCGATGCAACCCGTAAATATAAGTTTGTAATTCTAATAGGAATTATAATTATGTTTTCAGGGTATGTGCTAATGGCATATCCCACACAAGCCGATGTGAGCTATTTGTGGTTAAGTTTATTGGGTTTGCTCACCATTGCGCTAGGAAACGGTTTGTTCAAAGGGAACTTACAGGCAGTTGTTGGTCAAATGTACGATGATCCCAAATACTCGAGCGTTCGCGATACAGCATTTATGATTTTTTACATGGGTATAAATATTGGTGCATTTTTCGCTCCATTCGTAGCCACCGGGATTCGTAACTGGTTCCTATCAACACAAGGTTTTCTTCACGATGGTAGTTTGCCGGCTATGTGCCACGCATTTACCCGTGGTGAACTTAGCGATTTATCAGCATTCCAAAATCTTGCTGATTATGTTTCAGGAGCACCTGTTGCCGATCTTTCAGAATTTGCATCAAAGTATATTGATGCTTTTGCCAAGGGTTATAACTATGCATTTGGGATTGCCGCAGGAGCCATGGTGGTTTCACTTTTAGTTTACATAATCTTTAATAAGTACTTACCAAGTGTTTCTAAAGAAGTTGCAACCAACGTAACCAAGGAGAATGGAAAATCAAAGGCCAACTCAACTGCCAGCCCAGTGGCAATACTTTTGGCTTTAGGCTTAATGGTTACATCCTCTGTAATTTTCTATATTCTGATGAAAGACGTTGCTCTTGGTGCTGCAGTTGGTTTATTTATAGGTTTTGTTGCCTGGATAGTGCAAATATCCACAAAGGAAGAACGTCCACGGGTAATGTCGTTAATTATGGTATTTATAGTGGTAATCTTTTTCTGGATGTCATTCCATCAGAATGGCTTAACGCTCACTTTTTTTGCGCGTGATTACACTGTGAAAACTGTAGGGGCATTCACTAACGTATTCTTTAACCTTGAATCCATTTTATCGTTTATAGGTGCTCTTGCCGGCTTCTTTATGATTCTTAGCCGTAAGGCAATGTCTCAGAAATTGATTGGTGCTGCTATGTTTTTGGGGTTAGGTTATCTAACCTACTACTTTATTTCCGGTTATACTTCAGAGAATGCCATTGCTCCAGAAGTGTTCCAGTCGTTCAACCCACTTTTCATTGTTGCGTTAACTTTTCCTGTTATGGGTGTTTTTGCATGGATGCGTAAGCGTAATTTTGAGCCATCAACCCCTAAAAAAATTGGTATAGGGATGATTATTGCAGCAGTTGGATTTGTTATTGTTTTGGTGGCTTCAATTGGTTTAGTATCTCCACACGAACTGCAGTACATTGATGCTAGTGCTATTACAAAATATAACCCAGTACCTGATACTTCTAGGGTAGTTCCCTACTGGTTAATAAGTAGTTATCTTGTACTAACCATTGCTGAACTTTTCCTAAGTCCAATGGGATTGTCATTCGTTTCGAAGGTTGCCCCCCCACGTTTTCAGGGCTTAATGCAGGGTGGCTGGCTTTTGGCTACTGCTGTTGGGAATAAATTCTTATTCATTGGCAGTAAGTTCTGGGGCAGACTAGACTTGTGGCAACTTTGGGCTATTTTCATAGTATGCTGTCTGTTATCAGCATTATTCATCTTCTCAATCATGAGAAGGCTCGAAGAGGCTACAAAGTAAATCTTAATAACACATAATTATATTGAAGGGACTCATTTATGAGTCCCTTTTTTTATAATATTACCTGTTAAACAATTCCTAACAAATGCTTGTTATGTAATTAATTATAGTATTTTTATGTGTTTTTTTTATGTTTTTTTCTATGTATATAACTTAAAATAAATAGTATGTCAATTATATTGATTAAGAATGCTGAGGTTTATTCACCCGATTATTTGGGGAAAAAAGATGTACTTCTGGGGGGCAAAAAAATTATTGCAATTGAAAATTCTATAGAACCTCCTAAAGGAGTAGCATGCGAAGTAATTGTAGCTACAGGGCTAAAGCTAACACCTGGTTTTATAGATGGGCATGTACATATTGCAGGCGCTGGTGGCGAGGGAGGTCCTGCAACCCGAACCCCGGAGTTACAGCTAAGTATGCTCATTGATGGTGGAGTAACCACTGTAATAGGCTGTTTAGGCACCGATGGGATGACCCGAAGCGTGGAGAGTGTGCTGATGAAGGCTAAAGGTCTTAAGGATGAGGGTGTAACGGCATGGATTTACACTGGCGCATACCAAATCCCCACCCCCACTATCACCGGCGATGTGGGACGTGATATAGCATTAATCGATGAGGTTATAGGTGTAGGCGAAGTGGCCATTTCCGACCACCGATCATCGTTCCCTACCACAGAAGAACTAATACGCATTACTGAACATGCACGTGTTGGAGGAATGCTTGGAGGCAAAGCAGGTATTATCAATATTCACATGGGCGATGCCAAGGACCCCTTCAAGCCAATATACGATGCTGTAGCCAAAAGCGAACTCAACTTTAAGCAATTCTACCCAACCCACTGCAACAGAAATGACTACATCTTTGAGGATGCCAAGGAGTATGGAAAAAAGGGCTGGGTTGACATTACAACAAGTTCCTACCCATACTTTCCCCAGTACGAGATTAAGCCCTCCAAATGCATAAAGTTGCTCACCGATGCAGGAGTTCCCCTTGAACATATCACATTTACTTCCGATGCTTGTGGATCGTTACCAGATTTCGACCCCGTAACCGGCGAATTGAAACAGCTTGAAATGGGATTACCCTGCTCCAATCTCCGTGAGGTGGTTGATGCGGTGAAGGATGAGGGAATACCCCTTGAAAAAGCATTGAAGGTTATAACTTCTAACCCTGCTGATGTTTTAAAACTCAAGAACAAGGGAAGGATTGCTGTAGGCAAGGATGCAGATCTTCTGCTTTTTGACAACAACTTCAAAATTAAGTATATGTTTGCAATGGGTGAGTTCATGAGCAAGGATTACAAGGCAATTAGAAAGGGCTCTTACGAATACTAATCCAAAATAATCTTTCACAACCTTTTTTACCATTACCCGTCTGACTAACAAGTCAGACGGGTTTTCTTATTTTATTAACATGTTTTGCTTGTTTTATCTTTCATTTATTTGCACAAATTACTTACAAAAAATTACGAAATTTTACGGATTGATTCAACCTATTATTGAAACTACTTTTACAAAAAAAATTAATGTTGTTGAAACATTTTTTTCTAACAAGAACGTGGAATAAAAAAATCATAAATTTACTATTGAAAACAATTCCTTATACTAAGCTCCAGCTAATAAAGGCCGAAAAACTCCTGAGCGAGAATAGAGTAGACGAATGCTTTGGAGTGTGCAGGGAGATTCAGCAATTGGTTGATACACTGGTTGTGGATGAGTCGAGTGCTTGCGTTGTTGCCAGTTTAAAGGAAAAGTATTCAGCCATTTTACGGAAGTTAAACCTAATTATGGCAAACAGCATAAGGCAGAAAAATTATCAGCATAGACAATAATCACTAACCTAAAACCAACAACAATGAAAAAACTTCTACTTCTTCTCACCGCCACCCTACTGCTATGCAGCAGCGTTGTGGCACAATTTGCTGGTGGTGTCGGCACCAAGGCCGATCCTTACCAGGTGGCCACAGCGGAGCAGCTTAATAGCGTCCGTAACTATCGCACAAACCATTTTGTGCAAACGGCTGATATCGACTTGGTTGATTATCCCAACTGGGAGCCCATTTGCAACTCCTCATCCAAATTTACTGGCAGTTTCGATGGGGGGGGCTACACTATTAGCAACCTAACATATAGTAATTCATCAGGTTATCACATTGGACTTTTTGGTTATTTTCAACCTGCTACGTCTGGAGATTATATTAGGAATGTGAATTTAAACAATGTAAGCATCAATACAGGTGGATCAACTATTGGAGCTGTTGTAGGCTACTGCTACTACGCAACCATTCACAATTGCAGCATGAATGGTAATATCTCGGGAGAAAATATGATTGGAGGCATAGTTGGCAATGCAAGCTATATGGTAACAATAAGCAATTGCTATGCCGACGTTTCAATAAATTCTATATATGGTTCCAATGGAGGAATAGCAGGAGGAATGGGTTATGATAACTGTAGTATGAGTCAGTGCTTTGCCAAGGGAGTGATATATGGCTCAGGTCAGTATAACGGTGGTTTGGTTGGCAGCTTTGGTCTAGGAGGTGCTGGTTATATCGAAAACTCTTATAGCGCAGTTGATGTAATTGGTGACTTAAACAGCTCCGGATCAGGAGGTATTGCAGGAAGCATAGTTAACAGCTCTAAGACCATTAAAAACTGCTTTAGTACTGGCTTAGTTCAGGGAGGAAATTCAGTAGGTGGCATTACAGGATACATAAACAATGGCATCGTTAAAAACAGTTTTTCGACAAACTCACGGATTAACAACACCATTATCAATCAATGGGTTAGTACTGGTAGAATTTGCCCAAACGATTTCGCTTCTACTCTCTCAAATAACTATGCCTGGGAGGAGATGTACGTTAACTCCGATAAAATAACCGATGGAACCCTAAATAGTATAAATGGAGAAAACATTACCCTGGCAGACATTCAGGATATTAACTTCTACACCAATACCGACAATTGGTACGAAGGAGGGGTTTGGAACTTCACCGACATTTGGGAATTAAACCATAGCATATCGCCATATCCAATTTTAAAAGCGATACCTGCTGCTTTCCAAAACATTAAGCACTCGCAGGGAATATTTTGGGTTATACCATTTGCCCACGGAATTAACCAAACCATCGAAGCCCCCGTTTTGGGAGGTTTAAACGCCATTACCTACCAATCGTCGAACCCCGCAGTAATTGAGGTTGTTGGAAATACGCTTGTTACCCATTCGGCTGGTACAGCCGACATTACGGCAACTATTGCCGAGAGCGAATTCTACGCTGCTAACTCAATTACCCAAACCTTTACTGTTTACCAAAACGGAACAGGCACTAAAGAGGACCCTTTCCTTATTAGCACTGTTGAGCAGCTAAACAGCATACGCAACAACCTAACTATGCACTATAGGCTTGCAAACGACCTCGACCTAGGAGTTGCTCCCTGGAACGTGGGCGAAGGCTGGCAGCCAATAGCGCAATATGACCCATACAATTTTTCTGGCAGCTTCGATGGAGCAGGTTTCACCATTAGCAACCTAACTATTAATCGCCCCGACGAATCTATGGTAGGGCTGTTTGGCAAGTATTGCCCCGCCACACCGGGCGACAGCATTAAGAACTTGACTTTACAAAATGTGAGCATTATTGGAAATTCATACACTGGAGCACTTGCTGGCGAAGCCAACCAAGCGCAAATATATAATTGCCACAGTTCAGGTAGCGTTTCAGGGCCCTATTTTGTTGGAGGCGTGGTTGGAGTTCTCGATTATTATGGATGGGGGAAAAGCGGTACACCAATTAACTTTGGCATTACCTACTCCTCTAGCTCTTGTAGTGTAGTTAACAATACTACAAACAATTACACCGGAGGTATTGTAGGGTACATTGAGGGCGAATACGACACAAAGAAAGAAGATAAGGATGCACCCAAAACCCGCGGAGCAAAAGCCGAACCTTACGAGAATGCCATTCTTGCCCATTGTAATTTTACAGGAACGGTTAATGGTGGTGATCGCTCAGGCGGAGTTGCGGGGTATGCTACCTTCTCAACCATATCCGATTGTCAATCAAACATTACGCTAAATTCAACTGGAAGCTTTAATGGAGGGGTAATTGGTTATGCTTACTACTGCGACATTACCAACTGCCATTCCGAGGGCAGCGTAACAGGTAGTGGCTATTCGGGAGGAGTAATTGGCTATTTGGAAAACTCCAGTATTTCATACAGCACAAGCTCTGTAAATGTTGATGTTGGCAGCTATTCCGATGCGGGAGGGATTGCCGCCTATGCAATGTCTTCGAACATAAGCCATTGCACTGCAACTGGTAGCGTTACGGGATACAATGAAATTGGGGGAATTGTTGGGAATGGCGATGGTAATATCGAAAACTGCTCAAGTTCTGGCGTTATATCGGGTGTAACCCTAGTAGGTGGTATTACCGGCGCAATTGGAGGTGGAAATATTAACGGCTGCACCTTTACCGGTGAAGTTTTTGGCGAAGATACTAAAATAGGAGGCATTGTTGGAATGATGTATTCCGCATCTGTTAGCAATTCAACCTCTTCGGGTATTGCAATAGGAGAAAATAATGTTGGTGGCATAGCAGGCTCATCCGAAAACTCCACCATAACAAGCTGCACTTCATCAGCCGAGATTACTGGAAACAGCTACATTGGCGGAATAGTTGGAAACTTTTACGCTGGCACCGACCTAGAAGTATTTACTATAAATGATTGCAGCTTCTCGGGCAGTATTTCTGGAACACATAGAGTTGGTGGAATTATTGGAAGTTCGAGCATCTCGATGAAAACGACTGCCGTTTTCGAAATTACCAACTGCCACAATACAGGTAGCGTAACAGGAACAAATAGTATGATAGGCGGCATTGCAGGGAAAACAGGATTCACCAATATAACAGGCTGCACAAATACCGGCTCAATTGATGGCAAAACCGCACACCTTATAGGTGGAATTGTTGGATTTTTTCAGAACGGAATAATTGACGACTGCGAGAGCTCGGGCGATATATCGGGAAGCAATTTTATTGGCGGAATTACTGGCGGTTTTGACCTTGGCCCATTTAAGAACGAGAGCAAAGACGAAAGTGATAAAAGTATCATCTATGGAATTAGCAACTGCACAAGTTCGAGTAACATTAATGCTTTAACAGATGATGTTGGAGGGATTGCCGGAGGAATTAGTAATGGTTTTATAAGAAACTCAGGCAGTACAGGTATTATTGATACCCAAAATGGCAATAATATTGGCGGAATAGCGGGCACAAGTGTAAACGCTTCTTTAATCGAAAAATGTTTTAGCCTTAGCCAAATTACTGGCAAAAGTTATGTTGGTGGTATTGCTGGGTATTTGAGTTCAGGGCAAATTGCCAACAGCTACTCCACAGGAAAGGTTGAAAGCAAAACCAGCAACAGGGTTGGAGGTGTTGTTGGTTATACCCTCTCGGGAGCAACTATTGTTAGCTGCTACGCTACGGGCATTGTTTCAAGCATAAACCAATCGGGCGGAATTGCAGGCGATATGATCAGCTCAACCATTAAGAACAGCATTGCCTTAAATGCCAAAGTACTTTCCAATGGGGGCGCTGGCCGCCTAATATGCGACAATGATGGCGCAAATACATATATTAACAACTACGGTTGGGATGGTCTATATGTAAACAATGAAACGGAAACGGGTGGAGTTCTAAACAACGAGTACGGTCTCGATGCTACAATAACCCAGCTTACCAGCGAGGAGTTCTACACCACTCCAGCCAACTGGGACACCGAAGAATGGGATTTCACCAATACTTGGACTATTGATCCAGAGGTTTCGCCATATCCAGTTCTTAAAAATTTGGATTTAGTTACACAAACCATTCAGCATGCTCAGGTAATTACATGGCCACAGGTGCTTAGCGGAAGCATTGATGATGAAATTGAATTAACCGCAGCTGGCGGTGTTAATGCAATTACCTATACCTCTTCAAACCCCGACGTGGCAAGCATTGCGGGGAATATAATGACTGTTCACCAAGCTGGCAGTGCCGATATTACAGCCACCATTGCCGGAAGCGAGTTCTATACCCCAGCAACGATGACCCGCATTGTAGTGATTTACAATGGAGATGGAACACCCGAAAACCCCTACGAAATTAGCACCCTCGAGCAGCTTGATGGCGTGCGCAATAATCTAGCCGCCCACTACAAGCTGGTGGCCGATATCGATATGAGCCCCTTTGAGAACTGGGAGCCCATTGGCACGCAGGGCACACCATTTACAGGAAGTTTCGATGGCAATGAGCATATCCTTAGCAACCTGAATATCCACGGCAGGGAGCAACTTACAGGGCTATTCGGGTGCTTTATACCCGAATCGGAGGAGCATAACTACATTAAGGATTTAACCCTTGCTAATGTGAACCTTTCTGCTGAATCGCACATTGGAGCCCTTGCAGTAGAAACAGAAGGTGGGGTTATTCAGGGCTGCAACGTATCGGGTGTTATTAAAGGCAATGGAGGCGATTATATTGGGGGCTTAGTGGGCACCTCTTTGGAAACACAATTCAACCAGTGCATTAGCTCTGTATCAATTGATGCCTACAGCAATGTTAGGGTAGGTGGAATTGTTGCCTACGAGGATGGCGATGGAACTATTTCGTATTGCTCCTTCACTGGTAGCATATCGGGCGACTGGAACACCAATAATCTGGGAGGAATTGTAGGCGAAACCTACGGCAGCATAAGCAATTGCAGCAACACGGGTAGAATAAAAGGCGCATACAATGTTGGAGGTATTGTGGGATATAGCGTTGGTACCAACACCATTGATGGTTGTCATAACTCTGGTAATGTTACTGGAAACACAATTGTTGGTGGTATTGTTGGTTATGCACAGGGAATAATTATTACTGGCTGCTCTTCGTCGGGTTCAATAACTGCAACTGAAATGGAAGCAGGGGGTATTGCTGGTTTTTCAACTCTATCAAGCATAAGCCTATGCTACAATTCGGGCAAAGTAACCAGCCCAAATGATACAGGCGGAATTATTGGTGATGCACAGGAGAGCGAAATTGACCAATGCTTCAACACTGGTGATGTTATAACAAATAGCTATGCAGGAGGTATTATTGGCAATATTTATGAATCAACAATCATTACCAATTGTTATTCCACAGGTGAAATTAAAGCTTCGAATAATAATGCCGGTGGCGTTTGTGGTGGGGCATCTGAAAGTGAAGTTTCCACATCGTATGCAACTGGGAAAATTCTAACCCAAATCAGTCATGGTGGCGGTATTGTTGCCAATGTAAACTCTTCAGCCATAAAGAATAACTTTGCTGCCAATGCACTGATTGAAGATAACGGTGACCTAGATCGTATTTCAGCCGAAACCGCAGCATCAACACTAAGTAATAACTATGCATGGGACGATATGTATGTTGGTGGAGTTAAAATTATCGATGGCACGTTGACTGATAACAATGGACAGAATGCACCTTATGCCCAACTTAGCAGCGAAGCATTCTACACCACAGGCGGCAACTGGGACACCCAACCCTGGGACTTTACCGATGTTTGGATTATGGATGCCGAAATATCGCCCTATCCTGTTCTAAAAGCAATGGATATGGATGCACAAAAGGTAAAACACCAGCAGGGGATATTATGGGATCAAGACATTACTGGTTTGAACATAGAGGATGAGGTGCCTCTAACTGCTGTGGGCGGTGCAACTGGTTCAATAATTTACTACTCTTCATCTGACCCAGCTGTTGCAAGTGTTACCGAAGGTGTTTTAACGGTGCATGCTGCTGGGGGAACCATGATCACTGCATGGGTCGATGGCAACGAATTTTTCCGCCCCGACAGCGTTATGAAATCGCTTGTAATTTGGGAAAGCGACGGAACAGAGAGCGACCCGCACGAAATTTGGAATCTCGCCCAGCTCGATGCTGTAAGGCTCGATTTAAATGCACACTACGTTTTAATGGCCGATATCGATATGTCGCCCTTTACAAACTGGGAACCCATTGGAAATTACAGTAATCCGTTTACAGGCAGCTTCAATGGGAATGAAAATATACTTAGCCATCTTACAATCAACAAACCATACCAATCCGATCTTGGCTTGTTTGGAGGAACTGAAAATGCCCACATTGAGAATCTAAGCATGATACATGCAAGCATATACGGACATGAAAACATTGGTGTAATTGTCGGATATGCTAAGAATTCAACTATAACACACTGCCATACTTCGGGCGCAATGCAGGGCAGCGGCTATGAAGTAGGAGGTATAGTAGGATTTGCCGATGGCAGCAACATCTCCTTAAGCAGCAGCTCGTGCAATATTTCTGATTTTGAAGGTGATGTTGGGGGTATCGTAGGATTTCTAAATAATTCAACCATTGAGAACAGTTGGTTTACAGGCAGTATATTTGATATTGACAATAGCGCAGGTGGCATTGTTGGGTATCCTCAGAATTCTTTTGTTTCAGGATGCTTTAATGCCGGATCAATTTCTGGAAGATTAGGCATTGGTGGAATAGTTGGGCAGGATTCTGAATCGGAAATTGTAAACTGTTACAATACTGGAAATATTTATGGATCAATTTCTGATGTAGGTGGAATAGGAGGCAATGGTAACTCGAATGTTTACAACAGCTATAATTCAGGTGTAGTAAACAGCAATGGATACTGGGTTGGTGGAATATATGGTAGTTATTATCAAGCAACCGCTAAGAACAATGTTTCTATTGCCGCTAAGGTGATTTCTAATGGTGAAGAAACCAACAGGCTTTATGGCTATAATTTCACCAACACCCTCGCCAACAACTACGCCTGGGCCGATATGTACGTGAACGACAGCAAGGTTACAACGGGCACTCTCACCAATGAGAATGGACAAAACGCCTCCCTTGCCCAGCTTAAGAGTGAGGCGTTCTACACAACAGGCAGCAATTGGGATGGAAGCGCATGGGATTTCATCGATACTTGGGTTATGAACCAAGATGTATCACCTTACCCCATTCTTATAAACATCCCCACCGAGGTGCAGAGGGTTAAGCACGAGCAGGTAATGACCAACGCCTGGACACAAACCCTACCAACCGATGCTACCTATGGAGACGTAATTCCTTTAACTGCACCATCCGAAGGGCCATCGGAGGAAATTGAGTACACATCTAGCAATCCTGCAGTTGCTGAAATAGTTGGCAATCAGCTTACCGCCGTGGGGCTGGGCACAGCCACCATCACCGTGAGGTACCCCGAAACGGAGTTCTACAGTGAATCCAATGGTTTCAGCAAGACCTTCACCGTAACCAATAAGGCCAGCCAAACCATTGAGTGGAGCCAAACCCTGTCCGCCACATATGGCGATGCTGATATCGCCCTTACCGCCACCGCCACCAGCGGGCTGGAGGTAGTTTACGAATCCGATGACCTAAGCGTGGCCACCATCGACGGCAGCACCCTCACCATTGTGGGCGCAGGCACAGCCACCATCACCGCCTCGCAGGCGGGTAACGATAACTACAACGCTGCACCCAATGTGGAGCTAACGCTTACTGTTGATCAACTCACCCTTACCCTCAGCAACTTTACTGCCGACGATAAGGAGTACGATGGCACAACCACCGTTACGGGCACAGGATTTGACGATAGCAGGCTAACTGGCGATTTGCTTGAGTTTACCTTCACCGCAGCCTTTGCTGATAAAAATGTGGGCGCAGGTAAAACCGTAAATTACAGCGATATAGCCATAAGCGGCGGAGCTGATGCGGGCAATTATACATTGGCTTACAATACGGGTATAACTACAGCCGATATCACCGTGCTTGGGCTTACCATCGGGGGCACCTTTACTGCTCAGGACAAGGAGTACGATGGCACCTCCATTGCAACCATCGATGAGAACAATCTTGTTTTGCTGACACCAATTGAGGACGATGATGTGGAGCTTATCAACGTGGTGGCAGAGTTTGCTGATGCTGAGGTAGAAGATGGCAAGGTTGTGAGCATCACCGCTGCCATGCTCGATGGTGCCGACAAAGATAACTATTCCCTGACTCTTGTTGGATCGCCAACTGCCACTGCTTCCATCACTGAACCGGTTACTCCACAGTATGCACTAACGTTGATGATTGTTGGAAGCGGATCAGTAGAGGTTAATGGTGTATTATATGTTGACATAATGCTTTTTGATGATGGTTCAGAAGTCGAACTTCTGGCAATACCATCAGAGGGTTACCAATTTGAAGGATGGAGCGGTGATATAACATCTTCAGAAGCCTTTGAAAACATCACCATGAGCAGCGATAAGGTAATTACAGCCACTTTTAGCCAAATTCCAGAGGTTGAGTACTCCCTTACCATTCAGGTAGTTGGTAGCGGTACTGTGGAAGTGCAAGGATCCGTTTACACGGAAGTAATTTATATTGTGGAGGGTAGCATTGTTGAGCTGGAGGCTATTGCCACTACAGGCTGGCAGTTCGACGATTGGACAGGTGATCTGGCATCCACTAATGCCATAGAGAGCATCACCATGAATGGAGATAAGGCCATTACTGCCACCTTCAGCGAGATCGTTACAACCCAATACACGCTCACCATCACCATAGTAGGCAGCGGCACGGTTGAGGTGGAAGGTGAAATCTATACAGTACCAATCACCGTTGACGAGGGCACAGTCCTTGACCTTGAGGCCATAGCCGCCGAGGGCTGGCAGTTTGATGGCTGGACTGGCGAGGTGGCTGAGGCTCTCGAAGCCACCACCACCATTACCATGAATGGCGACAAGGCCATCACAGCCACCTTTAGCGAGATCCCAACGCCACAGCACACGCTCACGATCACCATTGTGGGAAGCGGTACTGTTGAGGTGGAAGGTGAAATCTATACAATACCAATCACCGTTGACGAGGGTACAGTCCTTGACCTTGAGGCCATAGCCGCCGAGGGCTGGCAGTTTGATGGCTGGACTGGCGAGGTGGCTGAGGCTCTCGAAGCCACCACCACCATCACCATGAATGGCGATAAGGCCATTACGGCCACCTTCAGCGAGATCGTCACAACCCAATACACGCTCACCATCACTATTATTGGCAGTGGCACTGTTGAGGTGGACGGCGAGGTCTATACAGTACCAATCACAGTTGACGAGGGCACAGTCCTTGACCTTGAGGCCATAGCCGCCGAGGGCTGGCAGTTTGATGGCTGGACTGGCGAGGTGGCTGAGGCTCTCGAAGCCACCACCACCATCACCATGGATGCCGATAAAGCGGTAACCGCCACCTTCTCTATTATTGATAACGTGGAGACGGGCGTGTTTACAAACCTAAAAGTCTTCCCCAATCCGTTCAGGAATTTCATTGCGCTGGAGAATGCACAGGGTGTGAGCCGTATGGTTATAACTAACCTCATCGGGCAGAAGGTGATGGAAACCCAACTCAGCGGAGCTGAGCGCGAAACCATCCAAACCGATGGGCTGACCAATGGCATATACCTGATGGTATTTGAGGCTGAGAATGGCGAGCGAGTAATAAGGAGGATGGTGAAGGAGTAATCCCAAAAACCAATAGAGGAAAGCTATAAACTAAAACAGACTTTACTGGGCGCAACATAATCTAATGTGTTGCGCCTTTTTCTATCTTGCTGAATAATTTTATTTTTGAATAACCAGATTATTATTTTTATCCCTAGCCTCCGACTAAATTTCTTAAACAAAAAAATTATTGACATTGGCGATCAAAAGATTCTTCAATCCACTTTGTTCCACTCAGAATGAACCTTTAGCTCGCCAAAGGCAATCATTTTATATATAGTCAGACGCTAGTGATAATCTTTATTAACCCTTGTGTTTGTGAAACTTTTTTATATTTGTGCCCTTCAATAAAAGGTCATTGGAATAATCTTTGTAAAGCACAAAAATCACTAACCGAATTATCATTAACCTAAAAAACTAAAGCAATGAAGAACACATGTAAGTATCTAGGACTTTTTTTAATCCTATTTTTTGCTACTCTAAATGCAAATAATGTATTGGCCACCGTTTGGCGTGTCAATAACAGGGCAGGAGTAAACGCAGATTTTGCAAGTTTAACCGAAGCTCAAAACTCATCTAGCGTTATTGCCGGCGATACCCTTTACCTCGAAGCGTCATCAGCTTCGCATGGTAATGTTACGCTAACCAAAAGGCTGGTAATTATTGGGCCTGGTTTCTTCTTAGCTGAAAATCCAGAAACACAAGCCGATATTAATTCTGCAAAAATCGATGTATTAACTTTAAACAATGGAAGCCAAGGGTCAGTAATTAAGGGATGCAGTTTATATAGGTTGATAATAAACACCTCAAATATTCTTTTCGAAGGTAACTATGTTATCAGTAGTACATCTTCGATGCTTAGTACTATTGTTTTCGGGGAAAATGTAAACAACATAATACTACGCAATAATTATATTAGGCAGCTTTATGTATTAAATAGTTCTGAAGCAATAAGAGCACAAGTAACGGGGGTGAATAATGTAACTATTTCAAACAACTACATTGAGGTTAATAGTACTGTTAGCGGAAGGTATTCATTATACCTTTCGGATGGTTTCTCCGGTACCATTGAGAACAATGTTTTATATGGTTCTGTTACTGTTAACAATTCAAATTTTCATAATAACATTCTAATTACAGGAGCATTTTATCCTACAAACACCAATTATACCCATAACATAGGTAATACTACTCAATTTGGGTCTTTGAATGGAAATCAGCAAAATGTGGTTATGTCCAATGTTTTTGTTGGTTCCGCAGGCAATAGCACCGATGGGCAATGGAAGCTTGCTGGCGGTTCACCCGCCATTGGAGCCGGTGTGGATGGTGTCGATTGTGGAATGTTTGGGGGAAGCAATCCCTATCGATTATCGGGATTGCCCAACATTCCCTCTATTTATCAGTTAAATCATACCCTGAATTACCCTGCTCAGCAAATAGAGGTAGAGTTCAGCGTGAAGTCCAACAATAATTAGCCTCATTATGAACTTTTTGAATAATGAACGGCTAATGCATCATATTCAAAATATTATCAACTGTTTGGGCTATAAAAATTGGGGATTTACCGCTCTGGTTTTTTCCATTTTTCTTTTCTTTAGTTCAATTTCTAATGCTCAAGATATTGTATATATTGAGTATTTCATGAATTCAGATCCCGGGTTGGGAAATGCTACTGAGCTTAGCATAGTTTCTTCGCCAGATCTGCAAAACCAAACTTTTACAGTTGATATTTCTGAGTTGGATGTAGGTTTTCATTCGCTATATATTCGTTCAAAGGACGAGAATGGCCTATGGAGTTTGACCAATTGCTATACCTTCTATAAGCAAAACTTCCATGAATCTTTGGTTGAGATTGAATATGCGGAGTACTTTTTTAACAATGATCCAGGATTGGGAAATGGGGTTTCCATACCTTTAACACCTGGTTCACAGATATCCAATGCTACATTTAGTGCCAGCATTAACGAGCTAAATAGTGGTTTTAACCACTTGTTTGTAAGGGCAAAGAGTAGTATTGGTGAATGGTCGCTTACCAATATTCAGGCATTCTATAAGGATATCATACCACTTTCGGTGAGCAACATTGTTAAGGCTGAATACTATTTCAACACCGACCCTGGTTTGGGAAATGGGGTAAACATTCCAATTACTCCTGATCAACAAATCGATGGGATAAGCTTTGTTGCTGATATAACTGGGCTGGATGTAGGCTTCCATAGCTTATTTCTTCGAGCTATGAACGAAAACCTTAAATGGAGCCATACCAATGTTTCGTCATTCTATTTAGATTATATCCCTGTAGTGGGACAAAGCATTATTGCTGCAGAGTATTTTTTGGATGATGACCCTGGTTATGGAAACGGTACATCAATACCCATAGTATCATCACCCCTTGTTGAGAATTCTCAGTTTTCTGTGGATATGAGCGATTTGGGTAATGGATTTCACAATCTTTATGTTAGGGCTTTACGTAGTGATGGCCGGTGGTCTCATACCAATTTGATTACTTTTTACAAGGATGTTTTAGATGCAACTGTAACTGAAGTTATTGCTGCTGAGTATTTTATAGATACTGATCCAGGGCTGGGAAATGGAAGCCCTATTGATATTGTTCCGGGTCAGGATATAGATGTCTTTGTTAATGTTAGCTTACTTAATCTAGAAACCCAGGGAGAAAATCGGCTCTATATTAGGACAAAAGACAGCAACGGAAAATGGAGTCATACTAATATTATTGTTTTTACCATCGATAAGTTGATTACCCTTAACGCTAACCCAGTAAATGGAGGCGAAGTTGAGGGTGCAGGATGGTACGATTACGGTTACGAGTTAACAGTTGTTGCTACACCTAATGAAGGTTTTAACTTTTTGAACTGGACTGAGAATGGAGAACAAGTATCAGATATGGCTAGTTATAGTTTTGTTGTTGAGGATCATAGGGATTTAGTGGCGCATTTTAGTATGATTGATTTTCAGCTAACTCTTTTAGCTAGCCCTGAGGCTTCAGGAATTCTGATGGGTGAAGGTTTGTATAATTTGGACGATGAGGTATTAATTCAAGCTACACCTGTGGCAGGATGGAGATTCTTGAGCTGGAACATGGGCGAAGAGTTGATCAGCGAGGCAGCCAGCTTCACCTACACCATGCCGGCTGAGAATGTAGCGCTCACGGCGCACTTCGAGGCGATCCCGATGTACAGCCTGACCCTGACGGTGAGCCCGGCAGATGCAGGCACGGTAAGCGGAGCGGGCGACTACGAGGAGGGGGCGCAGGTTCCCATCACCGCCACGGCCAGTGCAGGCTACCAGTTTGTGAGCTGGAACATGGGCGAAGAGGTGATCAGCGAGGCATCCAGCTTCACCTACACCATGCCGGCTGAGGATGTAACGCTCACGGCGCACTTCGAGGCGATTCCGATGTACAGCCTGACCCTGACGGTGAGCCCGGCAGATGCAGGCACAGTAAGCGGAGCGGGCGACTACCAGGAGGGAGAGCAGGTGCCCATCACCGCCACGGCCAGTGCAGGCTACCAGTTTGTGAACTGGAACATGGGCGAAGAGGTTATCAGCGAGGCATCCAGCTTCACCTACACCATGCCGGCTGAGGATGTAACGCTCACGGCGCACTTCGAGGCGATCCCGATGTACAGCCTGACCCTGACGGTGAGCCCGGCAGATGCAGGCACGGTAAGCGGAGCGGGCGACTACGAGGAGGGGGCGCAGGTTCCCATCACCGCCACGGCCAGTGCAGGCTACCAGTTTGTGAGCTGGAACATGGGCGAAGAGGTGATCAGCGAGGCAGCCATCTTCTCGTACACCATGCCGGCTGAGGATGTAACGCTCATGGCGCACTTCGAGGAGATACCAATGTACAGCCTGACCCTGACGGTGAGCCCGGCAGATGCGGGCACGGTAAGCGGAGCGGGCGACTACGAGGAGGGGGCGCAGGTTCCCATCACCGCCACGGCCAGTGCAGGCTACCAGTTTGTGAGCTGGAACATGGGCGAAGAGGTGATCAGCGAGGCATCCAGCTTCACCTACACCATGCCGGCTGAGGATGTAACGCTCACGGCGCACTTCGAGGCGAT
>Ga0334890_1000260_pt1 | contig 99542 bp, 82 predicted proteins | sample GraSluR1_MG_3_FD_207220 | JGI IMG/M metagenome (GOLD analysis project Ga0334890, IMG submission 207220) | Sludge microbial communities from methane-producing bioreactor in Wageningen University, Netherlands - Granular Sludge_31_08-R1 | ecosystem: Engineered > Bioreactor > Anaerobic >... | reverse complement strand
GAGTCGTATCCTCGCCGACCGGCAAAACACGAATTTGCAGCCATTTTCGTTCCATGCCTGTTCTATCGGCATGGGCCGCAGTCAAACGTGAGCTATTTCCGAATCTATTGCCTTACGAGTCCTTAAGTCAAATCTCATTACAATACCGCAGTTGGCGGAAATCCTTGGGATCAGCCGGATTGCTGTGTACAACCAGGTGAAGGCGGGCAAAATCGCGGCGACGAAGGTTGGCCGCATCCATGTGATTTCCGATCGGACTGTTCGCGAGGTACTCCGCAAGCGGGTCGGAGAACTGGACAAGCAGCGTGTGGACCGGGCGGTGCAGAAAGTCGTTCGCGACTACGGGGAGGTGCTCAAACGCCTGGCAAGAGAGTAGTCCAACCGATCGGCGTCGAAGAAGTCGAGTACATCGCCTTTCGCCTCGCCAGAGAGCACCTGGCGTTCGATGAGCCGATTCCCGACTTCCGGACACGCTATCCACATCGCCTCGAAAGCTGCCTGCTCACGCCGTTCATGAGTTTCGCGGGCACGTCGCCGTATCGGTCGCTGGCGTCCAAGGCCGCCATGCTGCTGTATCTGATGACTAGGAACTACCCGTTCCAGAACGGCAACAAGCGCCTGGCTATCACGACGCTGCTGGTCTTCCTGCACAAGAACGGCAAGTGGCTCGACGTCGAGCCGCAGGTGCTCTACGAGTTCACCGTCTGGGTGGCCAGAAGCCCGGCCGAACTCAAAGACGCAACCGTCAAAGGCGCCGAGGATTTCATCCGCGCTCACCTCGTCGATGTGAGTGTGGACGGTTCGTGACCTTGCATGAGGCAATAACGCATGCGGCCGATGGATGAACTGTTCGAGGCGTTGGGGCGGTCTCGGTTTCGCGGACGGTTTCGGCTCGGGGCGCGGGAGGCGGCGTATCTGCGGCAGCGGGGGATCGAGACGGTGCTCCAGCACGCGCGGCAGTTCGTCGAGGACCGTCTGGCGGCCGCCGAGCCGGCCAACGACGGCCGGCAGACCCCGATGCGCAACCATCCCGTCTTCATCGCCCAGCACGCCACGGCTACCTGTTGTCGGGGCTGTCTGGCCAAATGGCACGGCATCGCCAAAGGCCGGGAGTTGACGAGCGACGAAATCGACCACATCGTGCGGGTGATCGAAGTGTGGTTAAGACGACAGGCGATCTGACCGATAGGACCGATAGCATTGGGGCCCGCACGGGCCGTCCGAAAAAACGTTGTGATTCCAGGCTTGGCGGCCTATACTGTCGCCGCTGGGAGAAGATTATGGTCAGAGGTTAGACATGATGGAACGGATTCCAAAAGTCATCGTCGTCGGCAGCACATACATCGACATGGCCTTCAAGTGCGCCAAGATTCCCTCGGCGGGTCAGGCGGTCAGCGGGTCGGCCCTGTCGTATTCGCTGGCCGGGCCGGGACCGCTGGAGGCGGTGCAGGCGGCGCTGTGCGGCTGCCGCGTCCAACTGATCAGCAAGGTCGGCGGCGACGCCTTCGGCGCCGTGGCCAAGCAGAGCCTGGCCGACTACAAAGTCAACGTCGATACCGTCTACACCGCCGAGGCCAAGAACACCGGCGTCGTCGTCACCCACGTCAATGCCGAAGGCGAGAACGCCTGCTGCCACTATTGCGGGGCCAACGCCGCCTTGCAGCCGGCCGATATCGAGGCGGCCGAGGAGCTGATCGCCGGCGCCGACGTCTGCCTGATCCACGGCTGTCTGCCGCAGGAGGCGATCGGCAAGGCCCTCTGGCTCAGCGAATTGCACGGCACGAAGGTGATCTTCAATCCGTCCCGTCCGACCGAGCAGGAGAACCGCCACGGGCTCGACCTGCCGGTGGAGTACTTCACCGCCGACATCCTGATCCCGAACCTCTACGAGGCCGCCGACATCACCGACCAATCGACCGCCACGATCCGCACCGCCAAGTGCATGGGCTCCGATCTGGTCGCGCGCGGGGCGCGTTGTGCGGTGATCACGATGGGCGCGCGCGGGGCGATGGTGGTCGATCGCGGCGGCGCCGACCACATCCCGGCGTTCGAGGTCGATCTGGTCGATCACACCGGCAGCGGCGATGCGTTCGCCGGCGCGCTGGCGGCCTATTGCGCCGTCAAGGACGATGTGCGCGACGGGGTGAAGTTCGCCTCGGCGGCCGGGGCCCTGGCCTGCACGAAGTTCGGCGGGATCGAGTCGCTGCCGAGCAAGGCCGAGATCATCCAACTGCTCCAGCGCGAAGACATCGACCTTCTGCCTCGCAATTAGTCGAGCGGACCGGCGTCCGAAGCAACATGGCTGAGGAGGAAAACATCACCCTCCTCTGATGGCTGAATACCTCCTTCGCCTACCACCAGGGTCGATTGTCCACATTCGGCCGCAAGGGTCAATTGTGGCAACTACGTATTCTGCTGTTTGCCGGCCGAATGGACCCGTCTGCGGCGCAGCAGAAGCAGGCCGGCCACAGCGATGACGACTGCCACCACCGCCAGTGGGATGAGGGCTGATCCGGCGTGTTCATCGTGGTCGTGGTCGTGCGCCGGGTAATCAGGTTCGGTCCGCTCGGCCACCGGCTCGACGCCGAACGCCGTCAGCACGCTCGATGCCTCGTAGGCCGGACGCGACCACGTGAGGAACTTGACCGGCTCTCTGTGGTAGGTCTCTTTGACCAGGCCGTTGACGAGCCCGTGGAACCAGCGATGCCGGTGTTCGGTCGCGGAGATCTTGGCGATTTTGATGTCGATCGTCGCGTGGCTGGTCGTGCGGTAGTGTCGGCACGCCTCGAATGTGCCGGCGTCGATGGCGACGGTTTCGTCGGGCAGCCGCTCGATCTCCAGGCGCATCGGCATGCTGAACGCGGCTGAATCCATGTGCAACGTCGTCTCGATTGTCACGCTCTGCCCGACGGCCAGTTCGGGCGCTTCATAAGGAACGGGCGGGTCGTAACGCAGCCGGCCGGGCGGGCCGTCCTTGCTGTCGATCTCGATGGCGACGACCATCCGTTTGGAATCGACGCCGAGCCGACTCGCTGGATCGGAGCTGTTGGTGTAGCGCTCCTCGATGATCCAGAGGCCGTCGTTGGGGTCGTGACGAATTACCTGAGCGATGCGCTGGCCGTCGATTGGCTCGCCTTCAGAGCTGCCGGGTTTGGGCCCGGTGTGCTGATAGACCCACCGCTGTCCGAGTTCGTACGTCCCGTGGCCCGCCGGCGCCATCGCAACGCACAGCAGAATCGACATCACCCGCATCGGACGCGACATGTGCAATCCTCCCAAGAGGTCCGTGTGTCCTGTTATCGCCGTATGGTGATTCCCTTCGGCGCGTCGATCTTCGTTTCGATCGTGCCGTCGGCCTTCTTTTCGTGGCGGACCTTGATGATGCCTTTGGTCGTGGGGAACGTGCCCTCGGCCCAGTCGAGGTCGGCCAGGTGCGGCTGGATCCGCACGACGATGCCGCCGGGCTCGACGATCCGCACGCCCAGCACGTGCTCGCTGAGCCACGCGGTCGGGCCCGACGCCCAGCCGTGGCAGAGGCTGTGCCGAAAGCCCACGTAGCAGTAGTTGCCGAAATCGCCGTGGATGTCCTTCTTGCCCTCGGGCACCAGCTCGTCGATCCGTCCGGCGTTCTTCGTCCATTGCAGATCGAAATCCTCCCAGAACGTCGTCGCGCCCAGATCGAGCATTGCGCCCCAGTACTGACGGATCACGTCGATCGCGCCCTGATAGTCGCCCGCCATCGCGCGGGCCTGCAGCACGTAGTAGCCGTAGAACGTGCTCATCCGCTGCGGCCCATCGACCGCCAGCACCTCGCGATTGAGCTTGCCCGCATCAGCCAGGCCCGCCAGCGCCATCAGCGCCGCCGCCTGCTTGCTGCCCGCCGGGTCGGGCGTGTGTTTGAGGAGCTTCTCAACGCTGTCGAGGCACTTGCGTCGCGTCGCCGGCTCATCGAGCACGTCGCACAGTTCGGCGCCCGCCCGCAACGTCATCACCAGAAGCGAGTGCAGGCCCGCGTGGATCGCCGCTTTGTTCTCGCTGCTGGGCCAGTCGAGGAAGCGGTGCGCCGGCAGCGTCTCGCGGTTGTCGGGCCCGACACAAGCGGCCAGTTGCGCCAGCAGACCGGTCAGGTACGTCCGCTGCTGTTGCAGATAGGCGGCGTCGCCGGTGTAGTGGTGCCAGGTGTGGTGCAGCAGCACCCACCACATCGAGTACGAGCTGATCCCGTTCATCCATCGGGGCAGCGGCGTCTCGTCGCGGACCAGATCGAGACTGTCGGGCACGATCGCGTCGGCGCCGAAGACGGCAAAGATCGTCTCGGTCTCGGGGTGCATGTCGCCGACCCAGACGAGCCGGTCGCGCTTGATGCCGTCCCAGAGGTAGTCCTGCATGTTCAGGTGTACCGTGTAGGCGCCCGTCTGCCAGATGCGATTGAGCCGCTCGTCGCTGCATCGGAACGAGCCGAGATAGTCGAGGTCGCGATAGACGAACACCGCGCGGACGCTCTTGAGCTGCACGAAGCTGTCGTCGTCAACGAGGTCGATCCGCACGAAGCGAAAGCCCGTGTTGCCGATCTCGGCGGTGCCCAGCCAGGGCACCAGCGTGGTCTGGTCGCGGATCGCGTGGTCGTTGGTGGCGTTCTGCCGGCCACCGAGCTCGGCCATCGCCTCGCTGGCCGATTCGCCGAACCGCACGCGGACACGCACCGGCTGGTTGTCCTTGCTGTGCCAGGCCATGATCTGCACGCCGCCGTTGAGCTCGACGCCGAAGTCCAGCAGGATTGCCGCCTTGCCCTTGCGGCTGTCCAGCACGCACGGGTTCGACGCATCGAGCGTGATCTGGCCCGACCGCTTCTGCAAAAGCGCCCCGGCGTTCTCGACCCCGTCGCCGCTCTGCCAGACGACGCGCGACGGCGTGATGAACGTCCGCACGCGCGGATCCCGCTCGGCCCGATCCTGCAAGTCCGCCAGCGGCCCCGGCAAGGCCGCCGCCACCGCCACACCAACCATTACCCAAACCGTCGCCAATCCAACCAGCCGTCTGCACTGCATCATCAAAACCTCCAAACAGAGCGTCGTATTCCGTCGAGGATGTCATAGCAAACCCACGATCCTCTGTCCATATCTGAGACAAACCCGACCGTTCCCGGCGCTGATCCACGAGCGGCACCCGGTTGTCTGGCCGTTCCGTCGGAGCGGTTTCGTTCTGTCGTCCACAGAGCCCCTACGGTGTTCAGCGGATCAGCTTGATGATCTCGGCCAAGTCGTTGGGGGCTTCGATGGGGGCGTTGCTGAAGGGGCCCTGGTTGTCCTTGTGGTAGTTGACGGTGACGTTGGGGTCCTTGAGGGCGTGGCCGGTCAGGACGCAGGCGACGCGGTCGTCTTTGGCGACTGTCCCGCGAGCCAGCAGGTGCTTGAGTCCGGCGATGGTCGCCGCCGAGGCCGGCTCGCAGCCGAGCCCATACCTGCCGATCAGCGCCTTGGCGTCGCAGATCTCCTCGTCGGTCACCGCTAGGACCACGCCGTCGCACACATCGATCGCGCGGAGGCACTTCTTGAGGTTCACCGGCCGGGAGATTTCGATGGCCGAAGCGCACGTGTGCGGCGAGAAGTTCCGCGCCGTCAGGTCGGCGTAGTAGTCATCGATGATCGTCTGGTCAACGTGGCCGCCGTTCCAGGTGAGCTTCTTGTTGTTGACCAGATCGGTCAGCGTATCGGCGCCGGTGGCATTGACAATCGCCATGCGCGGAACGCGGTCGATCAAGCCGAGCTGCCTGAGCTCGGCGAACGCCTTGCCGAACGCGCTGGAGTTGCCCAGATTGCCCCCGGGCACGATGATCCAGTCGGGCACCTGCCAGCCGAGGGCCTCGATGATGCGGTACATGATCGTCTTCTGGCCTTCCAGCCGGAAGGGGTTCAGTGAGTTGAGCAGATACAGTCCCAGCTTGGTGCAGATGGCCTGCACCTGCCGCATACAGTCGTCGAAGTCGCCGGCGACCTGGATCGTCTGGGCCCCGTAGTCCATCGCCTGGCTGAGCTTGCCGAACGCGATCCGCCCGCTGCCGATGAACACCGTGCACTTGAGCCCGCAACTGTGGGCGTACAGCGCGACCGACGCCGACGTATTGCCCGTCGAGGCGCACGCGCAGCTTGTGGCGCCGACCATCATCGCGTGGCTGAACGCGGCGGTCATGCCGTTGTCCTTGAACGAACCGGAGGGGTTGAGCCCTTCGTATTGCAGGTGCAGCGCATCGGGTTTCATCCCCAGGTGCTCGGCGAGCGCGCAGTTGGCCTGGAGGATCGTCTGGCCTTCGCCGATCGTGACCTTATGCTCGTCGGGGCAGAAGCTCAGCAACTCGCGGAACCGCCAGACGCCGGACAAATCGAGCCGCTGGTCGCGCGTGGCCCACCGCTTGCCGAAGTCGCTGAGCCGGCCCGGCACGGCCGCCCGGTCCCAGTCGTACTGCGCATCGAGCAGGTCCCCGCACGCCGGGCACTTGAAGATCGCCTGGCCGCAGTCGAACTGTGCCCCGCAACCCGGATTGATGCACTTCTGAAACGCCACATCCGCCATATCGAATTCTCCTTCTCGAACGATCACCGCGCCATTATAGGGACACAGGGCCTCCGTGCAAAGCCCGCACGTGGGATGTCCGGCGGATTTCGGGGCAAGGCCGTTTCGCATCGGTGGCGGCAGCGCGCGAAAATGGCGCGGGCTTCCGGGCGCGCGCCCGGAAGCCCAGCATGCTCCATGCTGCAAGAGCAACAGAGTGGAATTACGGCGTGGCCCCGTCGGCGATGGGTCGGCCGATGAGGATGTCGTCGATGTAGATCGTGCCCTTGCCACCGGCGCTCGGACTGTTTCGGTCGCCGATGCCGATGTACATCGTGCTGATCCGCGCGAGGTTGACCCCGGCGTCACTGAAGGCGTCCAGCGGGATCGGCCACGGCTGCCATTGCGTTGCCAGGGTGGCGTCCGGGTCCGCATGCGATACGGCGGCGACGCGTCCGTTGCTGTCTTCCAGCGCCACGTAGAGCGTCCCCGGCGCGTTGTCCGGATGGCCCCGGAAATGCAGGGTCACCGTATCGGCGGCGCCGGCCGTCCAGTCCTGGGCCGTCGGCCAGGTCCTGTAGGCCTCGGAATAATACGGCGAGGTCGTGTTGTCGTATGCCAGCGGCATGGACTGCCGTCCGTTGTAGACGATCCTCCTCTCGGCGAACGGTGCGTTGATGTGCCCGACGACCGAGCCCGTATCGTTGGTCCATCCGTCGATCCAGGTCTGGTAGATGGTCTCGCCGGCATCGATGTCGTCGGTGTAGCTCTCAAAGTCCTCCACGACGGCGTACTCTTCCGTGACGAAGCTCCAGAGTGGGCCTTGCCAGACGGACGGGCTCGCGGCCTCGTTAACTTCGTTGACCTTCCAGTAGTAGGTCGTCCCGAAATCGAGCGGCGCGATCGCATAGCGGTTTTCGTCGGTGGCGCCGAGCAGCGCCGTCTCGTCGGCGACGGCCAGGGCATCGGTGTCCATGTAGAGTTCGTGGGTGGCCGCCTCGCGGCCGGCGCGCCAGCTCAGGACCGCTTCAACGCTCACGTCGGTGGCGCCGTCGGCCGGCTCAGGATTCCGCGCGCACGTGGGGATGTAGAGCAGCCGCACCTCGCTGAGACCGATCTGCGCGATCCCGCCCCAGGTGCTTTCGGCGGTCAGTCGGACGAAGCGGGCCGGTACGCCGCCGAAGCTGACGGTCGTATTGGCGGTGTACCCGGCCTTGGCGGTTGCCCGGTTGAACTGCACCGTGTCGAGGATCGTCCAGTCCTCCCCGTTGGTCGAGTACTCCACGGTGACGTCCTTGAAGCCGAGCCCGAGGACCAGCTCGAATTCAACGTTGTAGTTCCAGACGAGCATCTCCCAGAGCTTGAGCGTGCGGCCCAGGTCGTACTGGATCCAGACGGGTTCGTCGCCGGCCACGGCCTGCCACATGTCGGCGGCACGGTTCGAGTGCCCGTCGTTTTCGTCGAGGCCGGAGCCGTCGATCGTCTTCTCCGGACCGCTGCCCTCGACCGAGGCCGCGTTGGTCGTCGCGACAATGCCCTCGGCCGGGTAGGCGAACGGCTCGGTGACAAAGCTCCAGACCATACCCTTGAAGATGGTCGAATCAGGCGCTGCATTGACCTCGTCGATTCGCCAGTAGTACCTCTGGCCATACGCCAGCGCCTCGTCGGGCACATACGTCGCCGCGCTCTGGCCCTCGCTGACCAGGACGCCCAGCGGCGTCGCTCTGCTGGCGTTGTTAACGTCGTCGAATGTTGTTCCCAGATACACGTCGTGCGCCACGGCGTACTTGCCCGGCGTCCAGCTCAGGGCGGTCTCGCACGGCACGTCATTGGCGTCGTCGGCCGGGTCGGGCGCGCCGGCCAGCTCGGCCGGCATCAGGCTGATGCCCTGCATCAGCACGCCAATCTCCTGCTCGCTCAACGCGCGTCTGAACAGACAGAAGTCGTCCATCAGCCCGGTGAACGGCCGCGCGTTGTCGATGTTCCGTCCGACGCGCGCGCCCTGGTTCCAGTCGCCGGCGATCTCGGCGCCGGCCGTGACGTTGGCGCTCTGGACCGCTAGACCGTTGATGTACAGCGTCCCCCGGCTGGTTGCTTGGTCGTAGGTGCCGGCGTAGTGCAGCCATTCATCCCACGTGACGGTGCCGGCACTGATATCGAACATCGTGGTTCCGCCCGCCGAGCGCAGCAGCCAGCGGAAATTGCCCGCGCTGCGCACTTCGGGGTGCACCAGCCAGGTCGAGTCGCCGGCGCGTGCGTTGAAGATCGCATGGTGATCCCCGGTGTTCTCGCACTTCGCCCAGGCGGCGATCGTCACGGCCGTTGTGGGAATGTGCTCGGGTGCGACGCTCGGACCGTCCAGGTCGAGAAAGCCGCCGCCGGCGAACTTGGCGGCGCCGTCGTACATGCCCTCCGGGGCGAACGTGACGTCCCCCTGGATTGCGCCGTGGTAGTCGTTGCCCGACAGGTCCATGACCGGGTCGCCGAACTCATCGAAGGAAAAGTAGATGACCAGGTCCGGGTCCGTGCCGAGATTGGCGACAGCGGTGGCCACCGGCAGCAGGACCATGACAGCGAGAAGCATTCGTTTCTTCGACATGATCGTCCTCCTTCAGAAAAGACCTGTGACTGGGATCTGGCTGTGGAAGCCAGCCGTGATGTCGCTCGTGCGATTCTGGCGCATGATCCGTGACGGCCCCGGTGTGGATAGAACTCACTCGCTGTGCCCCCCCTGCACGCATGCTTGCCCGTCCGCCATGGCCTGCATCGCCACGCATTGCGTTGGGACCTCCGGATCGAGATGCGGTCCGGACCCGGCCTCCGCGTTTCGACGCTGCCTTGACACCATGCCGCTGGGACGCGACCGGGGCCCTCAAGACACACACTCCCGAACAACCCCACTCATACCACACCGCCGGCCCCCCATGCAAGGAAAAAACCGCCGTCACGCCGGATCGCCGCAGCATCCTGTCCCGCTTGTCAGCCCGGCCAGGACGAGGCACGCCCGGCCCTAACGTTGGAAGCGGTAGTTGAAGCGGCGGTTGGGGGCGCTGTCGCCGTGGCGGGCGAATTCGAGGATGTCGTCGAGGCTCTGGATATTGTCGGCCCAGTGGAAGTCGAACGCGACGCGGCCCGGCGACAGGCCGAGGGTCGCGCGCCCGATGGCGATCTCCATCCGGCTGCCGCTGTAGCGGTAGTGGGCGTTGGCGGCCTTCTGCCACGCGCCGTCGACGAAACGGTGCACGCTGGTGGTGCGCTCGCTGCCGGGTTCGAGGTTGACGAGGTAGTCGTAGCCGTGCCAGCCGGTGGCGGCGTTCTGATCGGCGTCGATGAACAGCAGCATCCAGTGGTCGTCGGTGTGCGGGGTCAGCGGCCCGGCCGTCTCGGCATAGAAGCAGACGTCATCACCGTCGTCGGCGACCTTCAATGTCACGAAGTCGTTGCGGCCGGTCGCGTTGACGTAGCGGCCTGCCTTGCCCCAGCCGGCCTCGTCGCGATGCTCGATGTCACCGGCCGTGTCGCGAAACTCCGGCTGCACATCCTCCCAGTCGTCGAAGCGCCCGTCGATGGCGATGGCATAATCCCGCTCGGCCACGGGCGGCTTGCGAACGCCCTTGTACCGGCGAATGTACGAGACCATCTGGTAGTAGTAATTGTCGGTGTGCCCGCCCTTCATCGGCTCGATGTCGCGGTTGTATTCCTGGTTGTAGGCATCGACGAAGAACGACTCACCCGGCTCCAACGTACGACCCAGCAGTCCCCGGCGGTCGCTTTCGGTGGCCAGGAAGCGCATCGCGACCCACTCGTTCCAGCCGGTGATGAAGACGAATTCGGGATCGACCTTCAGCGCCCGTTGCCATTGCTCGTCGAAGTACAGGCCGAGGTGTTCGAGGCCGGTCCGCCCATACTCATCCGTCGGCGGCTGAACGCCGTTGCGATGGCTGCGGCCGATGTTCGTCGTCGGGTGCTGCGCGACGCTGACCGACACTTGCTCAGCGCGGTCGGGCGATTCGTGCCAGCCGTAACGCATCTCGCTGTGGTCGAGCCATTGCCAGGTGTCTTGCCCGTGCGTCCAGGCCCAGCAGTCGCGATGGCTGAAGAACGCCGCGATCTCGGCAGGCAGTGCGTCCGTCGCGCCGCCTAAGATCAGCGGCTTGCCCTTCCAGTGGAACCACAGCTCGCGATAGAGGCCCTTGGCGTAGAAGTCGCGATAGAGCGTCTCGATGGTCCTGGCCGCCGACGAGTGCGTCAGGAAGCAGATCTGCGGCGTCGGGCGGCCTTCGGCCCGCAGTTGCCGATAGATGTCGCACAGTTTCAGATACACGGCAGAATACGTCACGGCGTTGGTGACATCGAAGATCAGCACGTCGATCCCCGCGTCGGCGAGCATCGAGGCGTGCTTGCGGATCACGTACTCGCTGTCGGAAAGATAATAGCCCAGCTCCGACTGGCCCCAGTGGTGAAACGCGCCGACGGGTCCCCACGCCGGATCGTGCGGGTCGGCCTTGAGCAGTTCGGTGATATCGAACGGACCGCCCGTGCCGTGCTGGCCCAGCCAGAGGAAGTAGAACAGCCCCACCGTGCGATTGGCCCGCACCGGCCCGCACTCGGCGTACCCCGGCAACGCCCGCCCCAGCGCATCGGTCGCCACCCACGTATCGCTCATCAAATCCCGCGTCGCCGACGTGCTGCTCGCCGCACTCGCCGCAAGCACCGTCAGCGCAGCCCCGACAAGAAAACCCTTCGCAACACCCAACTTCATAGCGGTCGCTCGGCTTGCGTCTTGCCTTCTCCTTCGGCTCGTCGCTGGGCGGCTTCAAACCGCTGGCGGACCGCTGCACGATCGAAGTAAGCGATCGTCTGTTCTGGTGTCAGCGCCTCGGTCTCTCTGGCCACGGCTTCTTTCCACTTGCGCGACTCGGCCACCGCGTCAAACCTCTTGGTCCGCGCTTCCATAGACAATCTCCAATGGGCTGATAATCCGAATGGTGGGATAGCCTCGTTCCAGGTTTACACGATTGAATCCTGCCTCCCGCCGGTAGTTCGCGAGGTGGCGAAAGTTCCAGGTCACGAGCACACCGATCCCCTGGGTCGTGGCAATCGCCACGTGTCGGGCGTCATCGACATATCGAGGGGGGACCACCTCGGCAGCCAGATAGGCCTGGGCGAGCTCCTCGGCGCGCGGCGTCAGTTCAAGCAGAGTGCCGTCGTCGGGAAACGTCCGGGCAAACAGCATAACGATATCCGGTGGCGCCTGAGCAGCCTCTTCCTGGGTGACTACCGATGCAACGAATCGGCACTCTCCGGCTTCGGCCATGCGCCAGAGCCGGCGGGTTGCCTCCTGAAACTCGGAGTCGAAATAACCGCCGAGGACGGAATTATCGAGATAGAAGGTCAAGACCGCCATGCGCTCAACAATCGGCAATTGTGCCAAATAACGTCTCCCAGCGGATGATACATCGCCAGTACGAGAGTCCATTATATGAGCAGGGAGAATGCGAAACAAGGTCGAAAGCCAGCATCGGCCGTTAAGTGTCTGTGAAGATTTTAGGGCATGCGTGTTTTGGCCCATTGAAGCATCTGGGTGGCAGCCTCAAGTCCGCAGGACTTGGGGATGGATCGCATCGGCGAGGCCTTTCCGTACGGATGTGCCACTCCCATTCGCCATCCCCAAAGCTGCGTTTCACTACGCTTTGAGGCTGCCACACGGCTGCCCGGATATTTTCACACACACGCCGTTAATGGCAGGGGCGAGGCATGCCTAGCCCTTAGCGCTTCAGCGGGCCGCCGTGGGTCAGGGTCAGGAAGGGGGCGGAATGGCTGGCGGTCGTCGGGCGGGCCGCGTCGATCAGGGACTGGGCGTCTTCGTCGGGCCAGCGGTCGGCGAGCGGTTCGAAGTAGCTATAGTAATTCATTCCGAGAAGCTTCTCGGTCGGGCCGTCCCAATAGGGGAACGTCTCGGGCCGGCGGCACCATGCCGCCAGCCGGGTGAAGGCCATCTGCAGCGACCGGCCGTTGGGCGCGACGTAGTCGAACAGGTCAACGCCATTAACGCGCAGGACCTCGGAGGCGATGGTCTGCGGCATCAGCGTGAAATGCGAGTACCACAGTCCGCGTTGCCCGCCGCTGCGATGGACCTCGTGGGGCAGGTGCCCGTCCTCGGCGATCTGGTCGCGGATGAACTCTTTCCATCGCTCCTCGCATCGCTCGAGCATCGCTTCGTCCTGCAGGTACGCCGCGACCGAGACGGTCAGGACCAGTCCCCAGTTGCCCCAGTTGTTCGCGCGGGCCATCGTGTTCAGCGGCAGCGCCTTGTCGCGCAGAAAGGCGCGGAAGACGCGCTCGTCTTCGTCGCTCCAGACGTCTGAGCCGCGCAGCAGATCGGCCGCGAAGATCATCGCGGGGAAATGGTAGCTGAACGAAAGGGTCGAGTCGTCCTTGTCGCTGGTGTCTTCCAATTGTGTGCTCCAGGCGCGGACGATCTCGGCTGCCGCCCGCGCGTGCTCCGGCCCGCCGCCCAGGCGAAAGTACAGTGCGAAGGCATAGGCCGTGTTGGCGTCCCGCATCAGGCCTTCCTTGGCCCGGCGGTGGCCGTCGGCGTCCACATAGAACCCCGGTACGTACCACCGGCTCGGAACGCGGGCCCGGTGTCCCTCGTGCTCCTGCACGTATTGCTCCAGGTGTTGCCAGGCCGAGTACGTCGGCTCGACCCGCGCGGCGATCCGCTCCCGAATTGCGCTGATCCGCTGCTCGCTAAGAAATACACGCCCACCCGCCGGCCTCACCGCCGCCGCCAATACGCCGGCCAGAACCAACAGCCGGCCCGCTCGGATAACCACGCTATCGAATCTCATGCCGCCCATTCTAACGACCCAACCTGCCCCGGCAAACACCCGAATCGGCGCCCGCCGCCCTGCGCCGTGTGTCGTCTTGGGTGAGGGCGAAGCATGCCTCGCCCCTACCGCCTATCGATCCGGCGCATCTCGCCACGGCATTTGTCACCCCGAGGGGAGCGTCCTCATCCTGTTTGTCACCCCGAGCGAAGCGCAGCGCAGTCGAGGGGTCTGGCCATCGATGGGATGTACGCCCTGTTCGCAGTCAGATTCCTCGACTGCGCTCGGAATGACAACGGGTGTGACATGTGTGTCGGCCTTACGGCATTTGGCAGGGGCCTGTGAATGCCCTGTGCGGCAGTGGGAATAGTCAAAAACGTGCAACACCTTTTTGCGCACAGGTCGTGACATTGAAGAAATTTTAGCTCCTTCTGCGGCAAGGACTTGGGGCAGGTTTGGGTCGGGGCGGCGTGCTTTTTTTGGTCAAAAACGTGCAACACTCTCCAAGGGTAGAGGCGGGCATTTGTGGGTGCCCGCGAGTTTGAAGTCCGACAGTAAGGACGAGACCGAGATGGGATTTGAGTTGGATGGCTTCGGTGACGTGCGGCTCGACGCGGATTACCTCGACTGGCTCGTCGAGGCGCGCGCCGCCGAGATCGGCCGGCACTTCGCTCGGCTGTGGGACTACTACGCCAACCCGACGGTGGACGTCGCCGGCAGCGGCGCGGTCAGTCGCAAGGTGCACGAGTCGGGCCGGCCTTACGTGCAGGCGCAGGAGTACGGCCTGCCGTCGCGCATCACGGGTCTGATGCACTCGCCCGCGACGGGCGCGTTCGACTCGCGCATCGCTCGTGACATCCAGCGCAAGGAAGTGGTGATCGAAAACGACATCGCCTGGCGCGTGAACGCGGCCGCCGATTTCCTGTTTGGCAAGCCGATTCGTATTGTGTCCAAAGCCCCGGACAGCCGAAGACGACGGCCGCCTCGATCCCGACCGATAACGCTTTGGCCGCGACACAGCGACTCGAGCCCATCGCGTACGAAATCCGGGCGGCGGCATATGACACCTGGCCCACTGTATGCGAAGCTCGATCCAGGCCATTTGAAGCTTCGTTTACCCCATTCGAAGCTTGATCTGGGCCATTTCAAGCTTGGTTTGCCTCATTCGAAGCTTGATTTGCCCCATATCAAGTCCACTCCAAGGCAAATCAAACGGCCTCCGGCCTTTCGTAAGTCACTTTCACGCAAGCTGTTAGCCTAACATCGCCCGAAATCACCCTCCCCAACCGTCCCAGAACCCTCTTCTCGCCGCCTGGGCCACCCGATCGCCAAACGCGCCCGACGAAATCGCGGCCCCAGAGCCGCCCAAACCCACAACGGCCCCGCCTCAGATGACCGGGCATTTTCATTTTCTGCTTATCACACCGGCCGTCGATGCCGATAGAATAGTAGAGGCGGGTGAGACTTGTTTACCGTGATGCGGCATGGACGGAATGCCCTGCTTCGCAGTTTGGCTGAGGCAAACTGTTGCGACAGCCTGCTATGCCAATCGCGCAGCATGCAGAAGGACAATGGGAGAGCGCAGACGATGAATGACCCACGTGGTTCTCTTTGGCGCAAGTGGGACTTGCATGTGCATACGCCGGAATCACACGTCAATGTAGATTTCCCTGAGTTTGCCTCCTACGTCAAAGCTCTGTTTACGTAGGCCCTTCGAGAAGGTATTGCAGTGATAGGAATCACAGACTACTTCACGATTGAGGGCTATAAGAAGGTCAAGGCCTACCTGAATGATGAGAAGAGGTTTGCACAGGATTTTCCCGATCCAGATGACAGAGCCAGGATTCGTGATATCCTTGTCCTGGCGAATGTGGAATTCCGGCTGAACTTCTTGATAAACGACAGCCGCGTCAATTTCCACGTGCTGTTCTCCGACAAGGTGTCCGTGGAGGATATCGAGGAGAACTTCCTGCATGATGTCCATTTCGTATATGAAGGGAATCCTCAGAGCACTGATGAGCAGAGAAAACTCACGGTGCACAATCTTATCGCACTCGGTGAGAGACTTAAACGTGAACACGCGAACTTCGCATCACAGTCAGATATCGAAATCGGCCTGTGCAATGCTGTCGTGGATGCCAGTGAGGTCTGCGAGACTCTGAATGCCCCTCGGAGTCTCTTCTCTGAGAAGTTTCTCGTGGGTGTGCCCGCAGATGAGGATCTGAGCAAAGCTCATTGGGATGGACAAGGGCATAACAGCCGCAAAGTGCTCATTCAGAAAGCCGATTTCCTGATGGCGGCGAACCCCCATACGATTGCCTGGGCCTTGGGAAAGAAACACGCAACACCCGCTGACTACGCCGCTGAGTTCAAAGGTCTCAAGCCCTGTCTTCACGGTTCTGATGCTCACACGCTCGACACACTCTTTCGCCCAGACCAAGACCGCTGTTGTTGGATCAAGGCAGACCCTACTTTTGACGGATTGAGACAGGTCACAATTGAACCTGAGGAACGCGTGTATATCGGAGAAGAGCCGGATAGTCTATCGCGGGTGAGAAGCAATCGAACGAAGTACATCGCCTCTGTCGAATTCGGTAAGATTTCAGACTCGACGGAGACGGAAGTGTGGTTTAGCGAAAACGGTGAGATACCTGTTAACCCAGGTTTGGTCGCTGTCATAGGAAACAAAGGAAGCGGCAAGAGCGCTCTTGCGGATACGCTTGGATTGATCGGCAATACGAGACAGAGCGAACACTTCTCGTTTCTCTCCAAGAAGAAGTTCCGTGAGAAGGGTGGTGCCAAGGCTAGTCAGTTCATTGCGGTCGCAAGATGGGAAAGTGGAGATACCGAAGAGCCCAAGACTCTCAACGACGAGACTGATGAGGATGCCGCCGAGACCATCAAATGCCTTCCACAAAAATATCTTGAGGAGATCTGTTCTGATGAGATCACGGCGGGCCAGTTCTACAACGAACTCAAAGCCATGATCTTCTCGCATATTGACAAAGCAGAAACGCTCGATTGCGATACGCTGGACGAGGTGATTGAGGTCAAGACGGGCGAAAAGAACAGAAGTATCGAAATAGTCCGCAGAGCATTGCACCAAATCAATGCTGATATCATTGCCCTTGAGGAGAAGCTGCATCCAGACCAGAGAAAGCGCATTGAAGCGCAGCGGGACAACAAGAAGCGGGAGAAGGCCTCGCTTGAGAAGGCTCCACCAGAGGAAGTTCCCAACCCAGAGGACGATGCTGGCACACAGAGACAAGTATCCGCAGCAATGAAACTGCTCACAGAGAAGAAAGAAGCGCTGGACAAAGTGGAGGAGACGATCCGGATACTCGAGGGGGAAAAGAAGACGCAATATGAGCGTCTGACGAACGCGAAGCTATTGCTCGACAGGTTGGCCAATTTCCGCGCCGCCTATGACACTGTCAGGCTTGACTGTCAGGGGATTGCGGCAAAACTTGGAATCGAATTCGACGAAGTCCTTAAGGTTGCCATCAATGAGGCAGCTGTAAAGACGACGCGGTCTGAAGCCTCGAAAAAGTATGGTGAGATTCAAGACAAGCTCGACGAGGAAAACAAACAAGGGGTCCTGGTTCAGCGGGAGAAACTCCAAGAGGAAATCCGTCAGCTTTCCGACACGCTCGACGAACCACAGAAGAAATACCAGGCATATCTCGTCGCCAAGCAGGCGTGGAAGGCCAAGTTGGAGCAAATCGAAGGAGATGCCGATGCTGTCGGATCGCTGCAGTACTATACGGCGCAATTGGAGGAACTGAAGAGCTTGCCGGAGTCCCTCGCTGAGAAGAAGAAGGAGCGCATATCCAGGGTGAAGGAGATATATGGCCACCTCCATCACCTCACCCAGGAGTATGCTGAGCTCTATCAGCCGGTGAAGAAACGCTTGGGTCGGCACGGTCTCGCCGATGGCATGGCGTCTTTAGACTTCAGCGTCGCCATCGTGTGCCAGCGGTTCGAGAACGAGTTCCTTGGATTCATTGATCAGAACAAGAGGGGTTCCTTCCGCGGTAAGGTGGAAGGACAAAGGAAGGTGCGAAACATTCTTGGCATAGCAGATTTCAGTTCTGAGGACGGAGTCGTCAGCTTTCTCGACACTGTAGAAGAACAACTTGCTCGCGAAGGGGACGGTGGCGACACCAACGCGGCGGAAGTCCGCTACGTAAAGGATCAATTGAAACAGCAGATCACTGTACTCGATTTCTACGACTACGTCTATTCTTTGGGTTACCTCCTACCCAAGTACACTTTGCGATGGGGCGACAGAGAGGTGGGTCAATTGTCTCCCGGCGAGCGGGGTACTGTCCTTCTGATCTTCTACTTGTTCCTCAGTACAGAAGACATCCCGCTTGTAATCGATCAGCCCGAAGAGAATCTGGACAATGAGACCGTCTACAAACTGCTTGTACCCTGTATCAAGTGGGCCAAGAAACGCCGCCAGATAATCCTCGTGACCCATAATCCGAATCTCGCCGTTGTGTGCGATGCCGATCAGGTCATCCACTGTCAGATGGACAAGACAGATGGCAACAGGATCACCTATCAGGGCGGGGCTATCGAAAACCCGAAGATAAACAGGGCTCTTATCACGATCCTCGAAGGGACACGCCCTGCCTTCGACAACCGCGATAGCAAGTACTACGTAGCAGATGCCTATTGAACCTGCTCAACTTCGACGTGGCAAGGTGTTTCACAAGCTCATTCAGGCCGAATGGCAGCGGGAGGCGGAAGGCGATATCCACGTTGAACGCCGTGTCGTCAGGGTTGGAGGGCATAAGGGGCGTGTGGACGTCTTTGTCGAGGACGACAATCCTAAGGGCGTCATCGCCATTGTCGAGGTCAAGGCGACGGATTGGGACAGGATCACGGAAGAGAACGTTCGCCGCAACGTCAGAAGGCAGATTCGCCAGATCTGGAGTTATATCGAATCGCAGATCCGCGACGGCCAATACGTCAAGGGCGGCGAACGTAAGGATGTCTGTCCCGGCATCATCTTCCCCAAACGGCCGAAGGATAAGCAGCGCATGATGCTGATCGAAAAGATGTTCATTGAAGAAGGCATCCCAGTCGTCTGGCACGATGAAACCATCGAAGAAAGCAAGGCTTGCCAGGATAGGGCCAACACTTGCGGAATGGACCTTTGACGGGCGCGCGCGGCACTTGCGACTACGAAGGGAAGAAGTGGCATGTTCCAGACTAACACCGGCAAAGAGGCAGTGACGAGCGTGCCATGGAATGCTGACGCAGCCGTGCTGGTATTCGTTCATGCTGTATTGTTTGGCCTTCTGATCTATGCTATCAGTCGCGTGTGTCGTAGCACTCGAAGTGGCGGAGTCAATCTGACCGTCAAGCGTGGTGAGAAAAGTATGAACTTTCTGCACATATTCTACGGTGTTGCCAGCGTGGTGCTTGCTCTACTCACACAGGTCGCTGACGCGGCAAAGGGGTACAAGGCAGGCATCATCTTTGCAGACTACATGGTTCTCACATATCTCTGCTTTTTCAATTGCTGGTTTCGCAACACGATCTTCCGACTCTATTGTCAAATACAAGAGGATTGACGGCCATCTAACCATCGAGGTCTGACGATGAAGAAAGAAGCGAGACTCCTTCTACACAAAGGAATCGATTCGCTGATCCTCAGCGTCGAGCATTTCAATCGGCCCACGGAGACAGGACGAAGCGATGCTGTATTGATCTTTCTCGACCATGCCTTTGAGATGCTGCTGAAAGCCGCGATTCTTCATCGCGGTGGGGCCATACGCGAGCGACGGGCGAAACAGACGATAGGCTTCGATGAGTGCGTACGCCGGGCCCTATCGAATGGGGACATCCAGTTTCTCAAGAAGGAGCAAGCGCTGACACTTCAGACGATCAATGGTCTGAGGGATGCAGCGCAGCATCACCTTCTTGATATCTCCGAACCGCACCTCTACATCCACGCACAAGCTGGCCTGACCCTATTCAAGGATGTATATAAGGGCGTCTTCCGCCGTGACTTGGGCGATGTGCTCCCGGCGAGAGTCCTGCCGATATCCACAACACCGCCAAACGACATTGCCACGCTCTTCGATACCGAAGTGGCGCTTATCAAGACCTTGCTCAAGCCGGGGTCTCGCCGCCGAACCGAGGCGGCGGCCAAGCTGAGGCCGTTGGCTATCGTAGAGGCGGCATTGGGCGGCGAAAGAGGCCAACCGAGCCCGAAGGATGTTCAGAAACTGGCTACAGGAATCCTCAAAGGTCAGAGCTGGGATAAGCTTTTCCCTGGAGTCGCTTCGATCAATCTCACGCAGAAGGGATACGGCCCATCACTGGACCTTCGAATAACGAAGAAGCAAGGAATCCCAATTCACGTGGTCCCAGAAGGCACCCCCGGGGCGACAGTCGTTGCCGTCAGGACGGTCGACAAGCTTGGTTTCTACAACCTGGGGTTGGCCGCGCTGGCCAAGCAGTTGAATCTCAGCACGTGGCGTTGTCTGGCGTACATAGACCACATGAAGCTGCAAGCTGACCCTGAGTGTTACACCGAGATCAGTATCGGCAAATCAAAGCACAAGAGATACTCGCAGAAAGCCATAGACCGAATCAGACGGAGCATGGAGAAGATGTCTCCCGATGAGGTGTGGAGACGCTATCGCCTGACGCAGAAATACAAGGCATCAATGTAGCAATCAGGTTCAGTCTGCATGACTTGGATCGAGAAGATGGGGAGCCTGTCCCATGTGTGACAACGTAAAGGCGATTATCCTCCGTCATCTTAAAGCGGACAAACTGGTGCCAGTTGTAGTTGCCGCGCTCATCTCTTGTACAGTAATGGCTATAGCCGGCTACTGCTGGGAGAAGCTGGCCGTCCCGCTATCGAACATCGCGACTCGGGTAGATGCGGCGCTCACAGCCAAAGGCGAACTGCATGTGCAGGCTCAACCTGTCGAGCGCCAGACAATCCGTCGCAAATTCCTCTTCTTCGGGCATGTCCACTATGTTACCACATACCAGATTGAGATTACCAATCGGACAGTTGATCCACATGAAAAGGCAACTCTCCAGTTATCGTTACGCCAAGGTCGCTTCGTCACCTTCACGGCACCACCTTCGGTCAAACCCACTTTGGTAGATGGCACGCCTGCCACGACCTGGGCGCGGAAGCTCGACGGCGACAAACCAAGACAACTGGGCATAGACTTCGAGATGCCTCCGCAGGGAGTGCGCGTCACCTTCCTCGCAGTCGTTTCGAGAACGGGGGCATTCGTTCCAGATCAAGACCTGAGGATTCACTTGAAGTGTGGCAACACATTTGTGGAACGAGAGGCGGCTGCTGTGCGGTGGGCAGAGAAGACGAGATGACCCTTCTGTTTCGCAGATGGAATCACCCAAGACTGCGAGGCGTGTGGGCATAGTCTCGATCCTTGGAGATGAGGACAACATGAGCAGTCAAACCGACATGCCAGAAGTCCCACGAAGACACTGCTTTCGGCTGCGATTTCGTATTCCGCGAGATGAGGCGATCAAGTGTGAAGAAGTTGTCATCGACATTCCGACAGGCGACTCTGAACACCGCCTCCAACTGACTGGCGCAGACAAGGAGAAACCGATTGACTCCGCGCGTTGGCTTGTCCTGACGGGCGCCGACTATACATCGCAGGAAGAAGCCCGTCGTGCAGGCGCGAAGGCCCGGGATGCCCTCCGACGGTGCTCGATCAAATCTGGCGTCCCTATTGATCTCGGCGACGACAAGGCATCAGGTGGTTTCTCCAAGTACATGAAGGACAAGATTCAAGCCGAGACCGGTATCCGCGTCATTGACGATGTTCACGGCCTCCTTATATATGATGGAGCATGCGAAACTTGGTTTGCTCGCCTTAGTGGCTCACTGACGGCAGTCACGTCCGTGTCGACGTTCCTGGCTCCGTTTGAGGCCACATATGCGGCAGGACTTATGCTGACAGCCCGGCAGGGATTGGCCTTCACACTTCTGGCGTCTGCCGGATTCGAACCGTCTGCAAGAAGTCGTTTCTTGACCTTAGTCATGGCCATCGAGGCACTGCTCGAACCGGAGAGCCGCCAGGAGGCTGCGCAGAGTCACGTCCGCTCATTGATCCAACAAACTCGCGAATCCCCACTCCAACCGAGGGGCAAGAACTCGCTGATTGGAAGCCTCCAATGGCTGCTTAAGGACTCCATCACCAGGACGGGGAAGAAGCTCGCCACTCGGCTGCTGGGTGACAAGAGATATGCGGATCGAGACGCCGCCTCGTTCTTTGCGCACTGCTACGCCCTGCGATCGCAGCTTGTGCATTGCGGAAGAACGGCCGACGAATGTGCAGACATTCGCGCACTCAATGCCGAACTGCATCAGTTCGTTACGGACCTTCTTGATGCGTCAATCGAGGCGAATACGGTTTAGACTCTTTGCTTGATCGCTGGGCACGCCGCCGTTCGCGACTGCAAACGTGAGCGGATAGCGTCTGGTTCTCAAGCATACATCTCAATACTGAGGTGTCTCCAACCTTCCCTCATGGCTTCACACTTTGCACTTCCTATCTCACTGTCCCCCTTGAACCAATCCTCCCACCCCGCCCCCTGACGACCGAACCCCGATCCCTCCTGCCGCTTCCCTGGGGAGCGAGATACGAACGACGAGCGACGAATCACGAGCTACGCTCTCCGGTACATCGGCCAGGGCGATTTCCAGACGTACGAAGCGACGTTCGAATTGGTCGGCGCGTGGGACCCGGCGCTGGAGGATACGGACTATGCGAAGTTCTCTGCGTCCATGAACCCCCAGTTCCACGAGGTCCGGGATGTCTATCGCAAGTGGTGTCTGAACGAGGCGGGCGATTATGGGCTACCGCCGTACGATTTCTCAACGCTCTTCGAGGGTGCTCCTTACATCCGCCGCCGTCGGCGTTTCTGGCCCGCGCTGAGCGCCGATGGGCAGGGCCGCTCGCTTGGTTACTTCCTGGAGGTCTCGTTCGACGCGGGTCTCCACTGGTGGCAGTACGCCGGGTCGTTCGACAATCTGCTCGACGAGTGCGGCGTGTGGCTGGCCAGCGATCAGCTCGACGTCGACACCTGGGTGGCGGCGCTGAAAGGGGCATTGCGATTTCGCATCACCGCATCGGTCGTCAGCGACCAGCGGCTCACGTGCCTCGTCACCGATGGTCCGGTCGGCTCGACGGCGCCGGTGGTCGATCACGTCGTCACGCTACCCCGGCGGTTCCAGTATCGCCAGGTCTCGTCCCGGAGCATCTTCGCACAGGCGCCGAACGCGTCCGACGCCGCCGATGATACCGAGGCGCTCTGCGAGTTCCTCCGCGCCAGAGCCCAGGCATCGTTGCCGATGGTCGAGACGGCGCAGGTTCAGACGCCCACGTTGACGCTGCATGTGCATCCGGGCGACCGGGTGACATCAAGTCCGGACAGCCGGGACGTGCTCGGCTGCCGCAGCGACCCTCGAAGCCGCGCCTGGATCGAGAGCGTGCGCATCGATTTCCGAAAGCAAAGCACCCAACTGAACGTGGTGCGACAACGCGCCTGAGCAGGAGTGGCAGCCTCAAGCGAAGCTTGGGGATGGCGCGCTCGTGGAGACCATCCCCAGGTCCTTCGGACTTGAGGCTGCCACACACTCACCACACGACTTGGGAGTTTGTCATGGACAAGCGACATATCACCGACGAGCGGCAGGTGCTGACCGCTCTATCGCGCGAGGCCGCCGCCAACCGCAAGGAGGCTTCCCTCGTCGTCAGCGGCGGCGCGGGATCGCCCGCCTGGCCGGTGACGGTCAAGAGCCACGTCGCCTGGAACGTCTACCGCGTCCGCATGGTGGCCCTGGGCGAAGCCGGCTCGGTCCCCATCGAGATCGGACACGAGATCGAGGCGACGAACCTGGCCGAGTCCTTCACCGGCGAAGGCGCGCTGCCGCCCGGGACCTTCGCTTTGCTGTTCCGCGCCGGCGAACGAAACGTCTTCCACGCCAAACCATGATGCAATTGCGGACTGCGGACTACGGATTGCGGATTTGCGACCGACAGGGGCCACCAGCGGCAGGATGGGCTTCAGCCTATGCCGTACCAGCCGCATGGGCTAAAGCCCATCCTACCCTGGCCTCGGCCACACGAATCACGCGCAGAGCAAACGCCTTCGTTCGGACCTTGAATTGCTCCGCATCCATGGACAGAAGTGTACCACATTGGCCACGAATCCGCAATCCGCAATCGGCTGTCGGGGGTTGATATGACCAGGCCCAATCCTTCGTCGTGGCGGCTTGACCGCCGGATCAATCTGTCGGTCCTCGTGCAACTTCTGGCGCTGGCGTCGCTGATCCTCGGCAGTTGGCTCAACCTCCAGCGCCAGCTCGATCTGCTCCAGCGCGATGTCACCATGCTGCTCAAGGCCCAGGAGAGCTTCACACAGAAGCTCGAAGTCCTCTCGACCCGGAGCCTCTCGCACGAGTACCGCGTCCAAGCCATCGAAAAGCAGTTAGGAGAGAAGCCATGAAGACCCGCGTTCTACTTTCGTATCTGTCTGTGCTCGTCCCGATCGTTGCATCGATCCTTCTATTCGCGTGCGGCTGTGACAGCCTCCGGCTGGCGCCGAGCGAGTCGCTCAAGCAGAACGCATGGCTGCACCATCGCACCACGGCCGTCGCCGCCGAGACGGCGCGGGTCGAGGAGACTTCGCCGGAGCTGCGGGCGCTGACGAAGCTCTCGGAGGTGCAGAGCCGGGCGTTCACGTCGTATTACGGGCTGCCGCGCGAATATCCGCCGGCCGAGACGAGCGAGGAGATCCTCGCGCAGTCGAACTGGGAGCTGGCCGCCGGCGCCGCTGCCGAATCCGTCGAGCGGCCCGACCCGTGGCTCCTCGCCGATTCGCTGCTGCAGGTGGCCATCGGAATCAGCGCCCTGCTGGGTGGCGTCTACGGCACGCGGGCCGTGCGGTTCCTCAAGGATGCCCAGGCCAAATCGACCGCGCTGAAGGAGATCATCCAGGGCAACGAGTCGTTCAAGAAGGCCAACGAGGCCCAAGCCCAGCCCTTCAAAGCCGCCCACGCCAATCAGTCGGCCCCAACCCGCCAGCTCGTCGCCGCCCTCAAGGGTTGACGACGGAGCGGCCTTGAGGAGTGGTCCGATGAGCCAGGGTTGGATCAAACTCAAACGCGGCAACACGACGCGCGAGCTGCTGAAGGATCGCAAGGCCTTCGCCCTGCTGACCGCCATCGCCTGTCGCGCCAAGCGCACCGACGACTTCAACATCCACGGCCTGGCGCCCGGCCAGGCCCTGATCGGCGACCACAAGAACTGCGGACTGAGCGAGCAGGAGTATCGAGGCGCCAAGACTCGACTGAAGCGATACGGTCTGGTCGACTTCAAAGCAACGCCCAGAGGGACCATCGCAACCCTCTGCAGCACAGCGATTTATGACATCAATGTCACCGAGGGCCAACAGGCAGACAACGAACAGCCAACGGACGGCCAACGAGCAGCCAACGGACAGGCAACGACTATCAAGAATGAGAAGAATGAAAAGAAGAAAAGAACTACTAGCGCGACGCCGGTCGCGAGAGAGTTGGCGGAGTTGTTATTGGAGTTGATCTGGCAACGCAAGGCCGACTTCAGGCCGCCGGACCTCGACCGCTGGGCGCGGGACATCGACGACATGATCCGTCTGGACGGCCGCGATCCGCAGCGGATCGAGGCGGCGATCCGCTGGTGCCAGGCCGATCCGTTCTGGCAGAGCAACATTCTCAGCGGCGCCAAGCTTCGCCGGCACTTCGACCGGCTCGAATTGAAGATGCACGCGCAGCCGGCCCGGGAGAGCACGCGTGAGCGAATCGAGCGCATGGAACGGGAGGGCAAGCTGTGACCCGCCTCGAACAGAAGGAATTCATCGACGTCGAGTTGAGAGGTCTTTGGCCTCAGTGGGAACCGGCCGAGGCCGAACTGCGCGTCTGGATGACCGACCTGGCGCCGCTGGCCTGCCGGACGGCTCGTGAGGCGGCGCAGGCATGCTTCCGCGAACAGACGGTGAACGCCCGGCGTCCGGTGCTTCGGCGGTTTCTCGACAAAGCTCGCGCCCTCTCACGGACGACCGCCCGCGGACGCTCGGAGCCACCTGACGTGCAGACGCGCGTGTTCCTGGAATGCCTCGAAGCGCCGCGCTGGAACGTGCACATGGCGGGCCGGCGGACGGGCGTCTACGTGCAGCCCACATCGAGGCAGGACGACCTCGATTACGTCCGCGCCTGTGCCGAGCCCATGCGAAAGCGCTTCGAGCAGCTCTACGGCGGCCACTGGATCATCGTCACAGACAAGCCGCCCCGTGGCGAATCCGCCTCGGGCCGCGAACCGGCCGCCCGCTCGCCGAAGTCCGCCATCGAACGGGCCCACGCCGAACTCCTGACCGGACCCGACACCCCCACCCGCCGCCGGCTCCAAGCCCACCTCGCCCGCCGGGGTCCCGGTGCAGACACGAACACGGAGCCCGCCGGTGGTGAACTCGGCGATTGTATCGGATTCTGCCCTCGGCCCAAGCGAGAAGAGACGGTCGAGTAAGGATCTTTTTCCAGGTCTGTTGGCATTGCATTTGGCCTGATAACCTGATATCCTGATCTCTTGGAGTATTTTCAGACTCTTGGAGAGACCGGCTGTGGGATTCAAGAAGCCTCCTGTCGTAGAGGCATGGATAGAGTTTAAGTTCGCCCTTACGGACGAAGTGTCAACATGGGATGAGCAGACAGCCAAGGTCCTCATGCAGCGCTGTTACCCGGCATTCCAGGCGGTCACTTTCTTCAAGAGCACCCAGATAGAGGTGAAGTTGAAGGACGGCAAGCCCGAGTTCACCGACTCAAAGGAATTCTTTGAGAGAATTAAGGCCTTTTCTCCTGATCGCGACCGGTGTATTCAGGCCGGGCGAGATGCCTTCGTGTTCAATCAGCTGAAGAAGGACACCTGGCGCGGATATGAGCGCATGCGAGACGCAGCCCTAGAGGCTGCGGATAAGTACATGGGTTTCCGGGACTTGCACGAGTTCACAAGCATAGCTTTGCACTATCGCGATGTGGTTGCAGTTCCCCGAGCTCGCAAATCAGGTATTAGTCTAGGCGATTGGTTCCGGATCTATCCGGAAGTACCCGAGGATACTTTCGGAACGATGTCTGGATTCAACTTCACGGTCCATTTGCCCGAGTTGTGCGAGGGAGCAAGAGCAGTTGTGAGCGTGCAGAGCGTGCCACCTGACAGCTACGAGGTTACGGACTACAAGTTTTCGATAGACTGGCACGTCATTTCTGCCGATAATAAGGTCAGAGAGATTGAGGCTGCCAGAGGTTGGCTTGATTCGGCGCACCTTGCATTGCGTAGCACCTTTGAGAGAGCTTTCACGCCTGCCTGTCTGCAGCTCTTTGAGCCGGTAGAAGGAGACTGAGCATGTTTTGTCCCACCATGGCTGGCAATGTGACAGAGTTTGCCTCATGGAGCGTCACGGAGTCTGTTAGTCCTCATCAAGGTGAGCAGTTCGCCAGCATGCTGACAAGCCCGGTCGACGGTCTCCATGTCGGACAGACACGGTACCGATTCGTGAGGCCTGCGACCCTCAATTACCTTCCGACATCGAGGGGCTGGACATGCCGTTTGACTGGTTTGGCGGGTTACGTGGGGCGAGGCGACACGCGGGAGCAGGCCTTTGATGAGTTGAAGCTATCGATTCATACAGACTTCCAAGTTCTCCTGAGGAAGCGCCCCTTTGAGATGGATGAGACTGAACGCTGCAGATGGGTCCGACTGACCAGCATTATCGACCTGCTCGACTACCGGACCACCACGCCGATCAAGACGCGAGAACTCGGCCAGGTCAGTTTCGGCCGGATTTCTCGTCCATACCGGATCAAATGGATTAGCGGTCAGAACTACGTGATCGATGCGGAGAATGTTCCGGGTGAACTGATGAGCTGCGCGCCGGGGCAGTGGGTAGACGCTGAGGTGGTGCGTCATCCTGTTAGCCATAGGATTCTTAGGATCGAGTCCATTCACAAGGTCAGCTTTCGCTTGCCCACTGCGGGAGAACTAATATCTATTTGGGCGAATATGCCGAAAGCGCAGCTTGAGACGGCGGAGTGGGCTTGGTGAGGGTGAGATTGCCTCGTGGTTGTCAAGAATCTGCCATACGCGAGTTGTGAATGTTGGTTTCTCGACGTGGGGCAGGGCACTTCAAACGTGATCCTGCTTGGTGAAGGCAGGGCTATCGTCATAGACTGTGGCCCTTGCGGTTCGCAGCAAACGATCAAGCTTCTGAGTCGGCACGTGGATACCATCGAGGCATTGATCATCTCGCACAATGATGCAGATCATGATTACAACGTACCGCAGGTTCTACAGCAATACCGCAGGGCCACGAAGAACATATTCTTTCTTCAAGACAAGCCACCCACAGAACTTCCGCGAACGCTGGGATTGCTGAAGGAAGCCAAGGATGGCGATTTTCCTGTCCCGAGGCGGCTGGAGGTCGATGGCAGTCCCCCGACGGTCCTTTTTTCGGAAAATGGTGTAGAGCTCTCTGTGTTGTATCCTGATTTCACGGCCAATCTTGTGGTGCAGGCGTCAGCCGCCAGCACAGCCAATCAAACCAGTGCTGTTCTCCGCCTATCCTGCGGCAATCGCAGGGTTGTGTTCTCAGGTGATGGAACCATCGATGCGTGGGAATACCTCACCGCCAAGATGCCCGAGGCGAAGCCACTTCCTTGTGATATCATGACCGTTCCACATCACGGCGGGAGCATATCGAATTGTGCAACTGGGGAACGGAGTCATCAAGCGCGATTGTACGCCGAACTCATCAAGCCAGAGTATGCGATCATCTCGGTTGGCACAAGCAATCGACACAACCACCCGAAGAGAGATACATTGGACGCGCTTGTTAACGCTGGCGTCACCGTACTCTGCACCCAAATGACGGGGGTTTGTTGTCCAGAGTTGGAAATGGCGCGTTCCATGCGTAGTGTGCTTGCTCAGCCCTCGCGGTCCCGGCGCTGCAAGAGTACAACACAGAGTGGGCGTAGCAAGGACGTTGCGTGTTTCGGATCGGTAGTGGCAGAGATCTCCACCACTCATCTCCAGATAAGCGGCCTAAGTCGCTATCGTCGGGACATAGAGAATCATATCACCACTGGGGGCTTTGACCCGGCTTGCCGTTGATGGCGACGTTTCGGTTCCTTTAGCCTCCGTCTGAATGTTGTCGTGTTCATCTCCGGTCTTTACGCACCGGATCGACTCTTGCCCGCCAACGGCTTGTTACACGGCTTGTCATGAACCGGTAGGATACAGGCGGCGGCGGTTCAGTTGGTGCGAGAGCGGTCGATGGGTGGGCGGCGTTGTGGTTGGGGTGCGCGCGGCGGGATTACATCGGTAGGTTGGCGCGGAGGGTGGCGGGTGGTGATGCTGGGGGTGGGGGTCAGTTGGAGGCAGCCTTCGTTCCTGCTGATGTGGCCGAAGGTCACACCTTACAGGAACGGAGGGTGTCGCGAACCTCGTTCTCGCGGCGCCGTCGTCAGTCCATCGGGCGCCCGCTCTGTTTGCCCGGGCGTCGCCGGTCGACCAGCCGGGACACGGGCCTCTCCTGTTGCTTCTGGAGGTCGGCGACGATTTCACGGAGATTATGGTGATGACGCGCAGCATAGGCGTCGCGAACTTTCCAGAGTTCGGTGAGAATCTCATCTCGATACATCGTCGGTTTCCTCCGGAAGAAGCTCTTGCGGTGATCTGCTGCCATGCTGCCGCCCGCAGATCGCGACTGGGCCGTGCTGTTAGGTAGCTGATGATCGAGGTTTCCACATGCACGCTCTTCATACGGTTAGTATAGCATTCCATCTGCTGCCCTTCAAGCGATCATCGGCGTGGACGGGGGCGACCGCCCGCTCGGCGTAAGCCATGTGTCCAGGCGTAGACTCCGGGGCGCTCTTTGCAGAGAGCGAAAGTACCTGCATGGCGGACGAGGTCGCCGCTACATGGGCAGGTTGACGCGGAGTTTGGCGGTGGTGATGCCGGCGGCGGTGGTCAGTTGGAGGCGGCCTTCGTTCATGCTGATGTGGCCGAAGGCGACGCCTTTGGGGTCGTCGAGGTGTCGGGCCAGGCCGGGCGACTTGTCCAGCTCGATCCTGAGGCCTTCGAAGGTTTGGTTCATCATCATAGCGGCCAGCGCGATGAGTTCGTTGTCGCGGTGCGGCTGGTCGGTGAGGTCTTGCACGTCGGCGGCAAACCGCTCGATCAGCCAGCGGACGGTGGCGAGCTGGCGGGCCTCGGCGGTGGCATACGGCGTCGTCTGGATCTCGGGGGCCAGGACGAGTTCGGCGTCGAAAACGAGCCCGTTTCGCGGCGGGACCAGCTTCTGGCCGCGCTCGGTCGGTGCGGCGGTGGCCCGCTCGTCGATGCAGAAGAAGTACTTGCGGCGGGCCGTCATCCGGTGCTCGTCGAAGGCGACCAGCGTGACCCACGTCCGCCGGGCATCGTCGCTCTGGGCGGCGACGGCAATCGTCCGGTCGCTCTGGCTGACGAGGTGCTTTGCCAGTGCGTCGGGGTCGAGCCGATAGTCGGCGAGGTCGAAGGCGCCGAGCACGTCGAGCGTGGTGGCGGCCTTGAGCTGGATGTGCCGGTAGGGGCCCACCAGGCGGTTGTAGGCGAGCGGGTCGCTTCGGACGTACCACTGGGCCGCACAGCCGCAGAGGACGAAAAAGGAGCCGGCCAGAGCCGCAAGACCGAACCACGCAAGCCTGCCTGCGGCGTCGCCGTGTGTCGTCCGTCTCGTGGCTCTCATACCGGCTCCCTGGCTGTCTCAATCCCGATGCACCTGGGATCAATAATCAATCATCAGCAATCAATAGGCCGTCCCTACACCTCTTTGGCGTTGACCCACTTCATCATCTTCCGCAGCTTGCGGCCGACGGTCTCCACCTGGCTGCCGTGGTCCTTCTCGTAGAGGGCATTGAAGTTCTTCAGCCCGCCCTGATACTCGCTGACCCATTCCTTGGCGAAGGCGCCGCTGGTGATCTCGCCGAGGATCTTCTTCATCTCGGCGCGGGTCTCGTCGGTGACAATCCGCGGCCCGCGACTCAGGTCGCCGTATTCGGCGGTATTCGAGATGCTATATCGCATATAGCTCAGCCCGCCCTGGTAGATCAGATCGACGATGAGTTTCACCTCGTGGACACACTCAAAATAGGCGATCTCCGGCTGGTAGCCGGCGGCGACGAGGGTTTCGAAGCCGGCCTTGATCAGGGCCGACAGCCCGCCGCAGAGCACCACCTGCTCGCCGAACAGATCGGTCTCGGTTTCTTCCTTGTAGGTCGTCTCGAGGATGCCGGCGCGGGCGCCGCCGATCCCATTGGCCCAGGCCAGCGCGATCGCCTTGGCGTCGCCGGTGGCGTCCTGCTCGACCGCGACCAGGCACGGCACGCCGCCGCCTTTTTCGTACTCGCTGCGGACCAGATGCCCCGGCCCCTTCGGCGCGATCATGACGACGTTGACGTCCTTGGGCGGCACGATGTATTTGAAGTGGATGTTGAACCCGTGGCAGAACCCGAGCGTCTGGCCGGCCTTGAGGTTCGGCGCAATCTGGCTGCCGTAGACCTTCGCCTGGATCTCGTCCGGCAGCGTCACGATGATCAGGGCGGCCCCGTCGATCGCGGTCTTGATCTCGCCCGGCGCAAAGCCGTGCTCGACGGCCAGCTTGAAGTTGTCCGTCCCTTCCAGCTCGGCGATCGCCACCTCGACGCCGCTGTCGCGGAGGTTCTGGCTGTGGGCGTGGCCCTGACTGCCGTAACCGATGACCGCCACCTTCTTGCCCTGCAGTGGTGCAATGGGGGCCTGGTCCTCGTAGTAAATCGTTGCTGCCATTTCGTCGTTCTCCTTTCTATGTCAACTAAGCATCGACTGCATCTATCTTCGGTTGGGAGGGCTCAAACGGCAAATTATATGCGCCTGCACCCCAGGAGTAAACTCCCGCGTTGCGTGTCGGGCCGGATTTTGTCCGCCGCCGGCCGTGATGCTCCTTGGCCGGCGCGCGGGCCTTAGCGTTCCCGTAACCAGACGGACGAGCTGAGGGGCCGTCGATTGCGGACGGCGGATTGCGGACGGCGGATGGCGCCGGTGCCGCGATTGTCCCTGGCGTAGTTGGGGATCGCGAGGAAGGCCGAACCGTCGGCCCACGTGCCCTCGATGGCCATCACGCCCCTGAGCAAGTCGTCCATCCAGTTCGTCGTCAGGGCCGACGTCGGACTCAGCACGTTGTTCAGGTCCTGATCGACGCTTTCGGCGCTGTAGATCAGCGGGCCATACCGCAGGGCCACCTGCCCTCGGGTCGCCTCGATCTTGTCGCTGCCTCGGATCCGCTGGACCTTCATCGGCAAGGTCAGGGCAATCTCGTCACCCGCCTGCCAGGTGCGCGTAATCACGGCGTAGCCGTTCTCGATGGCCGGGGAAATCTTCGCCCCGTTGACGGCGATCGAGGCGATGCCGTCGGCGGCAGGCGTTGCGTTGTACAGCTCGCTGACGCTGCGATTCGGCGCGCGGACCTTGACGCTGAAGCTCCGGGCAGCAGCGGGGCGGACGGCGATCGACACTTCGCCGGACCAGGGATAGTCGGTCTTCTGGACCATCTCGACGTTGGTGCCGGCAATGCCCTCGATCGTCACGGTGCTGCCGATGAACAGGTTCACGTAGATGCTGTCGTCGCTCGTGACATAGGTCCAGGTGGGCAGCATCAGGAGCGTCCGGGGGATGTTGCCGACGCAGCAGGGGCAGACGTGCCAGTCGTAGCGCGGGCCGTACGAATCGAGCGGGTTCTGGTAATAGAAGTTCTTCGCGTCGAGATCGACCGAGCCGAGCAGGGCGTTGTAGAGCGTCTCTTCGTAGAGGTCGGCGAAGCGGGCGTCGTGGTAGGTCATGTTGAGCTTGTGCTGGAAGAAGATCAGCCCGCAGCTCGAACAGGACTCGCAGTAGGCGTTGTGGCGCAGGGAGTAGTCCGGGCCGAATCCTTCGGAGGTCTCGCCGCTGCCGATGCCGCCCGTGACGTAGTACTTGCGGTTGACCATGTTGTCCCAGAGGCTCATCACGGCGCTGTGGTAGTCGATGTCGCCCGTTTCCATCGCGACATCGGCCATGCCGGCGTAGGAATACGATGCGCGCACGGCGTGGCCGACCGCTTCATACTGCTCGATGACGGGGACGTGGCTCTGATCGTATTCCGAGCCGTCCCGGCGGCAGTCCAGCAGGAACTTGGCCAGTTGGATGTACCTGTCGCCGGCGCCCGGTCCCTCGGTGTCGTTGACGAACCGGCCGAACCGGACCAGGGCGATCTCCATTCCCTGATGGCCGTCGTACCATTGCTGCTTCGGGGGCAGGCCGATGTGGGCATCCCAGCAGTCGGCGAGTTTCCTGGCGGCGTTGTAGAGGCGCAGATCCCGGCCCTGGGTGAGGATGTGGTGGGCGATGGCCGCTTCGAGGAAGTAGCCGGCGACGTAGCCCTCGTGGTCGGCCCGATAGCGTGGCGACCAGCGCCGGCGGTCGCTGAGCGTATAGGCGGTCTGGATGTAGCCGTCTGGCTCCTGGGCGGCCAGGACCTTCGGGATCCAGTCATCGAGCGTGGCCCGCATCGCCTGCTGGGCCTCGATGATCTCGTGGTCGCCCTGCGGATCGATGATCAGGGCTACGCAGATCGATTCGATCGTGTTGTAGACCCAGGCGTTGGAGAAGACGTAGCCCCGGTGCCGGCCGTGCGGCTTGCCCGCCAGTTTGTTGGCGGCGTCGATGAAGTTGTTGATCCCGCCTTCTCTGAGGTTCGGGTCCGAGATCTTCTCGATGCAGTGCGGGATCCAGTGGACGATCAGGGCTTTGGCCCGGTCGTTCCAGAGGCGACTGTCGATTCGATAGGGCTTGGTATCGACCAGGTGGAGGTTCTCGGCCGGCGGCGGTGTCACGACCTGGACGTTCACAGTCGATGAGCCGCTCAGCGGACCCCGAGCGGCCGTGAGTTTGAGCACGTAGTCACCGACAGCGGAGAACGTCGCACTGGTCGTCTCGGCGCCGGCGTCCTCGAACGCGACCGACCCCGGGCCCGATTGCTTGCTCCAGGTCACCTTCATCGGCGGCGCATCGGCCCTCGCCAGCGCCTTCGTTGTGCTCGTCAGAAACGTCCTGCCGCCGAGCACGACCACGCGATCGACGCCCGCATCGACGCGAGGCGGGAAATCGGGCGACCGGCCCGAGTCGTAGACCTTCCATTCCAGGATGCCGGTGGAGAAGGTGTCGTTCGAGTCGATCTCCAGCCGGAGTTTCGACGTGCGCACCTCGTCGAAGGTGGTGGTGTTGTATCGGTCGCCTGCTACGCCCAGGCCGGAAGGATTGCTCACGGCAACGAACGTGTTGTCGTCCCAGTACAGCAGACGGCAGGCCTTGGGCAGGCGGCCGCCGCGCTGGTCGTCCCACCAGTACACGTCGATCTTGTCCGTGCTGATCGGCCGGCTCCATTCGTACTGAACCCACTGGGTGCCCGTCCGGGGCCAGTTGCCGTACGAGCCCCGGCGGTTGTCGCGCGAGCTTCGCGGATCGGACTCGTTGTTGAGCGCGGCGTTGGACGTGTCGCCGGAGACGTAGGAGCTTGACGGCTCGGCGACCACGGCCAGGTTCGCGCCGGTCGATGACTCGGCGGAGTTCTGTCCCTGGGCGAAAACCGAGCCACCCAACGTCAGAGCAAGTGATAGGGCGATGAATGTTGTTGTCCTCATTGCGGCCTCCAGCTTCTCGTGCGCCCGCGCACGACGGTTCATAATCTTCTCGGCAATGTTCCTTGGTCGGATCTTAGATCACGTCCGCCGGCATTTTCAAGGCTGGCTTTTCACCAAATCGCGCACATCGCGCCGGCGGACGGCGAGGCGTTCATGGTGGCCGACTCCGGATTCTTGCGATAGGATGGCCTGCCGCTTCACAGATATCGAGAATAGAAGGAGATGGTCATGGACATGAATCGTCGTCGGTTTCTCAGGTGGACGGGAACGGCCGCCGCGTGCTCGTCCGTTTCCGGATGCAGCGGGGTCAGGAGACCATTGCAGACCGGCCGGAAGCCATCGGGCGTCACAATGCAAGAGTTGGACGCCGCTGCTGCGAGGCCGGTTCTACAGCTCGACGGACTCGATTCGCCCATTGCGATCGAGTCCATCCGCCTGCTTCGCAAGGACCGGGAGTATTTCGTGCACGTCCGCTCGCGGGACGGGGCCGAAGGCGTCGCGGTGACCAACGACCGCCCGGCCCAGCTCTACCCGATCTTGAAGGAGCGAGTGATTCCGTACTTCATAGGCAAGGACGCACGCGATCTGGAGGCGCATCTGTTCGGCGTGTATCGCCACCAGAGCAACTACAAGCTTCAGGGCCTGGCGCTGTGGTGTCCCGTGGCGTGGGTCGAGTTTGCGGTGCTCGATATGCTCGGTCGTATTGCCGGCAAGTCGATGGGCGAGTTGTTCGGGCCGATGGTGCGGACGGAGGTGCCTTACTATGTGGCCAGCAGTCGGCGCGACAGCACGCCGCAGGAGGAGGTCGAGCACCTTCAGCGATTGATCGACGAGACCGGCGCCCGCGCCGTCAAGTACCGTGTGGGCGGTCGCATGAGCCGCAATGAGGACGCCTTACCCGGCCGTACGAAGACGCTGATCGGCCTGTCGCGCAAGGTCCTGGGCGACGGGATCGACATTCACGCCGATTCCAACAGCAGCTACGATCCGCCGGCCGCCATCGAGATCGGGCGAATGCTGGAGGATATTGAAGCCGTCTATTTCGAGGAGCCCTGTCCCTTCGACCATCTGGAAGACACGAAGTGCGTCGCCGATGCCCTGACGATTCCCGTGGCCGGCGGCGAGCAGGAGTTCAGCGAGTGGCGTTTCCGCTGGACGATTGCCAGTCGCGGCGTGGATATCGTTCAGCCCGACCTGCAATACTACGGCGGCATGGTCCGCAGCACGCGGGTCGCCCGCATGGCGGCCCTGGCGGACATGCCCACCACCGTGCACATCTCCGGCGGCTTCGGTTTCGTCTATATGCTGCACTTTGCTTCCTACGTACCCGATGTCGGCCGCTATCAGGAGTACAAGAGAGGCATCGAGAAGTACATGAACTGGTTCGATCCGCCCCTGAGAGCCGCCAACGGCGCCATGACCGTGCCGACCGGCCCCGGCGTCGGCATTGCCCACATCGGCGACGTCCTCGAAGACGCCCAGGAGGTCTGACCTGAAGTGATTCGATCTTCCATGCAAGCAATGAAAAAGGTGTCCGGTTCCGGGCCGGACACCTTGATGGACGTTTCACGTGTGTTGGAGAATCGGTCTCAGACTTCGGTCCACTGGCCGGGGATGGGGACGGGGAACCAGCCGTCGGCGTCGGCCTTGACCGGGGCCGGACTGTCGTAGTCGAGGTCGTCGAGGTAGTCGCAGAACTCGAATCGCGACTTCATCATGTCGTCCCAGGTGACGGTCTGGCCGGTGTGGCAGGCGGCCCGGCCCATGCACGTGGTGAGGTCCGAGTAGACGGCGCGCTTCAGCTCGTTGTGCGGCCGGTCGTTGCGGATGTTGTCGATGAAGACGTTCCACTCGTACTGCCACGGGCTGTAGCGGTCCCTCGTGGGGGTCCAGGCGATGTTGCCCTTCTCGATCCGCTGGTCCTTGAACATGTGGACGGTCGCGGCGTGGACGTCGCCGGAGAACTGCGCGGCGCACTTGGTCCCATGAATGAACGTGGCAAACTCGCTGCGGCAATGGTTCATTCGCCGGAACCCGCAAAAGGCCTTGGTGCCGTCGGCGAAGGTGTATTCCATCGCGTAGGAATCGATGTTCTGTCCGCGATCCTGGCTGCGGGGCACGCGTCCGGCCAGCGCATCGGCCTTCACCGGCCAGGCGTCCTTGATCCAGCAGCACTCGTCGATCTGATGGATCAGATAGTCCACCATGTGGCCCGAGCCGACCCAGAACAGGTGGACCCGGCCGAATTCGAGCTGGCTCATCAAGCTGTTTGCGTTGGCGCCCTGGTTGCCCAGCCATCCGACGCCGCCGAGGCGATTGGCGCGGATCAGAGGGATCTCACCCATCTCGCCGTTGCGGATCTTCTCGATCAGCGCCTGGCGGGCGGGCGAATGGCGGCACTGTACGCCGGCCAGCACCTTGACGCCCTTGCGGTCGGCCTCCTCGCCGGCGCGGAGCAGCCGGTGCAGACCGCCCGGATCGGAGGCGAAGGGTTTTTCCATGAAGACGTTGATGCCCTTCTTGATGGCGTACTCGACGTGGAGCGGCCGGATGTAGGCGCGCGTGGTGCACATCGCCACATCGCCCGGACGGAGCATATCGATGGCCTTCTGGTAGCCTTTGAAGCCGGTGAACTTGCGGTCGTCGGGCACATCGACGCGATCGCCAAACTGCTCCTTGAGCGTCTTGTAGGCATTGGCCATGCGGCCCTCGATGACGTCGGCCATGGCATAGAGCTTGATCGGCCCGCCGTCAGGCACACCGAAGGCGTCGCCGACGGCGCCGGTGCCTCGCGAGCCACAGCCGAGCAGCGCCAGTCGGATGGTGTTGTCCTCGGCGGCAAAGGCGCCCGGCGAGAGGCCGCCCAGCACGGCCGCTCCGGCCGCCAGCGAACCGGTGGCCTGGAGGAACTGTCGTCGATTCACGTGGGAATGGTCGATACGTTGCGTCATGGTTGTCTCCTCGAAAGACGTTTGTCATAGCGACTCCCAATGTAGCCGCCGACCGAGGCCGGTGCAAGTGAAGAATCTCCGCCGGGCGGATCGGGCTTCGGCCCCTGCTTTTGCGCGCACGAGGCGATTCGTTGCATTCCCCGCCCTTATGTGGTATAAGGGGCCATCGATTGCGGATTGCGGATTTTGGATTTGCCTCAGGTCGCTAATCCGCAATCCGCAATCTGCAATCCGGAATCCACAATGAAATGACCTGTTGGGAGGTTTTATGGAAGGTGCAGAACTGAAAAAGTTGCTCGACGATCTTGAGGCCCGAGTCGTAACGATTCGGGACTGGCTTTGACTTGGCTGGTAAGAGAGCGCAATTAGATCAGTTGGAGCAGCAGATGTCTCGCGAGGGCTTCTGGGACAACCAGGAGGCCGCCCAGCGCATCACCGGCCAGCTCAGCATGTTGAAGGCGGTGGTCGAGCCGGTCGAGGAGTTGCAGCGGGAGGTGGCGGACCTGAGCGAGCTGTACCAGATGGCGGCCGAGGAAGAGGACGGCGACGAACTGGAGCAACTGGCCGAGGACGTTGATTCGCTGATCCATCGCTGCGACAAGATCGAGCTGGCGGGGCTTCTGTCGCGGCCGGAGGATACGAAGAACTGCTTCATCAGCATTCACGCCGGGGCAGGCGGCACCGAGAGCTGCGACTGGGCGAATATGCTGCTGCGCATGTACAGCCGGTTCTTCGACGCCAACCAGTTCAAATATGAAGAGCTGGATATCACACCGGGCGAGGAGGCAGGCATCCGGTCGATCACCTTGCGGGTGATCGGGCCGTTCGCGTTCGGCAAGCTCTCGTGCGAGGTCGGCGTCCATCGCCTGGTGCGCATCAGTCCGTTCGATTCGCAGAAGCGAAGGCACACGAGTTTTGCGGCCGTGGACTGCACGCCGGAGTTCGATGAGGACATCGAAATTGAGATCAGCGAAGATGATCTTCGCATCGACACCTATCGCGCCGGCGGCGCCGGCGGCCAGCATGTGAACAAGGTCAGTTCGGCCGTCCGCATCACGCACCTGCCGACCGGCCTGGTCGTGCAGTGCCAGAACGAACGGAGCCAGCACAAGAACAAGGCCCAGGCCATGAAGGTGCTCAAGAGCCGGCTCTATATGCTCGAACAGCAGAAGCGCGACGCCGAGGTGGCCAAGCTGTACGGCGACAAGGGCGAGATCGCCTGGGGCAATCAGATCCGCAGCTATGTGCTGCAACCCTATCAGATGGTCAAAGACCACCGGACGAACTACCAGACGGGCAACGTCGAGGCCGTACTGGATGGCGACCTGGATGCGTTCATCGAGAGCTTCCTGCACCATCGGGCTAAGGACCAGACGAAGACCGCACAGGGAAATCAAGAGTCAAAAAGCAAAGAGCAAAATGGTGCAAGACGATGAAACAGATCATTGCGGTGGACATCAAGACGCGCAAGGTTGAGCCGACGCGGTGCAAGACGGACATGCTCATCGTCGGGCGGTTTTCGGACGGAACCTCGCTCGACAAGTCCGGCAGGGCCCTCGACGAGAAGCTGGGTGGAGCGATCCGCCGGCTGGTCAAGCTGGGCGACTTCGTCGGCAAGGCGGGCACCAACACGATCCTTTATGGCGACGGCAAGATCCCGGCCCAGCGCGTGATGCTGATCGGCCTGGGCGAGCCGAAGAAGGTCACTCCGGAGACGATTCGCAAGGCCGCCGCAACCGCTGCCAACCAGGCCGTCAACATGAAGCTCCGGACGCTGTCGCTGGCCCTGCACCAGGCGGCGCACGGCCGGCTCGATATGGCCCAGATGGGCAAGGCGATGGCCGAAGGGGTCTACTTCGGCAGCTATCGCTACGACGAGTTCGTCACCGAGAGCCCGAACGGGCGGCGCAGCGCGCTGAAGGTCGAGGTGGTGGACGGCCAAGCCGCACCGATCCAGGCGCTGAACCGGGGACTCGCTGCCGGAGCGGTCATCGGCCGGGCGCAGAGCTACGCCAGAACCATCGCCAACCGGCCGGGCAACGTCATCACGCCGCCGACGCTCGCCAAGGCGGCCGTCGAGATGGCTCGGGGCACCAGCCGGCTCCGTTGCACCGTCTTCGACGCCCGGCAGCTCAGGGCCAACAAGATGGGTGGGATCCTGGCCGTCGGCGCCGGCTCGAAAAATGAGCCGAGGCTGATCGTTCTCAAGTACACCCCCGCAACGAAGCCGGCCAAGGGTCTGCCGCGAGTGGCGCTGGTGGGCAAGGCGGTCACGTTCGATTCGGGCGGGATCAGCATCAAGCCGTCGGCCGACATGGACCAGATGAAGCTGGACAAGACCGGCGGGATCGCGGTGCTGGCGGCGATGAAGGCGGTGGCCGAACTGGGCCTGCCGGTGAACGTCTGGGGCCTGATCCCGTCGGCCGAGAACCTGCCGGGCGGGTCGAGCTACCGGCCCGGTGATATCGTCACCACGTACAGCGGCAAGACCGTCGAGATCCTGAACACCGACGCCGAAGGACGAATGATCCTCTGCGATGCCCTGGCGTACGCCGTCAAACAGAAGTTCGAAACGATCATCGACGTTGCCACGCTGACCGGCGCGTGCATGGTCGCGCTGGGCCAGCACAAAGCGGGCCTGATGAGCAACGACGACGATCTGGTCGCGCAACTGCGCCAGGCCGCCGACGACAGCGGCGAGAACGTCTGGCACCTGCCATGCGGCGACGAGTACGCCGACGAGATGAAGAGCAAGATCGCGGACCTTCGCAACACCGGCGGCCGATGGGGCGGGGCCTGCACGGCGGCCGCCTTCCTGCGGCAGTTCGTCGGTGAAACGAAGTGGGCCCATCTGGACATCGCCGGGATGGATATTTTCCAGAAAGCCACCGACCACGCCACCGTCGGCTCGACCGGCTTCGGCGTGCGGCTGCTCGTGACCTATTTGATGAACCTGACCCGGTAGGGGCGACGTATGCGTCGCCCTCCTGACTTGGATGGCTGCCGATGGCAAAGAACAAGCAGAAGGTGGACCACGAACGAATTCGCAACGCGGTACGCGAGATCCTGCTGGCCGTAGGCGAAGACCCGGACCGCGAAGGGCTCCAGAAGACCCCGGACCGCGTCGCGCGGATGTATGCCGAGTTGCTCAGCGGGATGGTTGAGGATCCGAACGTGCACCTTCGCAGCGTCTTCACGGAAGAGTACGATGAAATCGTCCTGCTGCGCGACATTCCCTTCTACTCTCTCTGCGAGCACCATCTGCTTCCGTTCATCGGCAAGGCCCACGTGGCCTACCTGCCGACGGGCAAGGTCCTGGGGGTCAGCAAGCTGGCGCGAATCGTCGATTGCTACGCGCACCGGCTGCACACGCAGGAGCGACTGACCGGACAGATCGCCGATGTCCTGATGCAGAGCCTCAAGCCCCAGGGGGTGGCGGTCGTGCTCCAGGCGTCGCACAGTTGCATGACAATTCGCGGGATCAAGAAACCCGGCTCGCTCATGGTGACCTCGGCGCTGCGCGGGATCTTCAAGAAGGACGCCCGCAGCCGCAACGAGGTGCTCAGCCTGATGCACCATGACACGGCGTAGAGGAGCGGCGCATGGTACGCCTGGCCCGGCAGGTCCGATTCTCGATCAACCCATTTCGCGACCAGGACGCCGACGGCGCCAACGCCTATGCGTCGAGGCCGGCCGGTGAGGGGCTGGCCCTGTTCCTGGAGCTGACGATCGAGCTCGTCGGCCCGGTCGCATCCGATACCGGCTTCGTGGTCAACGTGACGGACATGGATCGGATCGCCAGACAGTTCGCGGTGCCCGTGTTTGCACGGGGCATCCGGCAGCCGTACCGGCGAGGTTGCCCCATCGGTCTGGATCGGATCGTCCAGATGCTGCGACAGTGCGCATCGGAACTGGCGGGCCGATTCGGCGCCGCCGAGGTCGACCGTCTGATTCTCAATCTGAACCCGTACAGGAAGCTCACGATGGATGCGAAAGAGCCGCACGTATTGCACTTCAGCGAGAAGTTCGAATTCGCCGCGATGCACAAGCTCTGGAACGATGCCTTCAGCGACGAACGCAACTTCGAAGTCTTCGGCAAGTGCGCCCATCCCACGGGACACGGACACAACTACGTCGTCGATGTCAGTGTTTCCGTCGCTGTCGACGCGGCGGATTTCGAGACGGGTCGGTTTCAGCAAACGGTCGAAACGGAGCTGATCTCGCTTCTCGACCATAAGAACCTCAACGCCGACCTCGACGACTTTCGCGAGGCGATCCCGACCGTCGAGAATCTGGCCACCTTCGCCTGGCGGCGCCTCGTCGGCAAGTTCGACCCGGCCAGACTCCACAGCGTCACGATCTGGGAATCCGACCGAACCTACTGCACCTGCACCGGCCCAGAAGGGTCCGATTGGGCGCCTGAGAACCGTTGACAGGGGCCGTCGGAGTCGATAGTGTCTTTCCGTCAGAAGGGTCCAGGGACCAGTGAAAGGGCTTCGCTCATGTCCAATGGTTGTGCGGCGGTGGTGGGAGCCGGGTTCATCGGTCCGGTGCACGTCGAGGCGCTGGGGCGGATTGGCGTGGAGGTCACAGGGATTCTCGGTGTCTCGGACGCCGAATCGAAGGCGGCGGCAGGCGCCGTGGGCTTGGCGAAAGCCTATCGCAGCTTCGACGAGGTGCTCGAAGACAAGGCGGTCGCCGTCGTTCATATCGCCACGCCCAACCGGCTACACTATCCGATGGCCAAGGCGGCCTTGGCAGCCGGCAAACACGTGCTGTGTGAAAAGCCGCTGGCCATGAATTCGACCGAGTCGCGCGAGCTGGTCGAGCTGGCCCGCCGGACCGGCCTGGCCGCCGCCGTCAACTACAACATCCGCTACTATCCGCTGTGTCTGGAGGCAGCCGACGTCGTGCGATGCGGCGATCTGGGCGAGGTCTACTCCGTCTGCGGCAGCTACGTGCAGGACTGGCTGCTCTACCCCACGGATTACAACTGGCGGGTTCTGGCCGAAGAGGGCGGCGAACTGCGGGCCATTGCCGACATCGGCACGCACTGGCTGGATCTGGTCCATGCGATCACCGGTCTTGAGGTCGAAGCGGTCTGTGCCGACCTGTCTACGGTTCATCCCGTTCGGCAGCGGCCGCTCGGAGAGGTCCAGACGTTCAAGGGAAAGGAAGCAGCCGGGCCGGCGCGAACCGAGCCGGTCGATATCGCCACCGAAGACTACGGCGCCGTGCTGATCCGCTTCCACGGAGGCGCCCGTGGGTGCCTCGAGGTCTCCCAGGTCACCGCCGGTCGGAAAAACTGCCTGCGATACGAGATCGCCGGCTCCAAGTGCGCTTTGGCCTGGTGCAGCGAGCGACCCAACGAACTCTGGACCGGTCGCCGCGACAAGCCGAACGAGACCCTCCTGCGCGACCCGGCTCTGGTCTGCGACCGGGCACGACGTTTCGTCAACTACCCCGGCGGGCACAACGAGGGTTTCCCGGACACATTCAAGCAGTGCTTCCGTGCGTTTCACGAATACATCGAGGCCGGCGATTTTGCCGCAGCGCCGACCTTCCCCACGTTTGCCGACGGCCACCGCGAGATCCTGCTGTGCGAGGCCATTCTACGGAGCCATCGAGAACAGAGATGGGTCGAACTGAAAGGAGGCCGGTCATGAAGTTGGGATTTGTCAGTGCGATTCTGCTCGATCTTCCGCTCGAAGAAGTGATCCGATTCGCTGCGGAGACCGGCTATTCGTGTGTCGAGCTGATGTGCTGGCCGAAAGGCAAGGCGGAGCGCCGCTACGCCGGCGTGACCCACATCGACGTGACCGGCTTCAAAGCGGCTGACGCCGACAAGGTCCGTGCGGTCCTGGCAGACAGCGGCGTTAGCATCAGCGCACTGGGCTATTATCCGAACTATCTGACGCCTAACGCCGATGAAGCCCGAGCGGTCACGGCCCACTTCAAGAAGGTCGTCCAGGCGTCGGCGCTGCTGGGGGTCGGGCGGGTCACGACGTTCATCGGACGCGATTGGACCCGGTCGGTGGAGGAGAACTGGCCACGGTTCAGGAAGGTCTGGGCGCCGCTGGTGGCATTTGCCGAAGGCCATGATGTGCGCATCTGCATCGAGAACTGTCCGATGCTGTTTACGGGCGACGAGTGGCCCGGCGGCAAGAATCTCGCGCACAGTCCAAGCGTGTGGCGTCGCATGTTCGAGGAGATCCCGTCGGGGCATTTCGGTCTGAACTACGATCCATCCCACATGGTCTGGCAGCAGATGGACTACATCAAGCCCCTGTGGGAATTCAAGGATCGCATCTTTCACGCCCACGCCAAGGACGTCCGTCTGGATCGCGAGCGGCTCGACGACGTCGGCATCCTGGCGACGCCGCTGCAATACCACAGCCCCAAACTGCCGGGCCTCGGCGATGTCGATTGGGGACGGTTCTGTTCGGTTCTGGGCGAGACGGGCTACGATGGACCGATCTGCGTCGAGGTCGAGGACCGCGCGTACGAAGCGTCGCTGGCCAGCCGCAAGGCGGCCCTCCGCCAAAGTGCGCGGTTTCTGCATCAGTTCATCCCCTGAGGATTGGCTCGCGAGGAATGGCCATGGATTATACATATGCCGACATCGCCAAGATGATCGACCACTCGCTGCTGAACCCCACGCTCACGGATCGGCAGCTTGAAGACGGGTGCCGACTGGCGCTCGAATACGACGTCGCCAGCGTCTGCATTCTGCCGTACTACCTCAAGCGGTGCGCCGACATCCTCAAAGGCAGCGATGTCAAGGCCAGCACCACGATCGGCTTTCCGCACGGAGGACACACCACAGCGGTGAAGGTCGCCGAGACCGAGCAGGCCCTTCGCGACGGTGGCCAGGAGCTGGATATGGTCGTCAACGTCAGCAAGGTTCTCAGCGGCGATTGGGACTACGTCCAGAGGGATCTGACGGCGGTGATCGAGCCGACCCACGCATACGGACAGAAGGTCAAGGTCATCTTCGAGAACTGCTATCTCAACGATGAGCAGAAGATCCGGCTCTGCGCGATCTGCACGTCGCTCGGCGCCGACTGGGTCAAGACCTCGACCGGTTACGGCACGGGCGGCGCCACCATCGAGGATCTCAAATTGATGCGGGTCCATTGCCCCGATGGCGTGCAGGTCAAGGCCGCCGGGGGCGTCCGCGACCTGAACAAGCTGCTGGAGGTTCGCAGCCTCGGCGTCACCCGCACCGGCGCGACGCGCACCGCCGAGATCCTCGACGAATGCCGACGTCGGCTTGCCGCAGCCGCTCAATAGCGCGGTGTCATGGGCCGTTCGGCGGCCGGGGCCGATGCCGTAATCAGGGCGGTGTAGATCCGGGCCTGCAGGACTTCGGGCTCGGCGTCCGCTTCGGGATCAGCCAGATCGACGATCCGCAGAGACCACGTGCTGTCGTATGGCTGCGAGACGGCTGCCGCCAGCGCCTGGGCAAGCGTCTCGGCCTCCGCTTCCGGGCAGAGGTGCTCGCGATAAATCGCGACGTACACGTGTCCGGGCAGGAAGGTGTGGCGCAGCGTCAGCGGCCGGCCGTGTGCGGCGCCGATCAGGCCGGGGCCGACGCCGGTCGCGTAACGAAACGACGCCGTGATCTCACGGGCGCCCGGGGCGATGTAGTACTCATGGGCGCCGCCGGCGCCGATGCAGGTGGGCTGGACGTTGCGACCGTCGATCCGAAGGATCTTCAGTTCGGTCGTGTTGACCAGCAGCAGAGACCGCGTCGCCCGGATCGTCGGCGATTGCCACGGGCCTCTCGCCTCACACCGACTGGCGCATTGGCGAGTGCAACCCCCCACACACATCGCCGCCAGCGCCCCAGCAGCCAGAACCCATACCATACTTTGAAGTGCTCGAACGCGCATGACTCCACCTCCTTGCAGAGTGGGGCGCGCCGATCCCGATGGAGGTCGAGATCGGGACACCCCGTGCGCCTAATGGCTGTTTGGGTATTCGGGGCCCCTGGCGATGCCGGGTGCGTCCCGGAGCCACGACAGATAGGCCCGGGCATCGGCTACCTCCGGATCAAGACCTGCAGAGGGCTCGGCTACGTCCACGATGTCCAACGTCCAGTACAACTGCGGCTGATTGCGGACGCTGGTTGCGACCTTTGCGACGCCGAACGGCGCCTTGGGCGTGGGCCCCGCGTGCTCGCGGTAGACGGCCACATACTCATGGCCGGCCAGGAACTCGTGCCGGATCGTCAGCGGCTGCCCGTGTACGTCGGCCAGCACCCCTTCGCTCGGAGGCGCCGCATAGCGAAATACCGCGGTTAGCGTGTGCTGGCCGGGAAGAAGATGGTATTCCTCTACGCCGTCGGTGCTAACGCAGGTCGGTCGGGCATGTCGACCGTCGATGCAGACGATCCTCAGCTCGGCCTGATTGACCAGCAGAAGCGACCGTGTCGACTGGATGGTCGGCGATTGCCACGGGCTTCGAGGAGTGCATCGGGTCACCCCACAGTCGGCGCACCGACAGCTCGCTGCCAAAGACGCGGCAAGCAGCGCAAGAAGACTGGAAGATTTGACCAAACGATGTGCTCGAACGCTCATAACCCTACCTCCTTATAGAGTTACTTGGTTCATGGATCTTATGCTCCGGCTCTCGAACGGCCTCCGAGCCATGAGAGCTGGCGCACCCACTGAAACGCCCGTTAATATAGGACTTGTCGGCTGGTTTGTCCAGCCTTTTTTGGCCGGGAATGCCAAAATAACACGTGCTGAGCCTCTACTCGCGGGGCAGGGTAACGGTGATGGTAGTGCCTTGATGTGGGACGCTTGCCAGGGCGAGGGTGCCGCCGTTGAGCTGGATCAGGCGGGCGGCGTAGGCCAGGCCCATGCCGCGCTTTCGCCCGGCGGGCTTGGCGCTGAAGAACGGACCCGTGGCCTTTCGCAGCGTATCGGCGTCCATGCCGCAGCCGAGGTCTCGGACCTGTAGCATGACCGCATCGGCCTCCGGCTCGACGCTGATCTTGATCGGTCCGGCCGGATCGGTGTAGGACTCGATCGCATTGCAGATGATATTCGCCAACGCCGAGACGATCTGGGCCGAATCGACAAACACTTCACGGATGCCCCCGGCGATCTGGATCTGCGCATTGACGTGGTCGATCTTGCTCTTCTGCCCGGCCAGCTCGACGGCCTCCTCGATGATCTGACGGATGGCGGTCCGGGTCGGTCTGGGTCTCGACGGCTCGGCAAACGTCATCAAATCGTCGATCACGCCGGTCGCTTCATCCACGTTGTCCTGGATCTGCTCAAGGTCCCGTCGTCGATTGTTGTCGGTTTCGCTCTCGGCCAGGAGTTGCGCGCGGCCCGATATGACCGACAAGGGATTGTTCAATTCGTGGGCAACGCCCGCCGCCATCTCGGCCAGCGCCTCCGTTGGCCGCTCGACCGGTTTGGGTTCAGCAGGCGGTTTGGCCTCGCTCATCGCCCGAACGAGACGCTCGGAGAACCGAATCTGCCTTTCTTTGGCCAAAGCGAATCCGAGCACTGTCCCGGCCATCGACGCGGCCGTCTGGAACTTCTCGGCAAACAACGTCGCATCGCCCGGATAGTTCAGCTCAAAGGCCAGAATGGCCACCGCCCGGCCCTCCGCCAGCAGCGGCACGAGCTTGGTCCGGCCAAGGTCGAACTCCACGTCCAGAAGCTCCACGAGCCAGTCGATATGGTCGCGGGCATCCAGCACCGCGAAACGCTCGGCGACCGGACGCGGTACCACGGGACGATCCTCGGGCGGTTCCAGCACGACCCTATGGCTATGGCCCAGCGCCTCGACGACGACCGTGTCGATGGCTCCCGGAGCCGGCTGGCCGGTCAGGTACAGGCAGACCGAGCCGGTCTGGAAGAACCGCTGCCATCGGCGGGCCAGCGCCTCGGCGACGACGATGGCCGTGGCGCTCGGGCCGATCTCGCTGAGGAATTCGCGGGTGAAGTCAAGATAACTCGAAGCCATCTTGAGGTCATGGGCCTCGCTGGAAAGAGTCGTCTGCGTCTTCGACAGTTTCGCCGCGATCGTCCCAATCGCGTCACAGTACCGCGCTACGGCGTTGGGAACGGTCAGGCCCAGCACCTCGGCCTTGTTCGTCACCTCCTGCGGCAGGGCTTCGGCGATTCGCGCCAGCATCCCGGCCTCGACGCCGACGGCTTCGGCGATGGCGCCGGCGCGCTCGGGCGGATCGAAACTGCCCGAGTGGCCGACCCCGACGTGTCGCACAACGTGGTCGGCGGCCCACACGATGCGGGCGATGCCCGTCTCGGGCAGTTCTTCCAACATGGCCACGGCGTCACTGTGGTGCAGCCAGATCGCCGTGGCGACCGGTTCCGGCAGTCGCCATTTCCGGGCCAACTGCCGGCCGAGCATGGCGTGATGGGTCCCAAGATGTTTCTGCTCGATGGTATACAGGCTCGATCCGGTCGCCTCGGCCTCCTGAGCGATGGCGGCCAGGCTCTTGGGCATGATGTCGCCAAGGGCAAACTTGCCGATATCGTGGAGCAGGCCGGCCGAATAGGCCATGTGCGGATCGAGCGCCGGCCGGCAAACCTCAGCGATGTGCGCGGCACAGATCGCCACCGCCAGGCTGTGGACGATCAGGTCGGTTCGAGCGGGCTTGGCCGGACCGCTGTCGGCGAATTCGACCTCGAAGCCGGCTGAGACCTTCAGGCCCAACAGGGCGTCACGAACTTCGTCCGTCGTGAGGCGGTCGAGGACGAGGCCGATGGCGTGTCGCTGGCCGGCGGGCACGGCCGAGGAGCGTTGCGCCAGCGACAGGACCCGAGCCGCCATCGCCGGTTCGCACGCGGCCAGATCGGCAACCGAGCCGGCAGAGAAACGACCCTCGAGCATCCGCGATAGATACTGAACGGCCACGCACGCCGGCACCGACAGGGCCTCGAGATCGCCTGCGGCCAGTTCCACTTTGCGGGAAGCGGCTGCGTTCACAATTCGTTCGGCCATGCCGATGTCCTCGTAGCGTCCTTTCGATATCGTTCACCCGCCTCGATGAAGCACCCGGTCCTTTCGCTCGCGAAGCTCTTCGCCCGTCGGCGGTCCCGACGGCTTGCGTTCGGCCTACGCGAATTGCAGAGCCGCATCCACCCTCTCCGTCAGTTCGGCGATGGTGAAGGGCTTGCGGATGAAACTCTCAGCGCCCGAACGGAGGAGCTGATCGATCTCTTCCTGCTTGATGACGCCGCTGACGATGATGATGCGCGTGTTTTCGAATTCCGGATTGCTTCGGATCGTCTGGCAGACCACGTTGCCGTTGACGTCGGGCAGCATGTAATCGAGCAGAATCAGCTCCGGTCGAAACTGCTGCGTCGCCATGCCCGCCTCATACCCGCTCGAAGCCGTCCGGATGTCGAACCGGCCGTCCCGGCTCAGGATGTCACTGATCAACTCGACGATCTCGGCGTCGTCATCGACCACGAGCACCTTCTTCTTGCCCGAATCCAGATTGTCCAGCGGGATGTTGTTGTCTCGCATGAACTTGATCAGATTCTGGCGGGGAATGCGGCGAAACTTGGACCCGGGCACGCGAAATCCCTTGAGTCGGCCCGAATCAAAACAGCGAATGATGGTCTGCTGACTGACCCTGCAGATTTCGGCTGCCTCGCCGGTGGTGAATAGATCCTTCATCCTTGCCCCTTCCTTTTTCGCCAACTCCATTTGACAGAAGGCCGTTCCAGGTTGCCTTGATGGCCCACATTAACCGGTGGCGGGCCGTTTGTCAAGTCGAAAAAAATGCTGAATCCCCGCTTTTTACCATGATACCCAAGTTCTTATAGGAGATGGACATCAGGGCAGGTTGAAGGCCTTCGGGTCCGCGACCCTCGCGTGCGTGACGCGGGGTGGGGCGCGTTAGTGTCGCCCGTGCACACAGACCACCGACGGCGGAGACGCGTGTGGGTTGGGGGCAATCTGCGCCAGCCTGGAGCAGTTTCCAGACCGAATACGACAGGGCTGTTGAGCTTTCCAGACAATTCGACCAGATCGGGATCCCTGACCCACATTCCATCAAAGAAGCTATCGAGGTGTCACGGGGTGACCACTATCGTTCACAGACCCAGATCCTGCGGATGATACAGACCGAAGAAGTCTTGGAAGGCGGCGACAGTCGTACGCAGGCGGCCGGACTCGACGAAACCTCGTCCAGCCTCGAAGAGATGCCGTCGATGACCAAGCACAATGCCGACAACGCCCAGCAGGCCAACGCCCTGGCAAGCGAAGACCGCAAGGCCGCCGACACCGGCGCTGAGTCCATGACCCGGGTGAGCCAGGCCATCAACGACATCCAGAGGAGTTCGGGCGAGCACCGCATTCCGCTCGATGACAGTGAAGGACTCGACAGCTTCAACGCCTAAAGGACTTGCCCATCGCATCTACCGTCCAGGTGGGTCTTCCCGGCCCATCTGACATCAAAAGAGTCATCAATCCGCCCTCAGCCATCCTGCACAGAAATGCAAAGGTTGGATGCACCGCTTGCTTTATCGGACAGATGGACGGCCATCCCACGCAGACCAGAGCAAATCACCATCATAGGTTCTTGCTGTATCACGCCTGCGATTGGCATGCCTTATGGCCGATTGCGCGGCCACGATATATAGCCACCTTTACATCCCCTCTTTTCCCTACAGAATACAGGCATATATTCGCGAAAAGGGGCTCAATCCGCTTCATCTTCCTGTCGATGGAGCACCTATGACCAGGTCGCTATGACGGCGATCAACTGGGGGGACACGTGTCCTGGTCAGATCTACAGATTCGCACCGAAAGCACGAACTCGAGCCGGATGATCTCTGGGCATGTCGGCTGACTCAGTCCGTTCGGCTGGCAAGTGAAACTCTCAGAGGAGTCTAACCATGACGCAAGCCAAGATACACAACCACGCCGGCGACAGCGCCGTCCTTAACAAGAAGGGCAAATACCTCAGTTTCTCCCTGGCCCACGAAGAGTATGGCCTGGAGATCCTCAAGGTCCGTGAGATTATCGGCTATATCGATGTCACCGCGGTCCCCCAGACACCCCACTACGTCAAGGGCGTGGTCAACCTGCGCGGCCAAGTCATCCCGGTCATCGACCTCCGCGCCAAGTTCGCCATGGAAACCACTGAAGTCACCGAAGAAACGTGCATCATCGTCGTCGAGATCGCTCATGCGGGCCAGAAGTTCAGCACCGGTATCGTTGTCGACCGCGTTCAGGAAGTCCTCGACATCGCGGGCGACGCTATCGAGGAACCCCCGCAGTTCGGTGCCTCGGTCGATACCGATTTCATCCTGGGCATGGGCAAGATCGGCGATAAGGTCAAGATCCTGCTGGACATCGACAAAGTCCTCGGTACCGGCGACCTCGACCCCATCGTACACAGCAGCAAGACACATATGCAGTGAACCGACATAATTGAAAGGGATAGAGATGTTTCGGAATTGGGCATTGAAAACCAAACTGATTGGAATGTTCGTCGCACTGATTGTGTTGACCAGTATGCTGTTGACCGGCGTTTCGTACATCAATTCCAGGCGCATGGCGCACAACCTGACCCAACATACGTTGGAGATGAAGATCAACGGCGATATCAAGGCGATCCGACTGTACGAAAAGGACCACTATGGGAAGATCGAGGTGGTCGACGGACAGTTGGTTAGCAGCGATGGACAACCGATCGAAGGGTGCTATGACATGGTCGATGCCGTCGCAGAGGACCTCGGCGTGGTTGCGACTGTTTTCGTTCGCGAAGGCAATGACTTTCGTCGCATCAGTACGAACATCCGCCAGGCGAACGGCTCGCGAGCCGTTGGCACGCTTCTTGGAACCGGCAGCGCCGCCTACGGGCCGGTCATGCAAGGAAATCTCTACCTTGGACAGGCGGCCATTCTGGGGGAGCCGTATCTGACCGCGTACGACCCCATTGTGAACGAGCGGAATGAAGTCGTCGGCATCTTGTTTCTGGGTATTTCACAGACAGAGGTCAACGCGATCTCCTCGGCTAATGTGCAGGCGCTTCTCAGGAATATCGGTATTACATTTGGGATCGTCTTGGCAGCGGCGATTTGTGCTGTGGTGTTCTTTGCGGTTACATTGAATCGTCGCATCTTACGAATCATTCAATCCCTGTCCGCAGGTTCCGAGCAGGTGACGGCTGCGTCCGACCAGGTTTCAGCGGCCTCGCAGTCGCTGGCCGAAGGGGCCACCGAGCAGGCGGCCGGCCTGGAAGAAACCTCATCGAGTCTCGAAGAGATGGCCAGCATGACCAAACAAAACGCCGACAACGCCCAGCAGGCCAACATGCTGGCCGGCGAGGCCCGCAAGGCCGCCGACACCGGCGCCGAGTCCATGACCCGGATGAGCGCGGCCATCAACGATATCCAGAAGAGTTCCGACGAGACCGCCAAGATCATCAAGGTCATCGATGAGATCGCCTTCCAGACCAATCTGCTGGCGCTGAACGCCGCGGTCGAGGCCGCTCGTGCCGGCGAGGCGGGCAAGGGCTTTGCCGTGGTGGCCGAAGAAGTACGCAATCTGGCGATGCGTTCAGCGGAGGCCGCCAAGAACACGGCGAACATGATCGAAGAGTCCGTCAAGAACTCCAAGAACGGCGTCGACATCGCCACGGAGGTCGGCAAGGTCCTCGAACAGATCGTCCAGAGCGTCGGCAAGACCACGAACCTGGTCGGCGAGATCGCGGCCGCCTCGCAGGAGCAGGCCCAGGGCATCGATCAGGTCAACACCGCTGTGTCCCAGATGGACAAGGTGACCCAGCAGAACGCCGCCAACGCCGAGGAAAGCGCCAGTGCCTCGGAGGAACTCAGCAGCCAGGCCGAGAGCATGAACGAGATCGTCGGCGAGCTGGTTGCTCTGGTTGGCGGCGCATCGGGAAAGCCCAGGTCGGCCACTCCCCAGCGTGGTGGACGACGCGGGGAACTCTCACGGTCGGACCATTTCTACCATGACATCGCCTCGGCTGCGCCGAATCGGACGCCCAAGGCCAAACAGGGCCACGTTGTCAAGCCGGCCGTCAAGAGACCGATCCCTCTGGACGAAGACGAGCAACTGGACCACTTCAACAGCTAACCCCTTCACACAGCCGATGAGCATTCCAGGCGGCGCAGAACGGTCTGCCTGGAATGCCGTCGGCTGGTTTCGGCCGGTTCAGGACCTCCAGGCAAACGGTTTGCCGGTGAGGCGCTCGTAGGCTTCGATGTACTTGTCGCTGGTCTTGGCGACGATCTCGGGCGGCAGTTCGACGCCGGGGCCGGACTTGTTGAACTTGATTTCTTCAAGGTAGTTGCGGACGAACTGCTTGTCGAAACTCTCCTGATCGCGGCCCGCTTCGTACTTGTCGGCCGGCCAGAAGCGCGACGAGTCCGGCGTGAGCACCTCGTCGATCAGGATGATCTTGCCATCGACCAGGCCCCATTCGAACTTCGTGTCGGCCAGGATCAGCCCTTTGCTTTCGGCGTAGGCGCTGCCCTTCTGGAAGATCTCAATGCTGCGGTCGCGGACGTACGCCGCCTTGTCCTGGCCGATGATCTCGGCCGCCCGCTCGAAACGGATGTTCTCATCGTGGGCGCCCAACTCGGCCTTGGTGGCGGGTGTGAAGATCGGTTCGGGCAGCTTCTGGCACTGCTTCAGACCCGCCGGCAGCTTCACGCCGCAAACCGTGCCGTCCGCCTGATACTCCTTCCAGCCCGAACCGGCCAGATAGCCGCGCACGACGCACTCGATCGGCAGCACTTCGACCTTCTTGACCAGCATGGTGCGGCCGGCGAGCTGGTCGGTGTGGTCGCAAAACGGCTTGGGGAAGCCGGCGACGTCGTCGTCGATCAGATGGTGCTCGACCTGGCCGGAAAAGAATTCGAACCAGAACTTCGAAATCTGCGTCAGGACGATGCCCTTGTAGGGGATGCCATTGGTCATAATCACGTCGAACGCGCTGATCCGGTCGGTCGCCGCGATCAGCAGCGTCTCGCCCAGGTCGTAGATATCGCGGACCTTGCCCCGGCTCGGCTTCGTGGCGGCAATGTTGGTCTGTAGCACTGTTTGCATGCGGGTTCCTTTCAGTGATCGGTAACGTCGGCCGGAGATGATAGAGCACTTGTCGGGTCCGTGTCAATCCTGGCACGAGTGAATTCGCTTGCGCTGTGTGGAAGTCTTTGGAGGCAGAGAGGTTGCGGTCGGTGTTCTTCTCGCGTTCCCCGCGGGCAGGGCCAATGCTGAGGATATCTTCGACGGGAAGGTGCAACGGTTGAGCCACGTGGTTCCGGATCCAGGCGTGCACACGGCGGGGGACGCGACGCCCGTACATGCGCGGGAAAGTCGTACGGCCCCTGCAGGCCCCCGCCGCAAAGCGGGCAACCGCACCGACTGTCGGTTGACCGCACCGGCCCGCACCAGTAGGATGGCAAGCGATGGATGCTTCATCGGGCAGGTCTGTACGCAATCCGTGGGGCAATAGGATCGATCAGGAACGGAGAATACACGCGCGTAGTGTGGAAGTCGAAGACCAATGACATCGGAGGCCATCGTGCATAGAACAGTTGTGGTCCATCTCTTGTGTATTCTGATCTCCGTACCCGTCGCTGGAAAGCCGTTGCCGCATCGCGCGGATTCGATTTGTGGTTTCTCGATCTACCGGACGGCGCACCGGCTGGCGTCGGACGAGTTTCAAGGGCGGCTGAGCGGACATGCCGGCTATAACGCAGCGGCTGCCTGGGTGGCGGACATGTTCCAATCGTGGGGTGTGAAACCGGCCGACGGTCAGCAGGGCTATCTGCTGCCGTTCCCCATTCAGTATACGCTTGTCAGCGATGCGGCAATGTCGCTCTTTCTGCCCGATGAGACAGGGGAAACCGACTTCCGTGAGATGACACTTGAGCCGGAGAAGGATTTCCTTCCCCTGCTCTTCAGCGATACCGCCGACCGGACGGCCGAGATTGCATTCATTGGATGGGGCATCCACGCACCGGAGCTTGGATACGATGATTACTTCGGGGTGGATGTGGCGGGGAAGTTCGTGATGTGCTTTCGCGGAACACCCGATCCGGAAAATACCGCCTACCAGCATCACGACCAGCACCGCACGCGCATGCAGCGCGCCAAGGATGCCGGCGCGCTCGGTCTGATCTACATCTACAAGGAACCGATTGCCAATCCGAACGGCGACTGGATCGAAGGGTTTACCCCGGTGAACATCAGTTTCGCTGCCGCCGATCATCTGCTCGCCGAGCGCGGATCGTGCAGCACATCGCTCAGGGCGGATCTCCTGAAGTATCGGCGGCCGATCTCGTTTGAATTGCGGGCGAAAGCCAGGATACGGGTCGAGTCGACGCACGTTTCGCAGGCGACCGGTTACAATGTCGTGGGATACATCGAAGGAACCGATCTCCGCTTGCGTGATGAGGCGGTGGTCGTCGGCGCCCATTTGGACCATTGCGGGACCCACATGGGGTTGCTCTTCGGGGGCGCCGACGACAACGCAAGCGGAAGTGCCGTTGTGATCGAAATTGCGCGTGCATTAGCCGAAAACCGGATTCGGACGGACCGTTCGGTCTTGTTCGCTCTGTTCGGCGCCGAGGAAATGGGCCTGATCGGTTCGCGGCACCTCGCCAGCCACTTTCCGGATCGGTTTACGACCATCTCCCACATGATCAACTTCGACATGGTCGGCGCCGGTGACGGCTCGCGTTGCGGCTACAGCGCCTCGCACACCGACCTGAAGGAACTGGTCGAAGACGTTGACAGGCACGTCGGGACCGTTCGATCAATGTTCCCGATACGCCAACTCGGTGTGCGCGGCAGCGATCATGCGCCGTTTCACGCAAAAGGCATACCGGTGTTGTACTTCGCCTCGAACGGGCCTCATCTGAAGTACCATACCACCGGCGATACGATCTATCGAATCAATCCGCATATCATGCAGGACATAGCGAGGATCGGGTATCTGCTGACCCTTGAATTGGCTACCAAGCAATAGGAACTGGGATGTGCCGCTTCGATCCACGGCTCTCCCGATGATCCGAGATCCAGGAGAACGTTTCCCATGCAAGCGATCAAACACGCATCTTACCTGGTCGCCGGCCTTGTGCTTGCGATGTCCGTCGCTGCCGCGCATGCCGCCGAGTGGTCGATTCCGGTGGCCGGCAACGCCTTTCGAACCGCCCCCGCTCCCGGCAGCGACGGTTTTCGTCGCAATGGCACCATCGCCTGGGCCGATGCCGAAGGCGTGTTCTCGATCTACTTCCATATCGACCGCCCGGCGATCCTTGACTTGGCGCTCCGTGCCAGTGTCCCTGTCGGCCGCTCGACCCTTGTTGCCCGCATCGGCGAGCGGACCGTCCAAACCTCGATCGAAGGCGCCGATCCGGCCCCGCACCCGATCGGTCGCATCGAAGTAGCGAAGGCCGGATATGTTCGCGTCGATCTCCAGGGCGCCGAGCGTGACGGGTCGGTGTATGCCGAGATCCGCGATCTTCTCATCTCCTCGGACACCGAGGACCTGGTGCTCGACTACGTTGAGACGAACCAGGGCAACATGTTCTACTGGGGCCGTCGCGGGCCGTCGGTCCATCTCCGATATGAGGTGCCGCAGGATCGCACGCTGCAGTACGCCTACAGCGAGATCACCGTACCGGCCGGGCAGGATCCGATCGGCTCGTTCTTCATGGCCAACGGCTTCGGCGAAGGCTACTTCGGTATCCAGGTGAACGGTCCGGAGGAGCGGCGAGTGCTGTTCTCGGTCTGGAGTCCGTTTCAGACGGACAACCCGCGCGACATCCCGGAAGACCAGCGCATCGTCGCCCTCGGCAGCGGTCCGGGCGTGCACGTCGGGGAGTTCGGCAACGAAGGCTCCGGCGGCCAGAGCTTCCTCGTCTACCCGTGGACGGCCGGCACCACCTACCGCTTCCTCACCGAGGTGAAACCCGATGGCCAGGGCAGCACGATCTACACCGCCTGGTTCGGCGACAAGTCGGTGGGCCAATGGCGTCTGATCGCCAGCTTCCGTCGACCGAAGACTGACACCCACCTACGCGGCTTCCATTCGTTCCTTGAGAGCTTTCATCCCACCTTCGGCCATGTCGGGCGCCGGGCCTATCATGGAAACGCATGGGTTCGCGACACCGAAGGGCAATGGCATGAATGCACGAGGGCCCGATTCAGCGTCGATGCCACCGGGCGCGGCCGACATCGACTTGATTTCGCCGGCGGCGCCGAAGGCGAGTGCTTCTTCCTGCGCAACTGCGGCTTCTTCGACGAGACGGGCAAGCCCGGCGACGTCTTCACTCGCCGTTCCACCGCCGACCACATGCCGGAGATCGACTTGGACTCGCTCCCGCGCCGCTGACTGCGGTCCCACCAGGCGGCACCGCAGCCGCAATCCAGCAACTTCTGCCGTTGCCCGTTCCTTCTCCGGCAAGGGCCGATCTGACGGAAGTGTATCAGACCTTGTCAGGCGCGGGGATGTCGAACCCCTTGTTGCGGGGGTCTCGCAGGAGCTTGTTGGCCTCGTTGGCATGCTCACCGACAAAGCGCTCGGTCTTGGGATCGAACGACAGCCAGGGCCCGACGACGTACTCAGCCTCGTTCTCGGGAACGCCCACACCGTCTCTCATGATCTCGTGAACCTTCATGAACTCCTCATAGGCGGTTTTGTCGTCGCCGAACCGGCCGGCCTTCTTGTTGAACGGCACCTTCCGGCCCAGGCGGTAGGAGTTGTTCATCACGTGTCCGAGCAGACAGGAGTAGTGCGCCACTTCCATGTCGCAGTTGGACATCTCCGGCTTGCCGGCGCGGCAGGCGCGGACGAAGCTGCCCAGCCGCCCGCCGGGCGTGATCTCCACCGGCTCGCCCCGGACGTCTTCCCGCTCGCCGCTCGGCGAGATGTACGTGTTGCCCAGGATCTTACCGCCGTCCTCGAAATAGAAGTCGTTCTTCACCTCGCGCGGATACCCGTCATAGTTGACATTCCGGACGTTGAAGAACACCTTCTGGCCATTGGGGTACTCGGCGATGGCGAACATGGTGTTGGGGGTTTCGCCCTGGTCGTTCCAGGCAAAGCGTCCGCCCAGCGCCATCGCCCGGATCGGGGCGGTCAGGCCGGGCTCCAGCGCCCAGAACGCCACGTCGAGCTCGTGCGTGCCCTGGTTGTTCAGATCGCCGTTGCCCGTCTCCCAGAACCAGTGCCAGTTGTAGTGCACGTAGTTGCCGTGGTAGCGGTCGATCACCGCCGGCCCTCGCCACAGATTCCAGTCGAGCCATTCCGGCGGGTCGCCGGGCTCCCGGTGGCCGATGCCGTTGCGCGGCTTGCAGCAGAATCCGTGCGACACCGCCAGCTTGCCGTACTTGCCGGATTGAATGGCCTTGATCATGCTGGCCCGCCCCTGACTGGAGCGCTGCTGCGTGCCGTGCTGGACCACCACGCCGTATTTCTTCCACGCCTCCAGGGCGACGCGGCCCTCGTAGATGTCGTGGCTGGCCGGTTTCTCGACGTAGCAGTGCTTGCCCGCCTGGGCCGCCCAGATGACCATCAGCGAGTGCCAGTGGTTGGGGGTCGCCACGGAGATCGCGTCGAGGTTCTTGTCGTCCAGCGCCCGACGGATGTCCGTGGTGGTGTTCGGAGCGTCCTTGAGCAGGCGCCGGTCGGGATCCACCACCCAGGCGACCTCAACATTGTCCATCTCCTGATAGCCGCGAAAATGGCTGCGGCCCTGGCCGTTCAGCCCGCAGACGGCGATGCGCAGACGCTCATTGGCCCCGATCACCCGGCCGCTGGCTTTGGTGCCGGAGATCGTGAAAGCGGCCGCGCCCATCGTGCCCAACGCGCTTTTGAGAAATGTACGACGGTGCATTCTCGACATGGCTCTGTCCTTTCGTCCCGGGTGTCCGAAGTCATCACCTCAACGGCACCCGCAATAGGGTAATGCTGATCGGCTGGATGGCCATCATCTCGGTTACGTCGATCGCCTCCAGGGGCACCGGCTCGATCACAAGTTCCTCGCCGGGGTGGTTATAGGCCAGCGGGTTCTCGTGGGCGACCACCCAGCCGGTGGCCTTCGCGCTGGGGTTCAGGCCCTTGAGGTCGAGCGTCACTTCGTAGCGGTCCCATGTCGCGTTGACGAGTCCGAGCGTCAGATGCTTCCCGTCCTCGGTCAGGGCGGCCGCCACGTCGAGCTTCTCATCCCACCCCGAGACCGCCAGCGGAATGGTCCCAAACTCGCGGCGGTACAACATCAACGGATAGGCGGTCGCGTCGAACTCGGCGGCGGTCTTGGTGGTCTTGATGCAGCCGATGACGTTGACCGTCTGGGCGTAGTGAGCCATGAACATGATGTCGGAATGGCGGAAGTACTCGTGGAGGCCGGCGGCGATCCCGAGGGCGTCTCTCATGAAGTACCGCGTGCCGAGCTCGCCGAAGACGTGCGGGCCGTACCAGTAGTTCCACTCGGTCATGGCGATCTGGATGTCTTTGCCTTCGAGGGTGGGAATGGTCCGGCGGTAGCGGTAATGGGCCTCGGCCTTGCTGCGGATGGCGTTGGGGACAAGGCGCACGTGCGAGGTCAGGTCCGGCGCCGTCTGGCAGTAGAAGTGCTCGGCGATCAGGTCCATGTGGTCGGCACAATGACGCAGCAACCCTTCGGACCAGGGGCCGACGTTGCCCGATGCAATCGTCTTGATGCTCGGGTCGGTCTTGCGCATCATCTCTTCGACCCAGTTGTGCTTGAGAACGTAGTGGTCCAGACGCATGTAGCCGAGCTGCCAGTCGCCCCACATCTCATTGCCGACGCACCACCAGGTGACGCCGAACGGAGCTCGGTCGCCGTTCTGCGCCCGCCACCTGCCCATCGGGGTTCTGCGTGAGCCGTTGGCGTATTCGACTTGGGCGGCGGCCGAATAAGCGTCGCCAAAGCCGGTGTTGACGGTAATCAGCGGCTCGGTCCCGATCAGGCGACACAACTCGATGAACTCGTGCATGCCCACGTCGTTGGTCTCGAGTCCGGTCCAGGCGGGATTCGTGAGGGTCGGCCGCCGGTCGCGGTCGCCGACGCCGTTGCGCCAGTCGTAGCCGCTGACGAAGTTGCCGCCGGGCCAGCGGTAGATCGGCGCATCGAGCTGTCGGAGCAGTTCGAGCGTGTCGCGCCGGAACCCGTTGACGTTATCGGCCGGCATCAGGGACACGGCGCCGATGGTGACGGCGCCCCGCCCGGTCCCGACGATCTCAAGACGGGCCTCGTCGGTGCTTGCGCCGGCCTTGAATCGGATCGGGTAGGCCCTGTAGGCCCTGCGCGGCCTGCGGATGGTCACCGTCTGGCGTCCGGCTTCGCCATCGGCCCAGACGAGGCTGACCTGGATCGGGCCAGCGGATGAATCGCCGCGAAGGACGACCCGGCCTTCATATTCCTTGCCGGCGACCACGCCCAGCTCTTCCTGGCAGATTCCCGTCGGGGTATCGGAGACGGCGATCTGCAGACTGTGCTCGCCCGAGAGCGGGTTCTCGGTGCTCATGGTCACCGCCTCGCGCGGGCCGATCACCCTCCAGGGCGAGGCCGCCAGCACGCGGGCCCCGGCGCCGGTGGTCCGCCAGATGTTCCGCTCGGCGGGCACGGGGTAATAGAACTTGCGGTCTTCGAGCATCTCGGCCCAGATCCCGCCGTAGATGCATCGCCCCAGGTGCTCGATGAACTGGCCGTAAATATACTTCGAGATCGGCGCGCCGGTCTGAGCGGGGTCGATCTGAATGGCCGCCGGGACGGTCTTGCTGACGATCTCCAGTTCCTCGACCACCTCCAGCACCACATCGTCGAACCAAGCGGTCCCGGTGGCCAGGCCCCAGCCGCCGAACAGACAGTTCACCTGCACGTTTTCCTGGCCCATCACCTCGAACTGGACCTCGAGCTTCGTCCAGTCGTTCGTGCCGGTCAGGGCTCGGGTGCGGGCGTGGTGAAGGCCGTGGATGTTGAATTGCACGCCCCGCCCCGTCGTGGTGACGACATTCTCGGTCTTGACCCAGCCCGACAGCCGCAGGCGGGCAAACGGCGGGATCGGCCCGGCCGTCTGGCTCCAGCCCCCGTCGGCGCCCGCTGTCGAGGTCACCTTCGCGCACGGGCCCGTCCGCCCAGCGGGATCGAGCGAGAAGCCCAGTTGCCCCGCCCAGGTGGACGGTCTCCAAGAGCGCGGGGCATCGTTGCGGACGCTCTCGAACGAAGGGTTCCTCAGCAGGTTCTCCGCACCGGCAACGGTGGAAACCAGCAAGAGAACGACCAGGGTGCATACCACTATGTGCGTGCTTCTGCTCATGGCAATCTCCTGTAACGAAACCCACACCAACCAAGGACTCAGGACATTATGGTCGGCTCGGACCGTTTGGGCAAGGCACACCTACGCTATTCTTTCACCATTTTGCGCACGGAGAAAGCGCCGGAGTGGTCGGTAGTGGTTTACTTTCGATTCTCTGAACATGTTGCGGGCGCAGAAAGATAGGAAAGGACAACGGCTTTGCTCCCGTTGCCCTTTCCAATTTCGTTGTCCAGGGCCGATCTGGCCCCGCACGTCTACTGTAGTTAGTATCGCGCATCTGCCTATTTAGTTCAATGGGGGAAATGCCTATTCCACAATAGAACTTGCCCCGCAGGGGTTCGAACCCTGAACCCACGTTTAGCAGACGTGCGCTCGATCCAGTTGAGCCTTCGCCATCGTACGAGGCGAATTTGCTTGTGGAAATGGGCAAGATAGCGTAGAATTGGTGTTTTCGGCGCGGAATTGACTGAAGGGAGCCCATGCTGGCGAGGCTGCACAGTGTGACCCTTGAAGGGATTGAGGGCGTTCTTTGCGAGGTGGAGGTGGACGTCTCCCGCCGGAGCTTGGACAAGCCGATCATTGTCGGCCTGCCCGATGCGGCGGTCAAGGAGAGCGCCGAGCGGGTCCGCAGCGCGATCGTCAACTGCGGCTACCGATACCCCAAGACCCAGTCCATCGTCAATCTGGCGCCGGCCGACGTGAAGAAAGCCGGCCCCGCGTTCGATCTGCCCATCGCCCTGGGGATGCTCATCGGCGAAGGGCTCCTGCCGGGACCGGTTATCCGCGATTGTGTGATCGTCGGCGAGCTGGCCCTCGACGGCCGGGTGCGTCCGGTCAACGGCGTGCTGAGCATGGCCATGACGGCGGCGGCGCATGGATTTAGCCGGATGATCGTGCCCATCGAGAACGCCCAGGAGGCCGGAGTGGTCCAGGAGATCGAGGTCTTCGGCGTCGGCTCGCTGTCCCAGGCGGTCGGGTTCCTCTGCGAGCAACTGCCGCTGGAGCCGACGGTGACCGATATTGACGCGCTGTTCGACGTTGCGTCGCACTACGACGTCGATTTCTCCGACGTCAAAGGGCAGGAAACCGTCAAGCGGGCCCTGACGGTCGCGGCCGCGGGGGCCCACAATATTATGATGCTCGGTCCGCCCGGTGCGGGTAAGACCATGCTCTCGCAGCGCCTGGCGACGATCCTGCCGGCGTTGAGTCTGACCGAGAGCCTCGAAACGACCCGCATCTATTCGGCGGTCGGACTGCTGAAGAAGGACCAGGCGCTGATGGCGACGCGCCCCGTTCGCACGCCGCACCACTCGGCCAGCGGCCCGGCCCTGATCGGCGGCGGCTCCTCGCCCCGCCCGGGCGAGCTGTCGCTGGCCCACTACGGCATCCTGTTCCTCGACGAATTCGTCGAGTTCCCCCGGCACGTTCTCGAGATGATCCGCCAGCCGCTCGAAGACGGCTTCGTCATCGTCTCACGGGCCAAGCGGACGATGCAGTTTCCCGCCCAGTTCATGCTGGTGGCGGCAATGAACCCGTGCCCATGCGGTTACTTCGGCAGCACGCTGAGGGCCTGCAAGTGCACGCCGAGCCAGATCGTCAAGTACCTCGCCAAGGTTTCCGGACCTTTGGTCGATCGGATCGACATTCACATCGATGTTCCGGCCGTGGCGTTCGGCAAGCTGCGTTCCAAGGCCCGGCAGATCGACTCGGATACGCTGCGGGCGCGGGTGATGGCCGCCCGCGAGCTCCAGAGCCGCCGGTTCGACGACGGACGCACGATGACCAACGCCCGGATGAACCACAAGCAACTGGAGGCCTTCTGTCGGCTCGATGAGGCCGGCGAGATGATGCTCAAGGCCGCCATGACTGAGTTGGGCCTCAGCGCCCGCGCACATGACAAGATCTGCAAGGTCGCCCGGACCATCGCCGACCTCGACGGCGCCGCCGAGATTCGGGGCGAACACGTCAGCGAAGCCATCAGCTATCGCAAGCTCGACCGAAAACTCTGATTGGCTCGCACCTCTCGCCAAGGTGACAGTAGCGTATAGATCATGTTTCGCGGTACAATGGTCAACGGTTGCGCTTACGAGTGGGATTTAGAAGGGGTTTTTGTGGATGGCATTGTTACACAATCGACGCCGAGGGTGCTGATCGGGGACGACCAGCCCGATGTGCTGCGCGCCTTGCGTCTTCTGCTGAAATCCGAGGGTTACGACATCGAGGCGGCCGGGTCCGCGGCCGAGGTCCTGGACGCCGTTCGCCAACGCGACTTCGACGTCGTTCTGATGGACATGAACTACGTTCGCGGCAGCACCTCCGGGCAGGAGGGTCTGGATCTCCTGTTCAAGATCCATCAGATCGACAGCACCCTGCCCGTCGTCGTCATGACCGCCTGGAGCAGCGTCGAGTTGGCGGTCGAGGCCATGCGTCGCGGGGCCCGGGACTTCGTGACCAAGCCCTGGAAGAACGAGCGGCTTCTGACGGTCCTGCGGACGCAGGTCGAATTGGGACGCGCACTGCGAAAAGGGCGGCAGCTCGAACAGGAGAACCTGCTGCTGCGAGATGACGCCAGGCCGCTCCTGATCGCCCGGTCGCGGGCGATGCAGCCGGTGCTGGAGGTCATCGCCCGGGTCGGGCCGTCCGAGGCCAACGTGCTCATCACCGGCGAGAACGGCGCCGGCAAGGGTGTGGTGGCCCAGGCCCTTCACGCCGCCTCGACCCGAAAGGACGCCACGCTCGTGACCGTCAACAGCGCCAGCATTGCCGAGACGATCTTCGAGAGCGAGTTGTTCGGGCACGTCGCCGGGGCATTCACCGATGCCAGGGCCGACCGGATCGGACGCTTCAAGCTGGCCGACGGGGGGACCTTGTTTCTCGATGAGATCGCCGGCATCCCGGTCAATCTTCAGTCCAAGCTCCTTCGCGTCCTCGAAAGCGGCCAGTTCGAGCCGGTCGGGTCTTCCAGGACCCTTCGCGTCGACGTTCGGGTCCTCTCGGCGACCAACGCCGACATCGACGAAGAGGTGCGTGCGGGTCGATTCCGGCAGGACCTGCTGTACCGCCTTCAGACGATTCGCGTCCACGTGCCTCCGCTGAGAGAACGTCGCGAGGACATCCCGCTGCTGGCGGCGCATTTTCTCCATCGGTACGTGACGCGCTACCGCAAGGAGCTGACCGGCTTCGACGCCGCCTCGATGCAGGCGCTTCTGAACTACGCCTGGCCGGGCAACGTCCGCCAGCTCGATCATACCGTCGAACGCGCGGTCCTGATGGCCCAGGGGCCGACGGTGCGGGCCGGCGATCTGGGGCTCGAAGCCGCGTCCAACGGCCGGACGCCATTGGACGAGATGACCATCGAGCAGGCCGAGCAGATGCTTATCAGAAAGGCCCTGTCTCGATTCCAGGGAGACGTCAGCAAGGCAGCCGAGTCCCTCGGACTCAGTCGCGGGGCCCTGTACCGGCGCATGGAGAAGCATGGAATCGATTGAGGATATGAGGTGGGAATCCGGTGGGATGGGCTTTAGCCCATGCTGTATCTCGAAACTCGAATCTCGAAGTCCGAAACAAGCACGAAAGCCCAGGACCCGAGGTTCGAAAGGGGCCTGCGGCCGGGAGTTTGGGACATTCGAGTTTGGGTCATTGGAATTTGTTTCGGACTTCGAGATTCGAATTTCGGATTCAGGCGCCGCGTAGAATGGCGAGTTCCTGAAGTCCCGCCGACCCGCTACGCGCAACCAATAACCAGAAACCTACGTTATGAGATACGAGCAGCGAATCTTCCTTTTGAGTCTCACCGCGGGGCTGATCGGTTCGGTTCCGGCCGCCGTTCTCCTACTCGTCTCCGACTACAGCGTCGGGACGCAGGTGACGGTGATCGTTCTGCTCGTGCTCGTCGCGCTGGGCATGGCCTCCAGCATCGCCGGCAAGGTCGCCTTTCCGCTTCGGACCCTGTCCAACCTCGTCGGGGCCCTGCGGGAAGGCGACTATTCGATGCGGGCCAGGGGCGCCCGGCATGGCGACGCGCTGGGCGAGGCGATCTGGGAGGTCAACGCGCTGGCCGCATCGCTCCGCGAGCAGCGGCTGGGGGCGATCGAGGCGACCGCGCTGCTGCGTAAGGTCCTGGCGCAGATCGACGTGGCGATGTTCGGCTTCGATAGCGACCGGAGGCTGCACCTGGTCAACGACAGCGGCCGGCGCCTGCTGGCCCGAACTGAGGAGGAGTTGATCGGTTGCCGGGCCGACGAACTTGGTCTGGCCGAGTGCCTCGACGGCGTCACGCCTCGTCTGATCGACTTGGCCTGTCCCGGTGGCTCGGGGCGTTGGGAGCTGCGCCGAGGCAGCTATCGAGAGAGGGGTGTGTCGCACCAACTGCTTTTTCTGTCGGATCTTACGCGCACACTGCATGAGGAGGAACGCCGGGCCTGGGAGCGGCTGATTCGCACCCTGCGTCACGAAGTTAACAACTCCCTGACCCCGATCCAATCGGTGGCCGAGAGCCTGCGGACGTTGATTGACCGCCGGCCGCGACCCGATGACTGCGATGATGATCTCAAGGAAGGGCTGGCGATCATCGCCGAGCGGTCGGAGGCGCTGGACCGGTTCATCGGCGCCTATTCCCGGCTGGCCCGCCTGCCCCAGCCGCAGCTTGGCGAGGTGGCTGTGGCCGACCTGTTCCGGCGAGTCGTCGGCCTGGAAACGCGGATGCCGGTCATCGTCGAAGGCGGGCCGGAGGTGAGCGTCCGTGGCGACCGCGACCAACTGGAGCAACTGCTCATCAACGTGATCTCCAACGCCGTTGAGTCGAGCCTTCTGGCCCATCCCGCCGGAGACGGCCGCGTCGCGGTCAGTTGGCAGGCCGATTCGCACGAGCTTCGTGCCTGCATCGACGACGATGGGGTCGGGCTGGACAACGGCACGGACGCCTTCGTGCCGTTCTACACGAGCAAGGAACACGGCTCTGGCATCGGCCTGACGCTGTGCCGCCAGATCGCCGAGGCCCACGCCGGGACCCTCACCTTGGCGAACCATCCCGACCGCCCCGGCTGCCGGGCGTGCCTGCGGCTCCCGTTGACCTGAGCCACCGGGGGCAGATGTCACAGCAGAGGGGTTCGGCCTTCACGGATGTGTCCGAATCCGGGCGCGCCCGTCCAAAACCGGGCGCAGACGCAGGGGCAACCCCGCGCGGCGACCCCCACAGCGTGGCCCTCGCCTGGCACGCTGTTTGCATCTCCTCCGTCCGAAGACGGTGCAACCGCAAACGAGAAGGAGTTGTCAGTTCACGGTTGTCGGTTGGCAGCGAGAACTGGAAACCAAAAACCGGGAACCAAGAACGACAAACTCAGAATGGGAGTCACATGGTGACGACACTATGGCAAGACATTCGATACGGCCTGCGGATGCTGGCCAGGTCGCCCGGCTTCACGGCGGTGGCGGTGCTGACGCTGGCGCTGGGCATTGGGGCCAATCTGGCGCTGTTCGGAATCCTCAACGAGATGCTGCTGCGTCCCAAGCCGGTCGCTCGACCTGGCGAGTTGTGGTCTATCGTACCGGCCAACCGAGCCGGTCAAACCGTTGGTGAAAATCTCTGTAGACCTTACTATGAAGCGTTTCGGAAGGACAAGGGAGTATTCAAAGGCATAATTGGCTATGCAGGCATCGAGCCAAAACTCCATACGAGAGACGGTTGGGAACGTATCGAAGCGCAGTTGGTGTCAGAGGACTACTTCTCGTTCCTCGGTATAACCCCTGTGTTGGGACGAGGGTTTCTCCTGGAAGAAGAGACCCAGGCCGGGGCTGGCGTCGTCGCTGTGATTAGTCATGCCTTCTGGAGAACACAGTTTGCCGGAATGATGGACGTTCTGGGAAAGACCGTCACACTCAACAATACCGTCGTGGAGATCGTGGGTGTTGCACCCAAGGAATTTGCCGGCCTCGATCTGCAGTCACCCTGTCTGTGGATGCCTGCAAGTATGGAGCTAGGTGGAGGGGCGGTCTATGAATTTGTTGGTCGGCTGACCGACCCGCAATTAGCCGCTGCCGCAGAGGATTATTTGACCCCTATCGCGGCCGAAGTGAGAAAGGGGGTGGCTGACGGTAACGATCCTCGCTGGAGTCATTATTCAACCTCACCGAACTTCCACAGAATCCGGCTCGAGCCCATTGGTCGGGGCTTGCTGGGTACTTCTCGCTCATATGTGAAGTCAAAGATCGTCAATTTCCTGAAGTTTGCGGCGATAGCGACGGTGCTGCTTCTCTTGATTGCCTGTGCCAACGTGGCCGGCTTGTTTCTGGCCCGTGCCCTGCAGCGCCGCAAGGAAACGGCCACCCGAGTCGCCCTCGGCGCCACGCGTTCTGACCTGCTGCGTCAGGTGGTCTATGAAGGCATTCTCGTCGCCGCCGGCGGGACGCTCGGCGCGCTGCTGGCGTTTTCATGGGTGAGCCGGACGATCATGCAGTTTGTCAGTTGGTGGCCGGGGATGCCTCTGCGTTTGATGCCGGACGTGCGGATCCTGCTCTTTGCTGCCGGAGCGGTGCTGGCAGTGGGGATAGGAGCCAGTATCTTGCCCGCGCTCCAGGCGAGCGCATTCGAGCCGTTCGCCGCCCTTAAAGACGGCGGAGGCGCAGGGCGTGAACGACTGTGGCTGCGCCACGGATTGATTGTCACGCAGGTAGCCGGATCGCTCGTTTTGTTATGCGGCGCGATGTTGTGTCTGCGCAGCATGAGCAAACAGCTCGCCGTGGACTTGGGGTACGACCACGACCGGCTGATTGCCGTGCCGCTCGACCTGGAACGTATCGGTTTCACCGAGGATACGTTCGGACCGCAACTGGCAGAGATCATTCGTCGCGTGACCCTCATTCCCGGCGTCGAGCAGGCTTGTGTGACGCCTGTTCATCTCATGGGTGGACGGATGACGCATCTGGATGTATCCGCATATCTAGGCGACGGGTATAGACTCGAAGGATATGACTTACCCAATGACGAGACCATAGAGTTAGGATTCTACCCGGCCGTTGGTGCTAACATGTTCACTGCAATGGGGATCCCTATCCTGCGCGGCCGTGATTTCAGCCAGGACGATATCGATTCGGGGCGCAAGGTCGCGATCGTGAACGAAAGCCTTATGCACAAGTATTGGCCGAACCAGGACCCGCTGGGCAAGTTCATTCGCAAGCGGGAAGTCATCGGTGTCGTCAAGGATGCGTGTTTCGACGAATATGACGAACAGTTGGAGCCGACAGTATTTTGGATAACAAAGAAGAAAGAGCTTCTCCATGCCAACCTGCTGATCCGCACAACAGGAGATGCGCGACACGTGCTTACCGCTGTACGTGGCGAACTGGGCCGAATCCATCCCAAGCTGGCGCAGGGCAAGGTGTGTACGGTGCGTGACCTGATAAGAGATGCCTTGGCCTTTCAACATACGTCCATGCGGATTTTAGGCGCCCTCGGCGTCCTGGCGCTCGTGCTGGCTTCGATTGGCACGTATGGTGTGATGGCCTATGTGGTGAGCAGCCGGACGCGAGAAATCGGCATTCGCATGGCGATCGGGGCGACCCAGGGAAACGTGATGTGGCGAATCTTGTCCACGGGTCTGCGTCTGTGGCTGATCGCAACGGCGATTGGCATTCCGCTGGCCCTTGCCGGCGCCGTAGTCCTTCGGCATCAGATTGCCGGCATCAGTCCGTTCGATCCGGCGTCCTTCATCGCGGTCACGGGCGCGGTTCTGGCGGCCCTGATCGCCGCCTGCTATCTACCCGCCCGGCGGGCGGCGAAGGTCGATCCGATGGTCGCGCTGCGATGTGAGTAGGAGTGGAATGAGGGAATACTGGAATGATGGGTGGACAAGGCGACGCTCTTCCAACATTCCAACATTCCGTTATTCCAATGGTCTTTTGAGGCTTTGGCATGGATATACCGCGAAAATCGGCGAAGCGTATGAAGATGATCCGGCGGGGCGTGATCGCGACGGTCGGGCTGGTAGTGATCGCGGCGGTGACGGTGGGGCTGTCCCGGCTGGAGCCGGCGGCGCCGAGCGTGGACCGCCGTACGCTGTGGCTGGATTCCGTCAAGAGGGGCTCCATGCTCCGCCAGGTGCGGGGCGTCGGCACCCTGGTCTCGGAGGACATTCTGGTCGTCCCCGCCCTCGTGAGCGGCCGTGTGACCCACATCCGCGTCCTGCCGGGCGCGATCGTCGACGCCAACACCGTGATCCTGGAACTGAGCAACCCCGATCTGGAGCGGGAACTGCTGGATGCCACCTCGCAACTGAACTCGGCCAAGGCCAGGCTGAGCGCCCAGAGAACGAGTCTGCAAGATCAACTTCTGGGCAACGAAGCGTCTTTGGCGCAATACCAGGCTTCCTGCGACGAGGCCAGGCTCCGCGCCGAGGTCAACCAGAAGCAGTTCGAGCAGGACCTGATCCCCGAACTGGAGCTGACGCTGTCCAATACGAACGCCGAGCGGGCCAAGCGCCTTCTCGAAATCAATAAGAGACGTTTTGAGATGTTCGAGAAGGAGACAGTGCCGGCGCAGGTGGCTGAGTTGCAGGAATCGGTGCGCCAGGCCGAATCGCTCTGCGAGCTGAAGCGCCGGCAGATCGAGTCTCTGAAGGTCAAGGCGGGAACGAACGGCGTGCTGGCCCAGATCAAGGACAAGATCGAGCCGGGCCAGCAGATCGCGCCCGGCGTGGTGCTGGCGCGCATCACGAACCCCAGCCGTCTCAAAGCGCAGTTGAAGATCCCCGAGGTGCAGGCCCGCGACGTGCTCATCGGTTTGCTTGCGGAAGTGGACACGTACAACGGCACGGTTCAGGGCGCCGTCTCCCGCATCGATCCGACGGTGATCGAGGGCAATGTGACGGTGGACATCACGCTGAACGGGGCACTGCCCAGGGGCGCCCGGCCCGATCTGTCCGTGACGGGGACCATCGAGATCGAACGGCTGGAGGACATCCTCTATGTCGGGCGACCCGTCTTCGCCTCGTCCGAGGGTGTCTCCGAGCTGTTCAGAGTCGTCGAGGAGGGCAAGTATGCGATCCGGACGCGCGTGCAGTTCGGCCGCGTCTCGGTCAGCACGATCGAAGTCCTCGAAGGCCTCGACGTCGGCGACGAGATCATTCTGAGCGACATGTCCCAGTGGGACGGCCAGGACCGAATTCGATTGAAATAGTCATCGGTTGATAGTTGCCAGTTGACAGTTGACAGTTAGACGGAGAAGAGGAGAGAAATCATGAGCAGAAACAGCTACCGGGACTTGGAGGTTTGGAGGAAGAGCATGGATCTCGTGGTGCAGTGCTATGATGCGACACGTGCCTTTCCTGCCAATGAGAAGTACGGTCTGACGGGGCAGATTCAGAGGGCCGCCGTATCGGTTCCTGCCAACATTGCCGAGGGGCAAGCTCGCGAGCACAGAAAGGAATTCCTTCACCACCTCTCCATCGCACATGGGTCTGTGGCTGAATTGGAGACACATATCGAGATCGCAAGTCGGATCGGGTACCTGAAGGTTGATGTGGCCCATCGTCTCTTTGGCCAAACCGAAGAGGTTGGCAGGATGATCAACGGTCTGCGGAGATCCTTGCGCCAGGCTCGTCCGCAGAACGGGCAATCCACCGACTGAGTACTGCGAACCGAGAACCGGTAACTGAGAACTGGAAACTGAGAACTGGAAACCACGACATGGCAGAATCAAACGAATCACTGATCCACGTAGAGGCTCTGCACAAAGTCTTCGTCACCGAAGAGGTCGAGACGCATGCTTTGGCGGGGGTGCATCTGTCGATCGCTCAGGGCGAGTACGTTTCGATCGCCGGGCCTTCGGGCTGCGGCAAATCGACGCTGATGGCCATTCTCGGCCTGCTGGACTCGCCCACTCAGGGCGACTACCGGCTCGCGGGAGAGCCGGTGGCGGACCTTTCGGCCTCGCAGCGCGCCCGCATCCGCAATCGGGAAGTGGGCTTCATCTTCCAGAGCTTCAACCTGATCGGCGACCTGACGGTCTTCGAGAACGTCGAGCTGCCGCTGACCTATCGCGGCATGTCGTCGGCCGAGCGGAAGAAGCGCGCCCTCGGCGCCCTGGAAAGGGTGGGGATGAGCCATCGGACCAAGCACTACCCCGCCCAGCTTTCCGGCGGCCAGCAGCAGCGCGTTGCGGTTGCCCGCGCCGTGGTGGGCAGTCCGTCGATCGTGCTGGCCGACGAGCCCACCGGGAACCTCGACTCGGCCAACAGCGAAGCGGTGATGGCGCTGCTGGGCGAGTTGCACAAGGGCGGCGCGACGATCTGCATGGTCACGCACGACCCGCGCTACGCCCGCCACGCCCAGCGGACCGTCCACCTCTTCGACGGCCGGATCGTCGAGGACGAAGAAGCCGCCCGCAAACAGCAGGAAACCGCCGAACTCAAACAAAGCGGATTCGACGTGGCATAGAACAGAGTTGACAGTTCACAGTTGACAGTTGCCGGCAAGAGAGCGATGGGCGACGGCTCCCAACTGAGAACTGACCACTGGGAACTGAGAACGGGAGTTCTGTTATGATGACCTTGTGGCAGGACCTGAAGTATGGGTTGCGGATGCTGGCGAAGAATCCGGGGTTCACGGCGGTGGTAATCGTGATCCTTGCGGTGGGGATCGGTGCCAACACGGCGGTCTTCAGTATCGTCAACGCCGTGATGCTCCGGCCCTTACCTTATGTGGACGCCGATCGGATCGTCTGTATGTATAACCACTCGGAGTGGGGCGACTTTCCCCCGCCGCACGGCGGCTTTCTCCTGTGTCGCGAAGACAATCCCGTTTTCGAGCAGATGACCGCGTGTGGTCCGATGCGCGCGGAGGTCTCCGGGATCGAGAATGCCCGACGGGTTCGTGCGACGGCCGTCTCATCCGAATTCTTCTCGTTTGTGGGTGCCAGGCCATTGCTGGGCCGTGTCTTTCGTCCGGAAGAAGAGCAAGCAGGCAACGACCTGGTGATGGTAGTCAGCTACAGCTTCTGGAAGAACGACCTGGGCGGGACTGACGACGTGATTGGCAGGACGGTGGGCGTGGACGGCAAGATCTACACCGTCGTGGGTGTGATGCCGAGCGGTTTCAGGCCGATCTTCGGAGAACCCGCCACATTCTGGATTCCGCTGGTCTTTTCTGTGCCGGACCCCGCCCTGCCGCTGGGATACGATGTGTTTGTCTATGCGCGCCTGAAGGAAGGTGTTACGCTGGAACAGGCCCGCGCGTTCATGCCCGTGCTCGCCGAACGGTTCAAACGGGCGGACCCGCAGGGAGAGGACTACAAGCTGGCGATCCAACGGCCGTTGGACAAGCAACTGGAGGGCAAACGCACGTTGCCGCTGCTGCTCCTGGGGGCGGCGGGATTCATCCTGTTGATCGCTTGCAGCAACGTGGCCAACCTGTTCCTGGCGCGCACCTCCGTGCGAGAACGGGAGATTGCCATGCGGACGGCCTTGGGCGCATCGCGGGCGCGTGTGCTGCGGCAGATGCTCACCGAGAGCCTGCTGCTGAGCGCGGCCGGCGGGGCCATGGGCCTGTTGATGACGGTCTGGACGATCCGGGGACTGGTCGGCCTGTGCCCGGCCGATATTCCAAGGCTCGACGAGACGAGAGTAGACATGACGGTCCTGGCCTTCACGCTGGGAGTATCGGTTCTGACGGGCCTTGTGTTCGGCGCGATGCCGGCCTGGAGAGCATCGGGCGTGCGGATGGCGCAGATGCTCCAGGAGGGTGTGACGCGTCCGACCATGGGCCGGCGGGGCCGCCGTGTTCACAGCGGTCTCGTCGTGGCTCAGGTCGCGCTGTCCTTGATCCTGCTCATCGGAGCGGGCCTGTTGATTCGCAGCCTGATCGCATTGCAGCGACTCGATCTGGGGTTCCAACCCAAAAACGTGCTGGCGATGACGGTGGTCTTGCCAGCCGACAAGTATGCTGAGCCTGCCCGTTGTCAGGCCTTTTTCGAGCAGTTCTTGCCGCGAGTACGAGCGCTGCCGCACGTCCAGTCGGCGGGACTGAGCCTGTGCGAGTTGGGCCTTGGCTTTGCAGGATACGCGGCGGCTCGCATCTCCATCGCCAGCCGCGATCCTGTCCCTGCGGAAGAGCAGGATGCCGCGCTGCTCTCGGTCGTGACACCAGGTTTCTTCGAGGCGCTGGGTGTCCCACTGCTGCGGGGGCGTACATTCACCGAAGAGGACCTTGTCACCGAGACGAGTCATATCGTGATCGATGAGCATCTGGCTCGCAGGCACTTCGGTAACGCCAATCCGATCGGTCAGCGGATCGATTTCCCGGACAGCCATCATATCGTCGTCGGCGTGGTGGATACGGTCAGAGATTTCGAGCATCTGGAACGGACGCACGGCATGGTCTATCTGCCGATGACGGCGGAGCACTGGTCCGAGCAGGTGGTGCTCGTGGTCCGAACCGATGGCGACCCCATGCGCCTGGTCGATGCGATCACCGCGCGGGCGGCCGACCTGGAGACGGACAGGATCACTTGGCGGATCGAGACGGTCGAGGCCAGGCTGGCCGGCATGCTGCGCCCAAGACGCGTCAACATGATCCTGCTGAGCCTCTTTGCGGGGATCGCGCTGATCCTGGCAATGGTCGGCGTCTACGGCCTGCTGCACTACAGCGCGACGCAGCAGACCCGCGACATTGCGATTCGCATGGCGTTGGGCGCTCGGAGGGGGAACGTGCTGACGGCCGTGGTCAGACAGGGGCTGACGCTCACGCTGCTCGGGGTCGGGGTCGGACTGGCCGGTGCGATGGTGTTGACCCGCGTGCTTGCCAGCCTGCTCTACGGCGTGACGCCCACCGACCCACTGACGTTGACGGTTGTCTCGCTCGTGTTGATCACCATCGCGCTGCTGGCGAGCTACCTTCCCGCCCGACGTGCGGCGAAGGTCGATCCGATGGTGGCGCTGCGGTGTGAATAGCAGGGAGTTGACAGTTTGCAGTTGGCCGTTGGCAGCAAAGGAACCAAGGCCGGAGGGTTCGCAACTGAGATCTGACAACTGGGAACTGAGGACTGGAGTTCAGCAATGACAACCTTGTGGCAGGATATTCGATACGGCCTGCGGATGCTGGCGTGCTGGCTGCTGGCGAGCCTGGTGCTGGCGGGCTGCGGGAGCACGCAGGTGCGGCGGACGGCGGAGCTGGAGGCGTTGGCGGCGCGGTCGGGCGAGATCGAGAGGGTGCAGCTCAGGGACCAATCGAAGTCACAGCCGGTGTCGATCGAGCGGGCTACCGAAGAGCTGGCAGCGAAGGCGGTTGAGCCGAATGCCGTGCCGCACACGGCGGTGGGATTGACTCTCGAAGAGGCTCGCGCGGCCGCGCTGACGAACAACCTGGACCTGAAGTTCCATCTGGTCGGCCCCTCGATCGCCGAGCAAACGCTGGACGAGGAGCGGGCCAAGTTCGAGTGGACGTTCTTCGGCTCGGCCGGGTACAGCCGCAGCGAACAGGACGACGAGGGCAACACCGTCTCCGTTCAGTCCTACGAAACGGGCGTGGCGGTCCCGCTCCAGACCGGTGGTCTGCTTCGGGCCGGCCTTCCGTTCAGTCGCGCCGATTACGACGCCGCTGACGTCGGAGGTGTCTCCAGCGCGGCCATGAGCGTCTCCTACATTCAGTCTTTGCTCCGAGGTGCCGGTACGCGGATCAACACGCATTCGATTCGGATCGCGACCTACCAGAAGGACATCACGGACGTTCGCACGAAGCTCTCCGCCATCGCCATTCTCGGCAACGTTGACATCGTCTACTGGCAGCTCTATGCGGCCCGGCGCGAGCTGGACGTACGCCGCGAGCAGTACAAGCTCGCTGAGGATCAGTTGGACCATGCGCGTCGAAAGGTCGAAGCCGGCGCCGCTCCCAAGATCGAAATCGTCCGCGCCGAGGCCGGTCTGGCCGGCCGGCTCGAAGACGTGATCAACGCCGAGACATCAGTCCGCGACCGCGAGCGCGACCTCAAACGGATCTTGAACCATGACGACCTGTCGCTGGGCGTCGAGATCGACATCCTCCCGACGAGCGAGCCGGAGCCGATTGGGTTGGATCTGGACGCCGAGGCAATCGTCGCCGCGGCCCTCGACAATCGGATGGAGACGGCCGAACTCGAACTGCGTCTGGCTGTGGACGACCTGGACATCGAGCTGGCACGCAACCGCACGCTGCCGGACGTGACCTTCGACTACAGATATGCCGCCACGGGTCGGTCGGGCAGTCTGGGCGGCGCTCTGGGAAACATCGGCGGCGATTCCCTGCAAGATCACGCCGTGGGCGTCTCAGCGGTGGTCCCGCTGGGCAACCGGGCGGCGCAGGCTCGGTTGCGCAGGGCTCGTTTGGAGAAAGTCCGCGACCAGATCGACCGCGACCGCCTGCGTCAGAGCATCCGCCAGGAGGTCTACAACGCGGTCGACGAGCTGCAACAGAACTGGCGACGCATTCTCGCAGCCGAGCAGGGCGTGGTCACGGCGTATCGCGACTACAGAGTCGAGCAGTCGCAGTTCCAACTGGGCAAACGCACGAGTACGGACGTGCTGCTCAGTGCCTCGCGACTGGCCGACGCCCAGTCCCGGCGGATTCGCGCCTTCGCCGAATACGAAATCGCCCAAGTCCGCCTGGCGCGCGCCACCGGCACGCTCCTCGGCCGCGGGCGGATTCGCCTGCAACCCGGCGCGGGTATCGATCTGTGAATCCACGCCGAGATGACGGCCGCTGTACATGGACGATCTCCGGGCTGTCATTCGAGAAGGCCCCGCGCGCAGGCTGTCTGCTCCGGCTTTTATGGGTCGAGCAGACGTACCTCTCAAATGCCCGAGTTTTTTGTTAATGCCCCCCAGCCGCGCGCCGATAATACGGGTGAGTACCGAAGGCACCGTAACACTAAAGGAGATCAACATGGGGATTCAGAATTGGTCCGAGGACATCGTGCTTGTCGATTTGCCTCAGGAGCCCGAATTGGGTGATGAGCTCAAGACGGTAACCGAAGTGGTCCGTGATCGGGGCGACTGCGAAGTCGTGGTTGATTTCTCCGAGGTGGATATCATCACCTCGTCCAGTCTGTCGAAGCTGCTCAAATTGCGGAAGCTGGTCGGCGACTGCGGCCACCGCCTGGTCTTCTGCAGCGTGGCCCCGGCGACAAGGGGCATTTTCACGATCACAGGGCTTGACGGCATCTTTGAAATGGTGGACGATAAGTTCGTTGCTTTGGCCAGCCTGCAAATGGTGGGGTAGTTGTCGATCGAGCGACCGCCCCGCCATAGGGTGCCGCAGGCGGCGCCGTGCGTCGCGTGCAATCGTCACGGGAAGCTGACGGGTGGGTTTGCTGCCCTGTGGAGTGGGTCACGAAGGCCGTTCACGTGAGCGGTATTCGTCATCTGCTCGCAGGATGCTTATACAAGGGCGATTGTGCCCGCCGTGTTGCCTCGTGCGACAGGGTGGGATGATGCCACATGGACCAAGACATTCTGCACCAGATCGAGCGGATTCTCGGATATGAGTTCGCCAACGAGGCCCTTGCCAGGAGGGCCTTCGCGCATTCCTCGGCCGTTGACAGCCGGTTGGACAGCAACGAGCGTCTCGAGTTCCTCGGGGATGCCATTCTCTCGGCTGTGATCTGCGAGACGCTATTCGACAGGTACACCCGGTACGCCGAAGGTGAGCTGACGAAGATGAAGAGCATGCTCGTCTCTCGCGAGACGTGTGCCCGCGTCGTTCGTCATCTGGGCCTGCTCGAGTTCCTGACGGTCGGCAAAGGCATGACCTCGAGCAAGGCGCTGCCGACGTCGCTGGCGGCCGGCCTGCTGGAGGCGGTCATCGCGGCTGTCTACCTCGACGGCGGATTCGATGCGGCCAGGGATTTCATCCTCCGCAACTTCCTGGCCCTGGTCGAGCAGGTGGATTCCGAAGAGGCCCAGGGCAACTACAAGAGTCTCCTGCAGCAGTGCGCCCAGGAACAGTTCGGAGTCGCTCCGTTGTACGTCCTGCTCGACGAGAAGGGGCCCGATCACAACAAGTGCTTCGAGTCCGAAGTCGTGATCGACCAGCGTCACTTCCCGAGCGCCTGGGGGGCGAACAAGAAGGAAGCCGAGCAGAAGGCCGCCTACAATGCGCTGGTGGAGATGGGGGTGCTCCAGCGATCGACCGAACAGGTTGGCGGTTAGAAAGCGGGTCCGCCGGCCATGGCGGGGATCTGTTCGGTGACGAACCAGGCTACGCCGTAGAGGATCAACGCCGCCACCGCAATGAATACCAGGATCGAGCCGATCAACAGGCCCGTTTCCCGCGCAAACGCCCGGACCTCGATCTGACGGACTTTGGTCGCCTTGTAAACGACTGCGATGGCCACGACCAAGGGCAGCAGCCAGAGCATCGATCCGACGGTCGTGTCAATCCGCATCGGTGTTGTGAAGCCGGCCAGGAGGGTACAGGTCAGAGCAGTCATTTTATGTGTGCGCCTCATCAAGGCTTCGCACATGGGCCATGTAGACCGCATTCACGATGCACAACAGGTTGAGCAGCCCGGCGATGCTCGTATAAATCTGGCCGATCTCACCGGCCCTTCCGTAAACAGGAAACTGTCCGGAGATGCTGATCTGTCCCAGAAAGAAGACCGCCGGCGAGTTCATCAACTGGGCTGCGTACCAGGGCTTGGCGTTCACCGGGTCAATCACCCCGACGGAACCGACGTACAGCCCGACCAGGAAGGTCAGGACCACGGTCACGAAAATGACGATCGAACGCTTCCTCTCGTTGATCAGGAAATGTCCGCCGCCGGGCACGGCCCATGCGAGCAGGCCGACCGCGCCGAGGAAGAACGTATCGTGGTCCTTTGGCGTCCGGGCCATCACACCGAATCCTCCGGAGGCGCCTGCGATTCCATGTCCGCCGCAGGCGCGATCTGCTCGGCAAACTGGAAGTCCATCCGCTTGAGAATATTGTCCGGATTGAGGTGAACCGCGGCCAGCGACTGGGCCTCGGCATGCTCTTCGCGACTGAGCAGCATGGGCCGGATGCTGTCAAATTGCTCCTGGTTCAGCCGCCGGATCGAGAGGCTGCGGAGACAGTAGAAGCTCTGGTCGGGCTTGAACTCCATGACCAGCGGCACTTCCGTTGCCTCATCCTTGTCGGGCGGGATCAGCGAGTAGAGGCGATCCATAAAGCGACGTTCAATCCCAAGCCGTCGGAGATATTCGGGCGCCGCCGGATTCGAGGCTGCCTGTGTGGTGATCGCCTGCAACTGTCCAGCCGGAATTCGTTGCAGGCCCGTCAGGTACTGGAGTTCGAAAACGTCCGGGTCGTTCGGGTCCTCCTTGGCTTGCTCGCCGTAAAGCTCGTTGTACTTGGCCACGGCCTCATCCCAACCATCTTGCCCGGCCAGGGCAACGAACTCCTGGGCCCCGGTCTTGGTGGTCTCCCAGGCTGCAAGTTTCCGGAGATCCTCGGTCACTTTCTTCCGGACCGAGTAGACGTCTTCGTCGTCGTCGGCCACGGTGTCGCCCACGCGAAGGGTCTTCGTGCTGTAGGTGACGTCCAAGCTCTCCGGAGGCGCCATAGGCTCGATTGCCACGATCCGGACCAACGCCATGATCTGATCGGACAGGTTCGGACCGGCCGACAGATCGCGTACCGGGCCAATGCTCCTGAACACGTGGACATCCGGGACCGCCATCAGCGTCACCGCGCGCTCAGCGAACGCCTCGGCTGAGAACAGCAGTTGGGCGAGACGGATCGGGGTCTGGCCATGGCCTGTCAGAAACAGCCGCCCCAGATACCTGTCGGCCTGAAGACCCATGGCGCTGAGCAGGCCGGTCCGGCCGCTGTACAGGGCGACGCCGTGCTTGGTACTCAGGTTCTGCGCGATTGTTTGGTAATCACCGGCCTCCTGCCTCATCTCTTCAAGCGATGCTTCCTCCTCTCTGGCACGCAACGGCGCCAGGCGTGCGTCCGCCTCGTTCCTCGCGTCGATCAAGATCTGCTCGGCCCGGGTCGTGATTCTCTGCTGCGTCAACTGCCGACGAATGTCCTGGACGACCTCGGAGAAGTCCTTCAACCGCTCGACGAGCGGCGAGTTTGGGTCGCCGGGGTCGGCGGGCACCTGCTCGGTAAACAGCCGATGTCGGCTGTCGCGGTAGAACGTCTCCATCTCGTCCTGGGTGGGGGCGGGCACGACGGACGAGACATCTGCCAGTTTGACGGCGATGTACTCGAGTTGCACACGGTCGGGCAGCTTGTACCCGAAGCCGTAGGGATTGGCCTCGTTGGCGTCGCCGGCGAAGACCGTCTTATGCGCGTTGAATTGGTGGATAAGCTCGGCCTGTGAAGGGGTGGCGCTCCTGTCAGCGAAGTACGACGCTCTCATCTGGACTGCCTCGGTGTCCATCGATTCATTTTCGTAGCTGGCGAGATGGCGAATCTGGGAACCGGTGACGGCCTGGATCGAGCAGATGGTCTCAGCATATTGGAGCACGGCCAGCACCTTGCCGTACGTGGTCAGTATCTGACGCTCGGAGATGCCGTAGCGGCTGACCATGCCCTGCATCACAGCCGCGTAGGTCTGGCCGTTGAACAATTGCGGAATGACCTGAGCCAGAAGGCGCCCGACGTCCTCATTGCTGACGTGCATGCCCGCCAGCCGCGCCTCTTCTCGCAGCAGGATCCAGTAGATGTCCGTTGGGACTGTCCTGGAGTACATGGCCTGGAGCTGTCTGTCGCCGACGCGATAACGGTTTCGCTGGATCATCTGCCTGGCGTAGTCGATCACCTCGGCCGAGACACGCTCGTGCGAAAACAATACTTCGCTCAGGATGATCCCAAGCAGGTCGCGCGATTGCAGAACCTGGGCCGCGCCCAGCATCTGGAGAATCTCGAGTTCCTGCCGAGCCACTTCACGGTCATAGTAGCTGATCTTCTGCTTTCCGTAGAACGCCACGGCCTCATCTCGACCGCCGGCGGCCTGGAAGAGGTATTCGATCGACGAGCCGCCGATAAAACCGACCATGAGCACAATCACCACGACCGCCATGACCTTCTTGTTGTTCTTCCTGAACCATTTGACTAAGTTCATATTCCAACTCCGGGTTTAGGGACGCATGCGTCTGGTATCCACCGAAACACAAAGGGCTTAAGGATACGGCAGCCGCATGCCCTTTGCAAGGAAAATCGTTGCCTCCCGTTGGCTGTTGTTGATTTTCGGCCGTCCGGGCGGGGTGGGCCGCGGTAGTCCTTCGGCGGCAATAGGGGGTTTCTATTGCTTCGACCGTCGCGTATAATACGGCGCTTTTCTTGGAAAGAGCCTATGAAGCACACATTCGACGAATTGAAGGATTCCGAACTCCTCCAGCGTTTCATGGAGGGCGACGAGGCCGCCTTTGGCGAGATCGTCAGCCGGTATAAGAACAGCCTGTATGCGTTTCTGCGGCAGTTCCTCAATCGGATGGATCTGGTCGAAGACGTCTTTCAGGAGACGTTTCTCCAGCTCTTCACCAGCCGGGAGAGCTTCGATCCGAACCGGCCGCTGAGGCCCTGGCTGTTCACGATCGCGGCCAACAAGGCCAAAGACGCGCTGCGCAAGGCCCAGCGCACCAGCGCCGTGCCCATCGGGGCCATCTCGGACGAGCAGGACATGTCATTCGACGAGATGCTCAACACGCTTTCGTCCAATAACAGTATTCCCTACGACGAACTGGAGAAAAGCGAAACCTGTGCTCGTGTTGATGAGGTCATTGCGAACATGCCCCAGAACCTGCGGGAGATCCTCGTTTTGGCCTATTTCCAGAAATTTTCGTATAAACAAATGGCCGAGACGCTCAGTATACCCATTGGGACTGTGAAGAGCCGTCTGCACACAGCCGTGGCCAGGTTTGCCAAAGATTGGAGCGCTTTTACAGGGAGTCAAGAGGTCAAATGAGGCCGTTCAATGATCAGCATCGAGAACTGCTGTTTGATTACTCTGTGGGTTTGACATCCGAGACCGAAGGGGCCGAGGCTGAAAGGTTGTTGGTGGAATCTGACGAGGCCGCGCGTCTCTATGAGGCCTTGAGGAGTGTCCTGGCCCCGCTTGATGCGCTGGAGGTCGAACCCTGCCCGGAGGAGTTGGCGGAGAGGACTCTGTTGCGACTGAAGGAAGCGTCGAGGGCCGCCTCGGACGCAGATCACCCGGAAGAACGCTTCGCGGTTGCCGGTGTCGACGATGTCCCGGTGCGAATCCCCTTCTGGCGAAACTGGGGTGATATTGCCGCTGTGGCGGCTGTGCTCGTTCTTCTGGTTGGAGTGGTTCTCCCGACGCTGGGTTTTGCCCGACAGAAGTATTGGCAGACGCGCTGCCAGGCGACGTTGGTCGGTGTTCACGAAGGACTCGCGCACTATGTTGCCGAACACGAGGGGCAGCTTCCCAGCATCGAGACGGATGTGGGGGAGCCTTGGTGGAAGGTCGGATATCAAGGTCTGGAGAACCACTCCAACACACGTCGCGCCTGGATCCTCGTGCGGGAGGGCTACGTACTGCCCGACCGATTCATCTGCCCGGGCCGACGCAGTGGCGGCAGGATTTCGTTTGACCGACTGAATGTCGAAGAGTATAGCGATTTTCCTCACCGCAGCCTCATCGGATATAGCGTTCGCATCAGTTCGCCGCAATCGAAGGACAACCGTATGATGCCGCGCAAAGTCCTCATGGCGGACCTGAATCCCATTGCCGAAGAGCTTCCCACCGACTATTCGGCCCAAGTGAATCTGCGCCTGTCGGAGAACCTGTTGCGTTCGAACAGTCGAAACCACGGTGGGCGAGGTCAGAACGTCTTGTTCACCGATGGGTCTGTCCAGTTCCTTCGAAGGCGGCATACGAATTCTTCCAACGACGACATCTACACGACGGAGGAGATGTCAAACGGTTGCAGCATCCGTGGCTACGAGCGGCCGTCCTGCGAGACGGATGCGTTCCTCGCCCCGTGACCGTGTGTCGGCCGGACAGGCGGAAAGACGACCTGATAGGTGTCCATGCGGTTGGCTCATTCGAATTGCCGGCGGGCCTCAGGTTCCGAGGCGGTGACCAATGTTCTTCAGGCAGATGCGGGCGTTGCGCTTCAGTTGCTTGAGTCCAGCCCTGCGGATAGGTGAGTCGGCGAACTTCTTGTCGAACGATTCCGGCGTCCAATCGAGCACTTCCTGAAGATCCAGTTCCCCCTCTTTCCGACACGCTCCAAGGGTGGCATTCTCGCACGCTGGTGCGGCGTGCTGATGGGGACACGCCAACACGCAGGCGTCGCAGCCGAAGACTCGGTCGCCGACCTTCGCCGCCAGATCGGGTGGAATGTCCCCTTTGTGCTCGATCGTCAGGTAGCTGATGCACTTGCGTGCATCGAGTGTGCCGTCGGTCTGAAGCGCGCCCGTGGGACAGGCCCGGATGCAGAGGTCGCAGGCGGCACACGTTCCAGAATTCGGCTCGTCCGGTTCGAGTGCGGCCGTGGTCACAAGTTCGCCCAGAAAGACCTCCGGACCGAGCGTAGGATGGATCAGCATGTGATTGGCCCCGACGAAACCCAGGCCGGCCCGGACCGCCAGGGCCCGTTCGGCCAGTGGGACCGAATCCACGCAGGCCTTGAACCGGTGTCTCCGTCCCGTCTGCTCGCCAATGAAACCGGCCAGTTCAGACAACAGCGGTTTTATGCAATCGTGATAGTCGTCGTACCATGCGTAGTGGGCGACTCTTCCGGTTGGCCGGGGGTTTCGTCGGAGCGGGCTTGTAGGATTCGGCTTGTAGTTGAGAGCCACGACGATTACCGACCGCGCCCCCTCAAGCAGAGTCCCCGGATGGATGCGTTTCTCAATGTTGCGATGCATATAGTGCATCCATCCGGCGTGACCTGAACGCAGCCATGTCCGAAGCCGCATGATATCGGTGTCGGCGATGGGTGAGGAGTCGGTGATGCCTACGGCATTGAAGCCGAGTGCGATCGCGCGGTCCTTTATCTCCTGTTCCAAAGCCATGGAGAGGATTATACTACAGGCGGCTCGTAGTTCGACACGACAGACACGAATCGGAGATCGCTTATGAGAAATCCCAGTCAAATCGCGGCCCCGCGGCCACACGGTCGGCTGTGGTGGCTTGCCATCCCGGCATGTGTGCTCTTGGTCTGTCTGTCTTCGTCAGTGCAAGCGGAGACCATCGTGATCTGGGACTTCACCGAAGGGGCCCAGGGATGGGTCGGGAACCACTTCGTGGAGGGCTTGGCCGCCGGCACGGAAGGCCTGGCGTTCGTCTCGACGGGGATCGATCCGTGGATCGAGGGTCCGCCCATCGATCTGCCGCAGGAGGCAATGACGCGAGTGACTGTGACGATGAAGTCCGACGCCGATGCCAGGGCCGAACTCTTCTATGGACCGCATTTCGAGGCCGGCCGATCTGTCCGCTTCATCGTTACGAATGACCGGCAGTGGCATGACTACATGCTGACGATCCGCGAGCCGCTCGGACCGGGCACCCGATTTCGTCTCGATCCGGCCGCCGGGCCAGGCTCGGTCGTCGTTCGTTCCATCCGCGTCGAGTCGCTACCCGACGTGGCCCAGCCTCCGTTGAACGCACCCGGCCGACTCGATGTGGGCCAGGCCGGTTTGGCTTCCGTGCGATCGGGGGACCTGCTGCTGAAGCATTCCCAGCGCCGGTGGGGCGAATTCGCGGTTGAGGCCTCTGGAATCGAGATGGCGGCCGGCCACGCATCCGAGATCGTCGGCGTCCTGCTTGATGGCCGGCCCCAATGGCTCGATCTGTCTTCCGCTGGTTTCACCTGTGGCGCCAGATCGGGCGCGCTCGTATGCGTCGCGACTCTGGCCGACCCCGGTGGCGGGCAATGGCGACTGACGCGGCGGTTTTCGCCGGGCCGGACCCCTGGAACGCTCGTGGTGGACACGGAGTTTGCGACCGACCGCGACCGTGAGGTCGTCTACTTGCCCTGGCTGACGCTGTTTCCAGGCCTCGGTACATTCGGCCCGAAGAAGAGTCAGGGGTTGCTGGCGGGCCTCGAATACCTCGCCGACGAGCCCAGCAGCAGCCAGCTCGATATCACCACGCCCGAGCATGTCCGCCGTGTGCCCGATCCGGTCAAGATCACGTTTCCACTGATGGCCATCTCTCACCAGGACCGTTTCATCGGTTTGATCTGGGAGCCGTCCGATCTGGTGGCGCCCGTCTTCGATTCGCCCGACACGATCCATGGCAGCGGGGCTCACGTGATGGCGCTGACCGCACCAGCCGTGGGGAACCTTCGCTTCGAGAACGACCTGGCCGCTCACACCCCGTTCGGGCTTCTGGCGAACCGGCCGGTCCGCTCGCGCGCCGTGATTGTAGCCGGAGAAGGGCAGAGCATTGTCCCTGCCGTCGAGAAATACGTCCAGCTTCGAGGCCTTCTGCCCGTTCCGGCGTTCGAGGGCGGCTTCGAAGCAGCCGTGACCCTGCTCGCGCGCGGCTGGCTCGACTCGGCGATCAACGAGGACGGCTTGTTCCGTCATGCGGTTTGGGGAACCAGTTTCCCGGCCCAGCCCGCCAGCGATGCACCCGTGTACATGGACTGGCTGGCTCGCCACAGTGCGGATACGGACTTGGCCGAGCGACTGATGGAGGCTCGCGATCTCGCCCTGAGCAAACGACCGACCGAGGTGTATTGGGGTGCGGTTTCGCACGTGCGGACCCCGGCGCCGGCGCTGGTGCTCGGCGGCGCCGAGGCCTATGTTCGGTCGAGGCGGTCCGAGGCCGTCGCCTTGTTGAAGAACTTCGACGCACAGGGGGTCAAACACTATCAGCCGGGCAAAGTCGACTACTCGAAAGGCCACTTTGCCGACCACGCCAACGGCTTGGCTGCGGCCGATCTGACGCGGATTCTCGAAGCGGCTACGCTGACAGCCGACCCGCAGCTCATCGAGCAGGGCTTGGCTCTACTGGACAAGCAGACAGCACTGTATGCCCGCACGGTCCCGCGCGGGGCCCAGACCTGGGAGATCCCTCTGCACACGCCCGACATCCTCGCTTCGGCCCATCTGGTCAAGGCGTACACCCTCGGCTATGCGATCTCCGAGAGGCCCGAGTATCTCGAACAGGCCCGATATTGGGCTTGGACGGGTGTTCCGTTTGTTTATCTCGCCAACCCGACGTCAGGCGAGGTCGGACCTTACGCCACTATCGCGGTGTTAGGTGCGACGAATTGGCAAGCCCCGATGTGGCTTGGCCTGCCCGTGCAGTGGTGCGGCCTCGTGTATGGCTCGGCGCTGCATCAGCTCGGTCAGTACGATTCATCCGACCCCTGGCGGATGCTCGCCAAGGCCATTACCGCTGCCGGTCTGCAGATGACCTGGCCCGAAACCGATTTGGAGCGGCAGGGTCTGCTGCCCGACTTCTTCCATCTCCGGGCGCAGATCAGCGATGGGCCCGCCATCAATCCCGGCACGGTCCAGGCGCACGTGGCCGAGCTGTTCGGCCGGGGGCAGCTCTACGACGTTCGCAGGGTGGACGGGCGGAACTGGTTCGTTCACGCGCCCTGTGCCATTGAAGACGTGGATTGCTCGGGCAACTCGGTGAGCTTTGCCCTCGACGGCTGGGGCGACGCCAGTTTTGCCGTCCTGATCGCCGGCGTCTCAAGCGCACCGTCCCGCGTGACAGTCCGTGAACTGGGAGATGACGCTGCAGAAGCTGAAACACATTTCAACGCCAAACTGAGACTGTTAACCGTTACGCTGACCGGGCCGTCGGAATTGCGGTTGTACGATTAGGATCTGTCTGAAGAATTGCGACCAGGACCACAGGGTTTCTCTCGCTGGATTGTGCAGGGGGTATGACACAGACTGAAGAACTCGATTCGATGGCCCCCTCACACGTTGCCGATGCGGGAGGGATGCGTGAACTGCTTGCGATCGCGCTGCCGATGGTGATCTCCCACGCCTGCGATACGGTCATGATGTTCACCGACCGGCTCTTCTTGTCCCGGCTGGGCCCCGAGCAGATGAACGCCTCGATGGCCGGCGGGCTGACCTGCTTCGTGATGATGACGTTCTTCCTCGGCCTGACGGGCTACTCGACGGCACTGGTGGCCCAGTATCTTGGCGCCGGCCGCAAGGACCGCTGTGCGACGGCGACCACGCAGGCGATGCTCATTGCCCTGACGGCCTACCCGTTGATCCTGCTGGCCCGTCCGCTCGTTCATATGGTCTTCGCCAGAAGCGGGATTTCGGCCGGCCAACTGGCCCCGCAGATCGTGTATTTCGACATTGTGGTTTACGCCACTGTGGTCGGCCTGCTGCGCAACTGCCTGAGCAGCTTCTTCAGCGGCATCGGGCGGACGCGGATCGTCATGGTCAGCGCGTTTGCGGCCATGCTGGTCAATGTGGGAATGAACTACATCCTGATCTTCGGTAAGCTCGGTTTTCCGGCCCTGGGTATTCGCGGGGCGGCTTACGGCACGATCATCGGGGGTGTCGTCGGGTTGGGCGTTCTGCTGGCAATGTATCTGGGCAGGGGGATTCGCCGGACGTATCGCGTGTGGCACTCGCTGCGGTTCGATGGAGAGGCGATGGGCAAGCTACTTCGCTTCGGCTATCCGGCCGGCGTCGAGATGTTCCTCAACCTCATGGCGTTCAACGCCATGATCGTCGCGTTCCACGCCCACGGCCCGGCCACCGCCACCGCCGTAACCGTGATGTTCAACTGGGACATGGTCTCGTTCGTCCCGCTGATCGGTATCCAGATTGGCGTGATGAGTCTGGTCGGACGCTACATGGGGGCCGGCGAGCCCGATATCGCCCATCGTGCCGCCATGTCCGGGCTCAAGTCCGGATGGCTCTATTCGATCATCATCCTCATTCTCTTCGTCGGTTTCCCGCACCATCTGGTTGCCGCGTTCCGTCCGGAACAGCACGATGCGGTCTTTCAAGCGGCCTGGCCGGTGGCGGTCCAGATGATTCGCATCGCATCGATCTACGTGATGCTCGAGGCGGTGATGGTGGTCTTCAGCGGGACCCTTCGCGGCGCCGGCGACACCGTCTGGGCGATGTGCGTCTCGGTGGGGCTGCACTGGTTGATGCTGGCGATCTTGATCGTTATGCTCTACGTGCTCAAGCTCTCGCCCGAGGCGGCCTGGACGGGCGTCGTGTTGTCGTTTCTGTCGTTCTCGTACGCATTCTATCATCGCTATCGCGGCGGCAAATGGCGAACCATCCGCATGGTCCGCACCCAGGCCGAACTGCTTGCCACCGATCACGACCACGATTTCCACGAGCCCCGCGACCTGTAGGATCGACCAGCCGCCGCGCCGGTCAGCGGACCTTGCTGATCTCGTAGACCACGGTGCCGCCGCCGGTGTACTGGCAGACGTCCGGGCACTGAACGTAGGCCTTGGTCTTGTCCTCTTTGCCGTCGAGACCCCAGTCGGCCGGCTCGGAGACGCGCAGGGCGTTGTACCACGGCATCAGCGACGCCAGCCCGTGCATGCAGACGGGGATCTCGCTGACCAGTTGATAGCAGGCCTTCAGGGTGAAGGAATCACCGACCTTGTGCGCAGGGCAGTGCCCTTTGACTTCTTTGACGGTTACCAGCAAATCCATATCTTCAGGCTCCTTTGGACAATCCCGCGCCGCAGGCGCCTCGCCCGCGATATGCACAGGTCATATCGGTCCCATGGGTTCCATGCCGTCCTTCGAGGATGACATCGGTGCGAACGTCGGTTATCATAGCCGTGCCCGGAAAGGAGAACAAGGATATGCCCGAAGAATTGGTCGGAGTGGTCGGAGGCACGGGACTGGGGGACGCCCTGGCCACGAAGCTGGCGCGAGTAGAACAGCGCGAGGTGCAGACGCCGTTCGGTGCGCCCAGCGGGCCTATCGTTGTCGGGACGCTCGGTAGAAGGCGGATCGCATTCATCAACCGACACGGGCCCGGACATCGGTTCGGGCCCAGCGACGTGCCCTTTGCGGCCAATATCTTCGCCCTCAAACAACTGGGGGCCCGCGCCGTGATCGCCAGCGGAGCGGTCGGCTCGCTTCGCGACCAGATCGTGCCGGGCGATTTGGTCGTGGTCGATCAGTTCATCGACAAGACGTTTCGGCGAACGGGCACGTTCTTCAGAGGCTTCGGTGCCGTGCACTGCGAGATGGCCGACCCGACGTGCGACCGGCTCCGCACGACCCTGTTGGATGTCGCCGGACCGACCGGCGTCCGGATTCACCCACAGGGGACGTATGTATGCATGGAGGGACCGCAGTTCTCGACCCGCGCCGAATCAAAGATGCACCGCGCCTGGGGCGGCGACCTGATCGGTATGACCGCCATGCCCGAGGCGAAACTCGCCCGCGAGGCGCAGATGTGCTACTCCCTGGTGGCCCTGGCCAGCGATTACGACTGCTGGCGGCCGCACGATCCAGCCAAAGGCAAGCAGACGCTGATCGAGGAGATCCTCTCGAATCTCCGGACAGCCACCGACAACTGCCTGCGGCTGATCGAGGCGCTGTTGACCGTCGAGACGCCGCTGGTCTGTGACGACTGTGCGTGCCGCAAGGCGCTGGAGATGGCTGCCTGGACTGATCCGAAGCAGATCGACGTCGCACGCCGGGAGCAGTTGGCTCGCCTGTTCGAATAGACCTGGGAACAGACGCAAGAACGAGGACCTTCACGTGATACCAATAGAACACAAGATGTTGGTTGTCGCTGTCGCTATCGGACTGCTGCTGGGATTGGGATCGAGCTGTCGGCAGGAGACGACACCGGAAGCGAAGCAGGCCCGGCTCATTGCTGCCGAGAGCATACAGCTCCGCCGGCAACTGGCCGAATGCGAGGGAGAGATGGAGAAGCGCAGGGCCCGGCACGCCGAGGAAATCGAGCAGCGAGAGGCGCGAATAGCGGCCTGTCAGAAACGGATCGAAGCCCTCGAACGGGATTTCCAGGACGGCATCGCCCGGCAGGTCGGCAGCGTTATGGCCGCCGTGATGGACGAGAACGCCCGGCTGCGCCGGGAGATCGAGACGCTTCGCGCTGAGATCGAGTCGATCAGGGAGCGGCAGCCGAGTTCGCCTTGACCTTGTCGATGGCATATGTGCCGACGATCTGGTCGTCGTCCCGCGTCATCGTGACGCGGAGGTGGTCGGCGGTTGCATCCACGCGGATGACGGTCGCCGCGCCCTTCTGTGGAGCCCCCCCGATGATCGTCGGATACTCACACACCCCCTCGACCGGCGGCCGAATCTCATAGTGGTGTGTGTGACCCGAGATCATCAGGTCGATCTTGCCCTCGTTGTACAGCGGTCGCCACGTCTGGTACATGTCGTCGGGGCCGTGCCATCGCTCCGACGGCTGCGGCGGCATGTGCACCACGACCACGCGAAACGGCGCCTTGCGGAACGCCTCCGACCGAATCTCGTGGGCCAGCCAGTCCCTCTGCACCGCTCGGTAGCGGTCGAAATCGACCAAGCCGCTGTATTCCTTGTCGGTATCGCGCTTGTCCTCACCGCCGTCCATGACGACGAAGCGGACCGGGCCGTGGTTGAACGCGTAGTAGTACCGATCCTCCGGCAGGGCGATGTAGTCCGGAAGCCGACGGGCGAACCTGCCCCGGGTCTCGTGATTGCCCCGCACGTAGATGAACGGGGTTTGCGTGGCGAAAAGCTCCGTGCAGGGCGCGAGCACATGGTCGATGATCTGCTGGGCGTTCTCGATGTGTCCGAGGATGTCCCCGTTGAGGAAGACGAGATCGAAGGGTTGCGATTGTGCGAGCCTCGTCAGCGAGATGAGGACTTCATTACGTTCGTGGATATCGTTCAGGACGATGAACGAGATGCTGTCCTTCCTGCCGTCGAGCGTGGTGAAGGTGTACGTGTCGCTTGCGACGGTCTCGCCGTACGTGACTTCGTAGGGCTTGAACGTGACGATCTCTTTGGAGCAGACCCGATACCGGTATTCTCGCCCCGGCGAGAGCCCTTCGATCGTCACCGTATGGATTGTCTCGTCGCCGTCGATCAGCCCATGCCGGCTGCGATGGGCTCTCTGGTCGAGCGATTCATTCTGGCCATACTCGACCCAACTGACGGCGTTGACGTCTGTGATCCACATGACGGTCATCGAGGTCTGGGACGGGGCCTGGAGATACGGTCCCACGACGATCCGGGCCGCTTGGGCCGGAGCGGACAGAACCAACAATCCGAGGAGAACTGCCATCGATTTCAGTGCTCTTGCATGCATTTTTGTGGGCTCCTGCTCATTCTACGCCGCGATTTCGAATGGTAGCCCGCATGATAGCATCATCATCGAGGATTGTCACGGCGGCACCGGAAGCGGTATCATGGTATCGAAACAGGTTGGCCACGTAACCATTGGGAGGTGGACGTATGGACAGGTTGGTGGAAGTCTACGCCGCCAGCGATATCACGCTGGCCTATCTGATCAAGGCGCATCTGGAAGACGCCGGAATCCCGGTGCAGATCGCCAATGAGAACGTCTCAGCGGCCTACTGCCTCGATGGCATGGTCCCCCGCGTCTTGGTTCCCGCCGGCCGTGCCGAAGAAGCCCACGAGATCATCGCCGAGATTCAGTCGTCTTCCCGAACCGACGACGAGGACGACCTCGACGATGTAGAGCTCTGATCCTGCGCGGCCTCATCGGCCCGGCGAGCCGCCCGGCTCGTCGCTCGGCCGCCAGGCGGTGGGGGTGCCCCAACTGCCGCGGTCGGGATTGGCGGCGTCCTGGATGGTCAGCGAATAGCCGCCGCCGTCGGTCTCTTTGTACCAGCGGTCGTCGTACTCGAATTCAAGGATCGTGCTGTTGGTTTGGTCTTCGAGCTTGATCGTCTCGCCGCTGTTGCTCAGATTGCCCGTGTAGACGCCGGGGGCGAGCGGAATGCCTTCGCCGTAGCGGCTGACGAAGGCCTCGCGGTTCTTGACGATCACGATGCAGGCGCCCGGTTCGAGCCGCAGGGCGGAACTGTCGGGGAAGGTGTAGTAGATCCCGTCGGTCAGCTTCACTCCCGCCAGGGCCAGGGGGGCCGGACCGATGTTCTTCAGCTCGATGAATTCGTAGTCGTCCTTGTCGAACGGACCGCCGGGGGCCGGATGGTACATGATCTCGGTAATGCGCACATACCGCTGCTGGTCGCTCGGCTCGCCCTCGTAAGTCAGGGTATCGACGAGGTGCCCACGTTGGTCCAGCAGGTTCAATGTCTCGCCCCAACTGGACAAATGGCCCCTGTAGTTGCCCTGCACGAACAGACCTTGCCCGCCGGTCGGGGGGACAAGCCGCTGTCGGAAGGCGCGTACGTTCGGCGAGACGTGCAGCCAGCCGCCGGCAATGATGACCGTGCCGGGTGCGAACGTGTGCTCGACGCCGCCGGTGATTTGCCAGCCGGAGATGTCCACGGCATAGGTGTTCGGGTTGATCAGGACGATGTACTCCTCCTCCTGATTGCCGGAGACCGGGTTGTAGTCATAATCGCCAAAGGTGACAAACGCATCCTGGGGCTGAGAATCCGGTATTCCCGCTACGCCTCCCGCGGGCGGGTTCATGGTGTTGTGGACGCTGTGATCGATATACAACTGGCTGCGGCGGGCCGGGAAATAGCTCCGCAACGAGGTGACAGACCCGGGAAGGTACCCTCGCCCCTGGACGATCATCTCGTCGATCCGCTCCTCGAAGTGCAGTTGATCGGCAGATGTGCCGGGGGGTTGAAGTTGTTCGTCCATGACCGTTCTCAACCGCCGCAGGAACATCTCCTGCGTCTCAGGAAGGTGATACATCACGCTGAGATACACGCTCCACTGCGAGCCGCCGGCCTTTGGGTGCGAATCGGCGCCGAGGAACGGATGTGTCGTGTAGACTCCGCCGTCTCCCACCACGCCGAAGGTCCAGTCCTTGTCCCATGGGAAGATCGACCATTCGCCGGTCCCGTTGGTGTCGCGATAGAAGTAGAAGTTCTTGCGAATGTCGTCGGTGTCCTGGAGCAGGCATCGAGCGGCCAGATAGCACATCATCTGGGGAAGATCGAAGTGGTCGAAGACGAACGCTCTTCGCCTCTGTTCGGACGAGGTGTTCAGGCCTGCCACGATGGCGGCGACGTCGTCAAACCCCTCGTTCTTCCGCGTCTTCTTCTCGATGCCCGAGTTGATGTCGTTGAACACCGGGGCCGACGAGGATCGCTGCACGAACTTATACAGCGCTCCGGCCGGGTCCAGTCCATTGCGTTTGAGAAACTCCTCATCCACCTGCTCGATGAAAATGCCCACGCGATCGACGCTGCCGTTGAGTACCGACAGCATCAGGAACGAAATGGAAGCCGGACTGCCGGCGTTGCGCATCGTTTCGAAGGCCAGCGGCTGACGCAGATAACTGGAGTCCGAACCGTTGCTGTTCAGGTTGAACTCCCGGACGCGCTCGTGGTCGGGAGAGAAACGGAATCGGTGTCCTCGATTGAAAACGAACTTCTGCGAACCGCCTGCGGTATAGCCGCCGCGTTCGCGGACGAACACGTTGTCATAGAACTGCCCATCGAAGAACACGGACGCCCGACCGCCGGCTCGCGTATGCGTTCGAGCGGGCTGCTCCGAGAACCAGTAGAGCACGGGCAGCGAGGTCTGGATCGCGGGGTTGCGTACGACGGTCCCGTAGTATTGGGGGGAATCGTTGGGTCGCAGGAACAGCGGGGCCCGCGAGATCTGGCCGTCGGCGTCGATCGCACTGACGGACCAGCGAACCACGTCACCCGCCGCGTAGAATTGCGAAGGGATCACCGCCGTATAAACCCCATCCCCGGCGACGGCGTCGCCCCCGGTTCCGTCATCCACCATATCCACGATGTCGCTCGACATGAATCGTCTGGCCGGATCGAAACCGATCACCCATTCCAACTGCACCCCGAGGACCGACGCGCGTGTCTGACTGACTTGGGCGGTGATCACCAGGTCTTCACCCGGATCGGGAGGCGGGGGATTCTCTGTGACGTTTCGAATGGCCGGGCCGATCTGGGCCAGCGCTCCCTGGTTGGGCGCCCCCGGCGTCGGCTGCAGGAGATACCCCTCGAAGACATCGGACAGATCCACGGCGTGAGTACGAACGGAAGTCAGTTCGGGCAGGGCCAGGAGATCGGAACTGATGAGGTCTACGTTGAGGACCTGGATGGCCAGGACATTGTCGCCCGCAACGAGCCGGTGTGCATGCGCTGAGATGTCGAAATCCGCGAAATCGACGGCCTCGCTGTCGGGACGGTTGGCCGTAGCCGAGGCGTTCCAGGCCGGCTCAGTCCCCGCGGGGGCGTTGGCCCGGGCGACCTCGTGCCCGTTGAGATAGGCGACGAATCCGTCCTCGTACTTCATACGCAGAATCAGCCGAGTCACGGGCGCGTCGTCCTCGACGTAGAACGGAATGCGAACATACACGCTGGTGTTGACTCCTCGCATTGCGGTCACGTCAAGACCCACGAAGCCGGGATAGTCAAACCCCACGCCGGTTGTCCCGCGAAGCCAGGCAGCGTCATCGAATCCGACAAACGTCCAGGCCGAACCCAGCGACCCGTCGATCGGGATCAGCGCCCTGGCCTCAGCGCCCTCAGCGACAAGGGTCGTCTGAGTCTGAAGGTTCGCGTCCAGGGAACTTATGCCATACGAGATGTTTGCGAATTGCGGCGGATAGTTGATGTAGGCGTGGACTATCGTTCCATCCGGCCCGACCAGCGCCACCGATTCCCCGCCGGCGGCCAGGGCGAAGCTCGTGTGCAACTCTTCCGCCGGATCGCGTTCGTTCTTGCCGGAGGCGAAGACGATGAGGAAGTCGCCCGGAGCCAGTTCCACGGCCGGGAACTTCCATTTCGTCCGATTGGCCAGGTTGTCCGTAAGGAACCAGCCGTCGAGGTTCACCGAGGCAGACGATGGGTTCCATATCTCGATCCAGTCCGACGAATCGCCATCCTTGTCGAGAAGCTCACCTTGGGAAAGCGGAACTCGGCTCGTGTTGGCTGCCATGAATTCACTGATGATCGGAGCGTCCTGGGCTGCTGCGAGCCCCGAGAGCAGCATCATCGCCACGATGGACAACACGAAGAATCGCATGAGTCGCCGCCTCCTAATCTGTTCCCAGCGAGCCATCTGGCTCGTCGCTTGGCGGCCAGGCCGCCGGTGTGCTCCAGCTACGGTCGGGATTGGCGGCGTCCCGGATGGTCAGGGAGTAGCCGCCGCCGTCGGTTTCCTCGTACCCGTCGTCGTCGTACTCGAATTTGAGGATCGTGTTGTTGGTGCGGTGACACGTAGATACTGCTGCTGGTCGCTCGGCTCGCCCTCGTAGCTCAGGGTATCGACGATGCGCCCGTATGGATCCAGCAGGTCAAGGGTTCCGCCCCAACTGGATAGATATCCGTCATAGTTGCCCTGCACGAACAGCCCCTCTCCGCCACGAGGGCTGGTGGCGCGATTGAGGAACGCGCGGGCGTTCGGCGAAACATAGATCGCGCCGCCGGAGACAACGACAGTGCCGGGCAGGAAGGTGTGTTCGACGTCGCCGATGAGTCGCCAGCCGGAGATGTCCACAGCGTAGGGATTCGGGTTGAGAAGTGCGATGTATTGCGCGTCGCGTTCGCCTGAGATCGGATTGAACTCGCACTCGGCGAAGAAGATTGTCGCATCGTGGGGCTGGGCGTTGGGAATCGCCGCCGAGTACGAGCCTGCAATGGGATAGCTGGCGATGCGGTCTACATTGTGCGTAACGAACAGATGTGTCCGGCGAACCGCCAGGTAGTCGTCTTTGAGGATGTCGATCGCCTGAAGGAACGACTGGTCTGGCGGATAGCCGCCTTGCCCGCCCCAGGACCAAGGATTGGCCCACTTGACGTAGTCGCGCGCGACGTCCGGCGCCATCATCGTCACCAGTTCGTCGATTCGGTTCTCGATGAACCGCTCCTCGTAGGGCGTCCCCGGCGGCTGGAGGATCTCATCCATGACCGTGCGCAGACGCCGAAGATACATTTGTCGCACGGTAGGGTCGTTCAGCAGCGCATCAATCAGGCGATTCCAATGGAAGTTCCACTCCTTGCAGTCCTGTTTGCCCACGAACGGATGCGAAGGCTTCACATCGGTCGGTTTGCCGGGGACCTGATCGTCGGCGGCGTAGATGTAGTCGTGATACGAACTGCCCGTCCAATTGGAGCCCCAGGTCAGGTCGTGGTCCCAGGGCAGGAAGAACCACTGACCCGATCCGTTCGAGTCGCGATAGAGATAGTGGTTCTTGTGCGGATGGTCGTTCTGATGGACGAGAACGGTCCCCACGAGGTAGTTCAGTGTCAGCGGCAGATTCACACGGTCGAAGATGTTGTTGCGGAGCGTCGCGCCCGACGCATTGTTGATGCTCCGGCAGAAATCGTCCAGGTCCTGTCGTCCTTCATGGCGTCGCGTCTTCTTTGCGGCACTGCCGCCGGCGTGGAATGTGTTATACATCTTGTAGAGGGCCCCGTCCGGGTCGAGCCCCTCGCGTTCGAGCATATCGTCGTCCACCTGCTCGATGAAGACCTGAACACCGTAGAACTGACCGTTGCGCTGGGCGCGGACGGGGAACGATCTGCTGCTCGGACAGCCACACCAGGAGTACGCTTCGAAGGCCAGGTTCTGTCGCAGATAGGCCTTGTCGCTGTAGGTGCTGTTGAGATTGAATTCACTGACGCGCGGGGCGTCGTCGTCATACTCGAACTTGTAGCCCCGATTGAAATCGAACTTGAAATTCTTCTTCGGTGCCCCGGCGGTGCTTCCGCCACGGATTCGGATGAAAATGTTGTCGTAGAACTGTCCTCGATAGAAGACCGAGCCACGCGTGCCGCCGCGCGTCTCGGAGGCGGACACATTCTGCACAAACCAGTGCAGGATCGGCAACGCGCTGTCGATGCTCGGATCCTGCACGACCGTGCCGTGATACTCGGGGGAATTGTCGCGGTAGGGGAACAATGGAGCCCGCGAGAGCTGGCCGACGGCGTCGATGGCACTGACGGACCACCGAACCATGTCGCCGGGTTCATAGAATTGCGAAGGGATGACCGCCGTGTAAATCCCGTCGCCGGCGACCGCGTCGGCCCCCGTTCCGTCATCGACCATGTCCACGATATCGCTCGACGGGAGTCGTCTGTCCGTATCGAGGCCCACTACCCACGTCAACTGGACCCCGAGCACCGGCTCCAGCGTCTCACTGACACGGGCGGTGATGACCAGGTCTTCATTGGCCGCCGGTGGTGGCGGGTTCTCCGTGAGGCCACGAATGGCCGGACCGATCTGCCGAAGCGCCACGTGGTTGGGCGCGCCCGGGGTTGGTTCAAGGAGATACCCCTCGGCCACTTCCGAAAGATCGATCCGATCGAGGTGGATCGCCGCAAGTTCCGGAAAGGCCAGTAAGTCTGAGCTGGTCAGGGTCACGTTCAGGGCGTGGATGGCCAGGAGATTCTCGCCCGCAACGAGCCAATCCGCACAGTCTGAGATATCGAATTCCTCAAAGACCACGGCCTCGCTGTCGGGGCGATTCGCGGTCGCGGCGGCGTTCCAGGGCAATGGCGACCCGGCCGGAGCGTTGGCGCGGGTGACCTCGTGCCCATTCAAGTAGGCGACGAATCCGTCCTCGTACTTCATACGCAGAATCAGCTTGTCGGCTGTGGTGGCGTCCTCGACGTAGAAGGGAATCCGGACGTAGACGCTGGTATTGACGCCTCGCATGACCCCGACGTCGAGACCGACGAAGCCGGGGTAGTCGTATCCGACGCCCGTTGTGCCGGTCGCCCATCCGCTGTCGTCGAACGAGGCTACCGTCCAGGTCGAGCCGAGCGATTCGTCCGTCGGAATCAGAGCGCTGGCCTGCGTTCCTTCCCGAATGAGAATCGTCTCAGTCCGATCGCGGAGGCTCTGGGCGCTCAGCCCATAGGAGATGTCGGCAAACTGAGGTGGATAATCGATGTAGGCGTGCTCGACGGTGCCGTCGGGCGCGATCAGGGCCACCGACTCTCCTGCAGCCCGAAGCGCGAAGTTCGTGTGCAGTTCGCCGTCCGGATCGCGCTCGTCCTTGCCTGAGGCGAAGACGACCAGAGACTCGCCCGGACCGATCTCCACAGCCGGAAAGCGCCATCGTGTTGGATCGTCCAGTCGGTCCGTGAGAAACCAGCCATCGAGGTTCACGGCCTGGGCCGATAGGTTCTGGATCTCGATCCAGTCCGGATAGTGGCGGTCCTGGTCACGAAGGCTTTCGCGATTGGATGCGACGAACTCGCTGATGACCAGCGTCGGCCCGGGCGGCTCGTGGTCAGCGCCCCGGGCCGACGCCGGACCCCGGAACAGAACGATGGAAACGATGAATGCCAGAAGTGCTATTGAGAATACCCTCATGTATGATGTACTCCTACCGACTCTGGACGTGATGAACCTCTGCCCCATCCGGGGTACCTCGCTCAACCGACGGTCCAGTGAACCGAAGCCATTGTAGCATATCCGGGCCGAACAGACAAATGGCAGCAAACAGGCCGCCGGGCCTGCATGCTGCACCTGGTATGGGCGTATCGAGAGAGTCTCGGACGGGTCTTTGGAGCGGGGGTTGTGCCCGTTCAACTGACCGCATCGAAACGCCTTGTGGCCCACGCGTTGTGAGAGCACACCTTACTTCTGCAGTGGATCCAGCGAAAGCGGGGTGTGCGAGTCGGCCTTGGATATGGCTTGCTCGACGGCCGACGGTACGGTGTTCTGGATGTTCTCCAGCGTTCTCAAGGCAGCGGTGATGACGGCGGTGTTGTCGTCGGTGGCCGCGATCCGCTCGAGCAAGACGCACGTCTCGACGGTGGGATAGTTCTCCAGGGCGTAGATCGCCGCCGTTCGCCCGTGTTCTGCGGAGACGTCTTTGCTTCCGGCTGCCGCATAAAGCAACGCCGAATGGGCCTGGGGTGCATTGATCTTCGTGATGGTGTTGAAGAGGCTGGCGCCTTCGCCGGGCGGCACCGCTTCGAGCTTGCTCAGCAGAAAGCTAACGGATGGGGCATCGGCCACATTGGCCAGCGCGTCGATCGCCGCCTGCTGGAGGCTGTCCTGGGGACTGGCCGAGGCGTCGCCGGCGAGGGCCCGCAGAGACTCACTGGCACGGGGCGAACTGATGTTGCGGACCAACTGCGCGAGGTGCGCCGCCTCCTCTTCGGTCAGTGCCGCATCGTAACGCGCGATGATCTCGTCCAAGACGGGTCGGTCCGCCATCCTCGACAGAGAGGCAGCGGCGGCGCGCTGGACCGTGGCGTCCATTGTCTCTTGAAAGGTATCCAGCAGTAGAGGCCAGCTGTCGTGATTGCTGACATTGGAGGCGGTCTTGGCGATCTGCTCCCTGTAGAGGCCGTCGTTGACTTGCGAGAGCGTGTCGAACAGGGCGGCGGTGGCCGTCGGCGTGCCGATTCGCGCCAGTGCCTCAGCAGCCCACAGGGCCGTCTCGTCCATTCCACCGGCAATCAGATCGCTCAGCGGTACCACGGCTTCGTCACCGAGCGCGACCAGATCGTCTATGGCCTGCTTGATCTGGGCGTGGTCCCGAGTTCGGACCGCCCGACGGAGAATCGCTACTGTGCCGTTGATCCCTTGGGATTCCTCGGACTCGTCGGCGCCGGGGATGAAGGCTTCCGAGCCCGCCGCCTCGGCCCGATCTCGGAGGGCCTCGATCACGCTGAGCCGGTCGGTTGCCAGGTCGGTATCCAGTGCCCTGGTTGTGTTGGAAGATGGCGGGACCCAATCAGGCACGGACATCGATTTCTCATGTTCGGCCGCCGTCGGAAATGCCTCGTGGGGACTCTGCTCCGGCGTGGTCCGCGCTGCTGATGGGTGCGGGGGTTGCGGGTGCGTCGAAGGGGTCAGGTCCTTCTGAATGGATCGGCCCACCATCTGAAGCAGGATGATGGCGGCCACGACCAGGGCCGGATAGAAGAACAGCGGCCATTCCGACTTGATGAAGCTCTTGACCTTCGTCTGTCCGTTCACCTTGGCGGTCGGTGTGTTCCTTCGATGCGTCATAACAACTCCGCATAGTCATGCCCGATCGGTCCGGCGTCGCCGGACCGATCGGGAACATTTGAATTCATTCAGCAGATGCGTGTTCCAAGTCCATGGCGCTCTACGGTTTTCCGTAGATTCCCTGGCGAATCTGGTCGATCTCCTCCGGCGTCAGTGCCTCGTTGAAGACCACGACCTCGTCCAGTAGGCCGTTGAAGCGAGAGGCACTCCAGCGGAACAGACCCAAGGCCAGAGGACCATCGAAGACCGGGATCTTTGTCGTTGTTAAGGTTACGATATCGACCGAATCATCACTGGGGTCGTAGATACAGAGTTCGATGGTGCCGGATGCATCGCCTTCTTGGTACGTGACCCCAATGTGATACCACTGGTCTCTCTGGATGATCTTCGTGGCGTCCGTATTGAAGAACCGCAGGTGTACGCCGTCAGGTTGCCCTATGCTGAAACGAATGGTTGCGCTTCCGGCGCCCGACGGCTCATAGAGCCCGATGGCAAAGGAATAGGCGTACGGCCCCGTTTCCGCACCTTTGACGTACATCCCGGCCCCAGATACTTGCGTGGCCGACCCTTCACGTGCGTTCATCCAGAACGCCACGGAGAACTGCGGGGTAGCCACACCGCTCTTGAGCGGGAAACCTGGATCGAGGTCCGCGTCATCGATGCGGAAGTATCCGTTCTGTGTGTCCCCCGACGCCTCGCCTTCTTTGTAGTCCGCTGTGTTTGCGGTGGGCGTGCCGGAGGTACCCAGCGTGTTCGAACCGATGGAATCGACAAGCAACTGGTCCGGCTCGAAACGCCACAGGGCGACACACCGTGGATCGACGGTGAAGTTGTTGCCGACTTTTGTCGTCCCATAGGTGGCCACCAGCGTTACGCCGGAATAGGCCTGATATGCTCGGAGCATGATGTACCACGTAGCGGCGGCCGGGTTGGCAATCTCGACACTCTCGTTGTTGCCGATCAGGTATGGACGGTAGTCCCAACTGGTCGTCGTGGGCTTGGAGCCTCTCTTGATATAGAGGTCGGCGTCGCCCGTGCCGCCCGAGATCGAGATGTTCAAGAAGTCCTGGC
>Ga0334890_1000259_pt1 | contig 99544 bp, 86 predicted proteins | sample GraSluR1_MG_3_FD_207220 | JGI IMG/M metagenome (GOLD analysis project Ga0334890, IMG submission 207220) | Sludge microbial communities from methane-producing bioreactor in Wageningen University, Netherlands - Granular Sludge_31_08-R1 | ecosystem: Engineered > Bioreactor > Anaerobic >... | reverse complement strand
TACTCTTTTTCAGGGCTATATTCTGCTGTCAAGTTGCAGTGGTGCATGCTGCCTCGAATGAAACTAATGACAATCTCTTTACTTTTTCTCAACTGCCCCTATTGACTTTTGATAGCTGGTCTCCTTTTTTTCTTGATGGACGGAAAAGCGCTCTCTCCCTTTCCTAAAGAGGATTCCAGAGCCAGAAGGCTCTCCGCCATGGCGTAATATCCTCTGCAAACGTCGATGAGCGCGCCCATTTCAATATATTCATCCACCGTATGCACGAGTTCCCTTCGGGAAGGCCCGTAGATAACCGTGGGTATTTTCCGCTCGGCGGCGTAATGGCATCCGTTTGTCCCGAAACCAGGCATGTGCGAGATCTCAGAGGGGAGTCCGGCTTTCGCGAGCGATTCCGAAAGCGAATGCAAAAAAGGCGAGTCCTTGCTCATCGCCCATGCAGGAGCGTAATGGCTTCCGCGGATAGGCGCCCCGGTATAGCAGCGGTCCTCCATAACCGGAAATGAGACCTTCGCCCTGAGCTCCGGAAGAAAGCGGCCGGCATCGGCGATGATTTCCTCGAACTGGCGGATCACGCTCTGAAGGGTCTCGCCCGGCAGAAGGCGCCTGTCGAAAACCGCCGTGCATCGCTCGGGAAGTGCTCCGCTGTTGTAAGGAGGCGAGGAGAAAAGGTTTGTGAGGACGAGAATGCCTTCGCCGAGAAAATCGTCGTGCGGAGCAAGAAACCGCTTCCTGAGAAAGGAGATGAACTCCACCATGAGATCCGTGGCATTCACTCCGAACTCCGGGTGCGATGAGTGCGCCATCTTGCCGGATACGTCGACCCGGATCTCGGCCCTGCCCCTTTGTCCTCGCTCAAGCAGAAGACCGGAGGCCTCGCCGACGATGACGCAGTCGGGGTCTGTAAAATCACAGATAGCCTTTGAAGCCACTCTCTCGAAGGTCTCCTGGTGGACCGCGCCCGCGACGAAGAGTCTTCCTTTCAGCCCTTCCCTTTTGGCCGATTTCAAAAAAGAGGCGGCGAGCATCATTGCTGCGAGAGCGCCTTTCTGGTCCGAAGCAGCCCTTCCATAAAGGCGATCGCCTTCGATGAAAGCGCCGAACGGATACTTCGACCACTCCGCCGCATCACCGGCATCCACATGGTCCATCTGGGCGGTCAGGAGAACTCGCGTCCCCTCCTCCTCCGGAGAAAAGAGAATCTCTCCAACGACGTTGCCGTACGAATCGATGACGACGGAATCGAACCCTAACGACCGCATGCTCTCGGCTACAAACCGGGCGACATCCCCCTCACGGCCGGAAACACCGGGGCGTCGAAGAAGTTCCTGGCAAAGCTGTATCAAGTTGTTCCGCCCGGCGGATGTGAACCGGAGTCCTGATTCTCTGGATTCTTCCACGCGATCGTCCTCCCTCCGCTATTCCAAGATACACCAGATAGTATTATTTGCAAGAAGGAAAAAATGATATAATAGATCAGTAAAACCTATCAATAGGAGGAGCGGTTCATGAACCTTCACCAACTCAGGATCTTCTGTTCTGTTGTGGAAGAAGGCTCCTTCCGTCAGGCGGCGGAAAAACTCTATCTCTCCCAGCCCTCGGTGAGCCAGCAGATAGCCGCCCTGGAAAAGGGGTACTCGGTGCGCCTCTTCGAGCGAAAGGGGCGCTCGGTCTCCCTCACCCCCGAAGGAAGAGCGCTTCATGTTCTCGCTTCCGATCTTTTGAGGCAGGCGGACGAAATTCCGGAACGGTTCCGCGAAATGCAGGCGCTGCGCTCCGGAAGACTGGAGATAGGAGTCTCTCCCTTCGCCGGGTACTATATCCTCCCCGGGGCGCTCGCCGATTTCCGGAGTACCTTCCCGGCGGTCTCCATCTCGGTCATCTCCGGAAACACGACCGAGATCCTCGGAGACCTCAAAAAAGGAAACGTCGAGATGATCATTCTCGGAAAGACTTTCCCCGCAGCCAAGGATCCTGTTTTCACCTACCGCTCGCTCTGCAGCGACCGTCTTGTCCTCGTTGCGCCCCGGGGACATGCGTGGGCATCCAACGGCCGGGCTTCCCTTGAGGAAACACGAAACAACACGCTGATCCGTTTTTCGGGAGATTGCCCCCTTGCCAACTACGTCGATGAATTTCTCCTCCGGAACAGGATCTTCTTCGGGGAACAGGTCGAAACGGATGAAATCGAAATCGCGAAGGGGCTCGCCGAAGCCGGCATCGGTGTCCTCATCACCAGCTCTCTCTCGGCACAGTCCGGAATCGCCTCCGGACAGCTCGTTCCTGTCATGCTTGACGGGATGGATGATCTTTTCTGGGAGATTCAGTGCGTCTACTCGTCTTCGAAGGGGCTTTCCTACCCCGGATGGGAAATGGTGAAGCGCCCTGAGGCAAACTGCCGTGAAGTGCTGCTCTGATCGGGGGCCATTCAGGAGAGCGGTATGGGATCGCCGGCCGGAATTGCGGAAGGAGGGCGCGGGCGCCCTCCTTCCGTAGAAAATCACTTGATTCCGAGAAGCTCCGCGAGGAGCGCGGTCTTCTCCCGGAAACTCGCGACAGTCTCACTGAGCGGAAACGGCGTCGTCATATCCACCCCGGCCTCTTTCAGGATATCCAGCGAATACATGGAACTCCCTCCCGACAGGAAGCGCAGGTACCGCTCCCGTTCCCCGATCCCCCCCTCTCGCAGACGGCGCGAGATCGCCGCCGCCGCCGCGAATCCGGTAACATACTTGTAGACGTAAAAGGCCGAGTAGAAGTGAGGAATGCGCGCCCATTCGACCTCGATCTCAGGGTCCACCACCATATCCGGTCCGTGATATCGTCCGTTCAGCTCGCGCCACATGCGGCAGAGAACATCCGCGGTCAGCGCTTCTCCCCTTTCGGCGGAAACGTGCGTCTCCCGTTCGAACTCGGCGAACATCGCCTGGCGGTAGACGGTGGTGCGCACCTGGTCGAGGTAGTGATTCAAAAGATAGATTTTCTCCTCCCGGGAAGCTTTCTCCAGCATCGATTCCAGCAGAAGCGATTCGTTCACTGTCGAAGCGACCTCGGCGAGAAAAATCGTGTAGTCGGCGTAAACCTGCGGCTGATTTTCCTGCGAATACCAGGTATGCAGGGAATGCCCCATCTCGTGGGCGATGGTGAAGACGTCCCGCAGAGTACCGCTGTAATTCAGCAGCACGAACGGGTGCGCTCCGTAGCTTCCCCATGAGTATGCGCCTTTTCGCTTTCCCTGGTTTTCGTAGACGTCGATCCAGCGCGAGGAAAACCCCCTTCGCAGAACCTCTCCGTACTCCGTACCGAGAGGAGCCAGGCCTTCGGCAACCATTTCGAGCGCCTTTCCGTACGGAATGGCCGCTTCGGGCTCGTCGGCGAGCGGAACGTTCAGGTCGTACATGTGAAGCTCTTCGAGAGCGAGCGCTTGTTTCCGGAGCCTCATATAGTCATGAAGCGCATCCAGGTTCGAGTTCACCGTTTCCACGACCCCGTTGTAGACGGACGGGGAAATATTGTCCGAGTCGAGAGACGCCTCCAGAGACGATGGATACTTTCGCGCGGTTCCGTAGAAGATGTCCCCTTTGACGCTTCCCGAGTAGAGCGCCCCGAGCGCGTTCCGGTATCTGCCGTACGTGCCGTGGAGCCCTTCGAACGCATCCTTGCGAACCCGACGCTCCCTGGAACGGCTCAGCATGTAGTAGCGCTCCTCGGAAAGCTCGATCTCCTCACCCTTTTCATCGAGAATCGACGGAAAGGTCATGTCGGCGTTGGTAAAGAGCGAAAACGCGGTCTCCGCCGTCCTCGCCATCTCCGCGGAACGGGCGAGAAGCTCCTCTTCACGGGGGGAGAGGACGTGCTCCTTCGTTCTGAGGAGATCGTCGAAAAAGTGACGGTACACCGCAAGATCGGGAGTGCCGTCCAGAAATTCGCGGACTCTGCACTCACCGGCGGCAAGCACCTCGGGGTTGAAAAAAGAGGAAGCGGCGGCATATGACGAGTACAGCATTCCCGCCCGGTCCGCCATCCCCTGGTAGAGCGGGTCGGAAGTATTTTCGTGGCTTTTCATCGTCGCGTACGCGTACAGTTTTCCGATCCGCTCCGCCGCCTTTTCCTGGATGCGGAGAAACTCCAGAAGAGTTGCGGGGGACTCGAACAGTTTCCCGCTGTAGGAGGATACCCTCTGCAGATCCCCGCCTGCCAGGCGGAAGGACTCCTCCCATTCCTCATCGGATTTTTGAAGCGCTGAAAGATCCCATGTATAGTCAGGCGGAATATCCCTCCGGAGCGGGACTTTTCCTCCGAAAGAAATTCCGGCGAATGAACCTTCTTTTTCGGATGTGCGCACCTTTCTTTGGATCATAATGAAACTCCTTTCACGAACAAGCGGATTGAGAGAAAAAAAGTTCAAACGGTTTATTGACACGCCGCTCCGAAAACTATATCATTTTTTCATCTGTTTTTCCTGAAATCCGGACTCAAAATCTTACCGACAGGAGTGAGCAAAAAATGAAAAAACGGATTCTTCTGATTCTCGCCCTCGCGTTCGTCGTCTCCCTTTCCGGCGCCGCGTTCGCAGCCAAGGAAGGATGGCCGGATCAGCTCCGCTTCATGGCCGGACCTCCGGGAGGCAACTGGTTCGCCCTCGGCGGCGCTCTCGCCGACATGTGGACCAAGGAGGTTCTCCAGACCACCAGCAGCACCGGGGGCGGTGTAGCAAACGTGGTCAACACGGATAACACCAGGGGCGATCTCGGATTTTCCGTGACATCCTTCGTCGGCGCTGCGGCCAAGGGAGAGGACCCCTTCAAGGCGCCTGCGAAGAATGCGGTCGTCATGTCGAACCTCTACACGCAGTTCACATACTTCATCATGCGGAAAGACTTCGCCGAGAAAAACGAGATCAAGAGCCTCGGCGACATCGTCGCGAAAAAACTCCCCATCCGATTCGCAACGCTCCGCCCCGGCACGGCCTCGGAAGTCACCATCCGGGCGCTCTTCAGCAAGGGGTACGGCGTGGGCTGGGACGATTTCCGCGGCTGGGGCGGGAAAGTCGAATTCGCCTCTTATGAGGACGGCGCCAATCTTCTGGCCGACAACCATCTCGACATCTTCGCCTTCTCCGTTGGGCGCGTCGCCTCCATCGTGATGCAGATCGAAAACCAGGTCGACGTCGTTCTCCTCCCCGTGGAGCAGAGCGCGCTCGACGCCCTTGCGGAAGCCTACGGCACGGAGACCTTCATGATCGAGCCCGGCATTTACAAGAGCGTGACCGAACCCACGCCGACTGTCGGAGACTACACCTGCGTCGTCATCCGGAAGGATCTTCCCGAGGACCTCGTCTACGAACTCTCGAAGGCTCTTTGGGCCAACCGGGATTCCCTCGCGCAGGCAGTGAAGGACATCTCCGAGCTTGAGCCGAAGATGGCCCTTCCCGCCGCGGTAGAGTCACACCCCGGCGCTGTTCGGTTCTGGAACGAACTGAAGAAGTAGCTCCTTCAGTTTTTCAGCATTGATGCTCGGGCGGTGAAGAATCACCGCCCGTTTTTGATTTTCAGTAAAAGCAGACATTTAGGAAGTGATTTTATAATGAGACAATTAAAAGGCAATACTCAGAAACTCTTTTACATCTATGTCGTGGTGATGGGACTTTTCCACCTCTACACCGCGATATTCGGCAACTACGAAGCCTACCTTCAGCGAACCATCCATCTCACGTGGGTTCTTCCCATGTGTTTTGTCCTCTATCCAATGACATCATCAGGATCCAAAGATTCCGTTCCCTTTTACGACTGGATCCTGGCCGCCCTCTCGACACTCCCGGGCATCTACAACATGATCAATTACAGCGACATCATCCAACGCATCGCCCAGGTCGACCCGCTGACGCCGACACAGCTCGTTCTCGGAACACTGCTGCTCGTCATTCTTCTCGAAGCGACGCGCAGAGTGGTGGGCATTCCGCTTGCGATCATCGGCGCGTTCTTTGCCGGGTACATGTACTTCGGCCATCACATGCCGGGCATTATGAGGGGACTCTCCTTCAGCTTCGAAGAGGTGATCGAACACATCTACCTCACCGGCGAAGGAATCTTCTCCGTTCCGCTGGGAGTCTCCGCCGCCTTCGTCATGATCTTCCTCATCTTCGGCGGTTTCCTCGAAAAAAGCGGCGTCGGCGACTACTTCATGCGGCTTGCGGAAGCGTTCACAGGCACGCAGGCGGGAGGACCGGCAAAGATCGCCGTGGTCAGCTCGGCACTTTTCGGCTCCATTTCAGGATCGGCAGTGGCCAACGTCTACGGCACGGGCACCTTCACCATCCCCCTGATGAAGCGGATCGGATATCCCGCGCACTTTGCCGGAGCGGTGGAAGCGGTTGCAAGCGCAGGCGGCCAGATCATGCCCCCGATAATGGGGGCGGGAGCGTTCATCATGGCCTCCTTCCTCGGACGTCCTTACAGCGAAATCATGATCGCCGCAGTCGTCCCCGCGATCCTCTACTACGGTGCGGTTATCCTGATGGTACACCTCGGAGCGCTCAAAAACGGACTGAAAGGACTTGAGCCTGACGAACTTCCCTCGAAAAAGGACGTCCTCAAAAAACTCTACTTCATTCTGCCGATCATCGGCCTTGTCTACCTCCTTCTCGCCGGATATACGCCGATGTGGGCGGCTACTATCGGCATCGGGCTCGCCTGGGCAGTCTCCATGCTCAACCCCGGGAAGCGGATGAGCATTCCCGACGCCGTCGACGCCATCTACACCGGCGCGAAGAACATTCCGCTCGTCTGTATCGCCTGCGCGACCGCGGGCATCGTCGTCGGTTCCGTGGGACTTACAGGATTCGGTTTCAAATTCGTCGGGTTCATCTTCGCCTTCGCCAAGGACATCCCGTTCGTCGCCCTGCTGCTGGTCATGCTGGTCTCGCTCATTCTGGGCATGGGCCTTCCCACGACCGGCGCCTACATCCTCGCCGCCGCGCTCGGCGTCCCGGCTCTCGCGCGCCTCGGATTTCCGACGATCTCCGCACATCTTTTCGTCTTCTATTTCGCGATCGTCTCGAACATCACACCTCCCGTCGCACTCGCCGCCTACGCGGCAAGCTCGATTGCAGGCTCCACACCCAACAAAACCGGCTTTATGGCGATGCGGCTCGGCATCCTCGCCTTCATCGTTCCCTTCGCCTTCTGCTACGACACGGGATTGATCCTGAACGCCGGACTCATCGACAACCTGACCGCAATCATCGGAGGCATCGGCGCCACCTTCGCCATGGGGTACGCCATGATAGGCTATACGCGTCAACCGCTCGCGCTCTGGCAGAGAGCGGTCTTCTGCGCGGCCGGCCTGCTCTGTCTGAGTCCGCTGGAAATCTCCAAGGCGGCGGGAATCGCCCTTCTGCTGCTGGGCCGTTTTCTCTGTAGAGGCCCCGGGAAGTGACAGAAACATGCGGAGCCGAGGCTGCTTCCGCGTCCTCGGCTCCGCATGAAGAAATCCCCTTCTCACTCTCCGGAAGCAAATAATTGCTGTTATGACGTTCGAACTTTCAATCCAATCCGCCCTGTTTCAGATGTGTTCAATGTACTCCGATACAACTAACGTTCATTACGACAGCGGCGCCAGGAAAATGGCGGGCAACACCGAGGAGGAGCGAAAATGACACGCAACTGGCTTCACGAAGCACGGACAATGGACGACTCTGATCGGCTGAAGGACTTTCGAAGCCGCTTTCACCTTCCCCAGGAAGCAATATACATGGACGGCAACTCTCTCGGGTTGGCATCGGTCGATGCCCTGAGGGCGCTTGAGAAAGCAGCGGAGGAATGGCGGAAGCACGGAATCGGCGGCTGGCTGGAGGCGAAACCGGACTGGTTCACCTACGGCGAGCGCATCGGCGCAGCGATGGCTCCCCTCGTCGGCGCATACGCCGACGAGGTGGTGATGACCGGCTCGACGACATCGAACCTGCATACACTGACCGCAACCTTCTATAAGCCGCAGGGAGCACGGAGGAAGATCCTGGCGGACGAGCTCAACTTCCCGTCCGACCTCTATGCCCTGGCCAGTCAGATACGCCTGCAGGGAGGCGCTCACGAGGACCTGATCCTGGCCAGGAGCGCCGACGGACGAACTCTGAACGAGGATACCCTTATCGAGCTGATGGATGAAACGGTCGCCCTCGCGATACTCCCCGCCGTTCTCTACCGGAGCGGCCAGCTGCTGGATATTCACCGCCTGACAAAAGCGGCGCACGAACAGGGCATCGTCATCGGTTTCGACTGTGCCCACTCCGCGGGCTCCGTTCCCCACCGCCTTCATGAGGATGACGCGGACTTCGCCTTCTGGTGCACTTACAAACATCTCAACGGCGGCCCGGGAGCCCCTGCGGGACTCTTCATCAACCGCCGCCACTTCCATCGCGAACCGGGACTTGCCGGATGGTTCGGCTACGTGAAAGAGCGACAGTTCGACATGGACGTCACCTTCGACCATGCCGAGAGCGCCGGAGGTTGGCAGATGGGAACTCCCTGCATTCTTTCCGCAGCTGCTCTGGACGGAGCGTTGAAGCTCTTCGCCGAAGCGGGGATCAGTGCCGTTCGGGAGAAGTCCCTTGCCTTGACGAATTTTCTGATCGAGATGGCGGACGAGCGTCTGTCGGCCCTCGGCTTCGAACTGGGAACACCCCGCGAGCCGGAGCGCCGGGGCGGACATGTGGCCTTGGAGCATGACGAGGGTTGGCGCATCTGCCGCGCCCTGAAAAAAAGAGGGATCATTCCCGACTTCCGCCCTCCGAGAGTGATCCGGCTCGCTCCTGTTGCGCTCTACAACACATTCGAGGACGTGGAGCGGACCGTCGCAACTCTGGAGGATATCGTCAGGAGAAGAGCATACGAGACGTTCCCCGCCGAACGGGATGTCGTTTCGTAGGAGACTGCTCATTCAGGCAAGAGGAGTGAAATAGACAGGACGGGGCCTCACCAGCGGCCCCGTCCTGTCTATTTCACTCCTTCTCCAATGTCCTCCCGATACTGAAGGCTTTCGCCACCGGTTTCTCGCCCAACCCGTAGTACATTCCAAACCTGGGTGCGAAGACGAGAGGACGTACCTTCAGAGGATCGGGATAGCCTTTTTCATCAAGGCATTCCTCCAGTGCCCAGGTTTTGACAACCTTTCCGACGAAGAGCACATGGGTCCCCAACTCGACGGAGTGAATCACTTCACACTCCAGAGAGATCGGAAACTCCTGAACCAGAGGGGCATCGACGACCTCACCGCGGAGCGGTGTCAGGCCGGTCGAAGTGAACTTGTTTCTATCCCTGCCCGAGAATAACCCGAAATAGTCGGCCATTGCCGCTTGCCCCTCGGAAGGGACATTGAGCGTAAACGCCTTCCGAGCCAGAATTCCTCCGAAGCTGTGCCGTACCTTTTGGACTCCTATCGTGACGCACGGCGGTTCCGAACAGCATACACCGGCCCATGCGGCCAGGAGCCCTCCGGGCTCCCCTATTTCATCGTAGACTCCAACCAGCAGCGCAGGAGCTGGGTACAGTGGAAGAGAAAGATCGATCGTTTTTTTCACGAAAATCACTCCTTTTCAATCAGCCGGCATAGTAGTCTTCAGGATTGTACATTCTTTTCAAGCAATTATGACGGCCACTTCTTTCCGGTTTTCCGTGAAGCGCCGGAATTCTCATCCGCAAACAGCTCTTCTTTCAGACAATGAAAAACCCTTCCAAAGAGAATACCACATCGCAGGATCTCGTGCCGCACAACGCTCTCTCACCGCACAGCGTCACACATCCCGGATTACCTGCTTCCACCCGCTTCTCACCGGCAAGAAACCCGGTCAGGGGGATGTGCGGATACAATCACTGCCGATCCGGCAAAAAATTCTTCATTCCATTTTTCAAAGAAAAAAGAAGTATATCTGAGAAAAAAAGAATTAGAAACCACTATTTGGTCGTTAAATCTTTCTATCGCGCTCTCTTTTCCTTTTATTCCTATTGCCTGACCAATACTGACGTATATAATAATGCCATAAGGTCAGCAAAGATCAAAGTCTAAAAAAGATCAGACGGAGGTGTTTAAAATGACACGGAGATTTCTGGCGATAAGGCCGAGCGACAGTGCAATGCCGTTGAATGTTTTTCCTTCGGTTGACAGAATGATGCGTGACATGATGAGGGTTTTCGGTGATTTTTCATCCGACGTGGGGTATCCGGTGGATGCGGAGAAGGCTCTTGCGATCCCCCGCGGAGACTTCTACAGAAAGGACGGAAAAATATTCGCCGAGTTCGAGCTTCCGGGAATCGATCCGGCGAAAGTGGAATTGAACGTTTACGAGGACAGGCTCGATCTCAAGGCGGAAAAGTCCGACGAGAAGACGGTTGAAGAGAACAGCGTGCTTCGTTCGGAACGGTACTTCGGAACGGTCTCCCGCTCGATTCAGTTTCCGGTGGAGGTCGATCCCGACAGTGCAAAGGCGAGCTTCAAGAACGGCGTTCTCACTGTGGAGGTCGCTGAGAGGATCCAGAGCGAGAAGGTGAAGAAAGTCGCGATCGAAGGCTGATCGAGCCTGAAAGAGTTGAGAATCGCCGAAACAGGCGCTGCGGATTCCCGGGGAGCATTCCACTCAGGAATCCGCAGTTTTTTTTCGTTTCCATCCGATATGGAGAAGAACTCCGCCGAGAAGTCCGATTAAACCGACGGCCGACAGCGTATTTCCGAGCCCGAATATCTGGCCGCCGTACCCGAGGAAAAAAGGAGAGCAGATGAACCCCAGATCGATCGCGAAAAGACAGAGCGAAATCCCCTTCGGGCGCAGATGTTCCGGAAAGATATCGGGCATGAGCGCGAGGATGATGGGGAAGCACATTCCCATGGATATCCCGTAAACAAGCCCGCCCGCGATATACCAGTTCCTCCCCGGCGCGAAGGGAAGAAAGGCCAGGATAAAACCCATGGACGCGATGACAATGCCGATGGTGCTCTTTCTGTCGATCCTGTCCATGATCCGGAAGGCAACCAGGCGCAGCACGACCGCCGTCAGCGCGTTCGGCACAATGAAGACGCTCGCGGGATATCCTCTCATGGCGAGGAAAGCGGGAAGGTACTGCAGCGTCGATGCATTCACAAACGCAAAAAGAAACATCGTGAACAAAACAACGCAAAACCCAGTCAAGGACGGAAGCTCCTTCCATTTTCCCCACGACTTCGGTTCCTCCACGCTCTCGGCTCGCCTCACCGGAGGCAGCGGGAAGGCAACGAACACAATCGCAGCCTCCACAATCGCGGCCGAAAGGAAATAGGCGACGATCATTCCGGAGGAGGCGAACCAGTCCACAAGAGGGAAAAGGGTAACCTGGGGGAAAACGTATGCTACCGCGATCCACGCATATGCGCTCCCTCGTTTGGCGGCCGGGATCGTGAGTCCCTGGTATGATGAAATGGCGACCATCGAGATTCCCCAGAAAACTCCTCCAAGCCCCCGAAGGGAGATCAGGAAGAAAGGGTTTTGAGTGAACGCGAGAGGCAGTGTGAAGACGGCGACAAGCCCGGATGTCCAGAGAAGGGTGTTCCGGATGCCCATGCGCTCCGTCGCCTGTGCGCCGAGAGGCCGGCCCAGCGTGGAGCAGAGGTTGAAGATGCTCATCAGCCATCCCGAGAGAGCGAGCGAGAATCCCTGGTTCCGCAGAACGGAGGGATAGAGCATGAAGACGGCAAGAAAAGCCTGCGTCAGGTAGATCACCGCCATCGAGATCCAGAAGGCTTTTCGATATGAGACGTTCTCGTTCGTGGACATCGTTCTCTCCTTCTCTATATGAAAGAACCGCCCGGAGATTGTCGGCGCGCTCCGGGCGGACATTCCTTACGATCTCTTTTCAAATGGAAATTACCTCATCAGAGAGGGCAGGTACATTATAACATTCGGGAAGAGAATCGCCAGCCCGAGGCAAAGTATCGCAAGGCCAACGATGGGAAGAATCGCCCTGCTCGTCTTGGTCAGGTTGACGCCTCCGACCCCCGACGCGACGAAAAGGCATGTCCCGACAGGCGGCGTCAGCGCACCGAGACAGATGTTCAGAACGAGCAGGACACCGAAGTAAACCGGGTCGATCCCCAGGGAACGGATGATCGGGAGAGCGACGGGGCTTATGAGCACGAGAATGGAGACCGCGTCGATGAAACACCCGAGGAAAAGGATGAAGGCGTTGAGCATAAGAAGAACCACCACGGGGTTGGTCGAAAGAGAGAGAAGTTCCCGCGCGATGGCCTGGGGTATCTGGCGGCTGGTGAGAATCCAGCTCAAAAAGGAGGCAACGGCGATGATGAACATGACTCCCGCTGTGTTCCGGGCCGCCGAGGCGAAGACCTCTGGAATCCTGTTCCACCGAAGATCGCCGTAGACGAATTTACCGACGATAAAGGCGTAGACCGCGGCAGCGACCGACGATTCCGTGGCCGTAAAGATACCGGAAAGGATGCCTCCAAGAATGATGATGGGCATGAGAAAAGCGAGTATCCCCTCTCGGAATGTCTTTCCCAGGAAGGAAAAACTGAACGCGGCGGTCTCTCGCGGATAGTCGTATCGTTTTGCCTCGACGTACGAATACGCCATCAGGACGAGACCGAAAAAGATGCCCGGAAAAACGCCGCCGAGAAAGAGTTCCGCTACCGAGACATTGGCGATGACCGCGAAGATCACCATCGGGATGCTGGGGGGGATAATGGGGCCTATGGCGCCTCCCGCAGCGACAAGAGCGGCCGAAAATCCCTCCCGGTACCCCTTCTCCTTCATCGAGGGGATAAGCAGGGAACCTACCGCCGCCGTGTCCGCCACCGCGGAGCCGGAGAGACCGGCGAAGAGCATCGAGAGCACCACCGCGACCTGCGCGAGCCCTCCCCGCATCCTCCCTACGAGCGCGAAGGAAAAGTTCATCAGCCGCCGGGAGATTCCCCCTTCTTCCATGAGAGCTCCGGCGAGCATGAAGAACGGAACGGCGAGCAGTGTGAAGCTGTCGACTCCCTGGTACATCACGTGGCTGATCAGGACGGGGTTGAAGACACCCGAGAGCCATGCGATCAGGATGCCGGTGAGCCCGAGTGCGACGGCAATCGGCATCCCCAGAAGAACCGCCGCGAAGAACAGGGCAAAAGCCGTCAGCATTATCATGCGGTCTCTCCTCCTTCCGCGAGAACCCGCAGAAGATGTTCCACGATCATGAACATCGCGGTGAAACCGCTCACGGGAATCACGATATAGATCAGCCCCATCGGAACCGGAAGAGAGGTCGCCTTCTGCGCGAACTGCCGCGCCACCAGCGGGAAGCTACCGTATGCCATCAGGTGAAAGAAGAAGAGAGCCGCGGCCGAAAGGAGCAGAACAGCGAACTTCGCAGTCCTCCCGCGAAGCCGGCCGAGAATAAGGTCGAACGCCGTCATTCCCGAGCGGAAGATCAGCGACGGAATGCCGGCGAAGATGCTCCAAATGAAGAGGAAACGCGCCAACTCCTCACTCCAGGTGATCGAGAAATTGAAGACGTACCGCGTCACCACCTGGGCGAACGTGATGCACGTCATCACGAGCAGCAACAGAAAAAGAAGCCACGTGGCGGCCTTGTCGATGACGCCGGCCGCCGCAGAGACAAGAACACTGAGTTTTTTCATCTGAACATCTCCTTCGGATCCAGAAAAAGACTCCGGCCCCCCGTCCTGCATCAGGGGGCCGGAGCAATGCGAAAAACTAGCGGACGTCCTTGATCCTGTCGATGAACTCCTGCGCTTCCTTCCCCGCGCTCTTCACGAAGTCGTCGTACACGCCGCCCATCTTTGCCTGGAAGGCCTCCGGCTCGACCGTGTTGACCGTCATTCCCTTCTCCCTCAGTTTCTCCACAAGTTCGGTCTCCTGGTCCTCCACCATCTTTCTGGCGGCGGGGCGGACCTCCTCGAATGCCTCGACGACGATCTTCTGAAGATCCTCCGGAAGGGAGTTGAAGAAAGCGTCGGAGATCATGATGACCACCGGTGAATAAACGTGGCCGGTAAGGGAAAGGTACTTCTGTACTTCGTAGAGCCGCGACGCCCATATAATGGAGAGCGGATTCTCCTGGCCGTCGATGATCCCCTGCTGCAGGGCGGTATACACTTCGCCGAAGACCATGGGAACAGGATTTCCTCCGAGAGCGGCGATGGTGTCCATGACCGTTTTCGTCTCGGGGACTCGAATCTTGAGCCCCTTGAAGTCATCGGGATTCACGATCGGGTGTTTCGAGTTCGTTGTGTTCCGGTAGAGGTTCATCCAGTACCCGAGAATGCGAATACCGGTCTTTGCCCGGATTTTTTCGTTGAGTTCCAGGCCGATCGGACCGTCGACCGTCTTGTAGACATGGTCGTTGTTCCGGTAGATGTAAGGAAGCTCCAGAACCCCCATAAGAGGAAGAAAGGAGGCAAGCCCTCCGGGGCTCTGGGTCCCCATCTCGACTGTTCCGAGCTGTAATCCCTCCGCCAGGGCGCGGAGGCTGCCGAGCTGCGCGCTGGGATAGACCGTCGCCTCGATCCGGCCGCCGCTTCTCTCGTTCATGATGGACGCCATCTTCTCGAACGAAAGGTTGAGCGGATGATCCGGAGCCGTCACGTTGCCTATCTTGATGACATACTTCTCCGCCGCCGCGGGAAACGCCGCCGAGAGAATCACACCGACAACACACACCGCACAAACAAGAAACCTTTTCATCCCTTCCATCCCCTTTCTTATCGTGAAACATGCTGCCTGAAAACCGCTCCTCCGATTTCTTCTTCGTTGACAAGAAATCTTTTTCAAGATACCATCTTGCATATCGGATACTATATCAGATTTATCCTTTTCGCGAAAGGGGCGTTTTCCATGAAAGTCCCCACCATGGTGGAAGTTATTCAGGCCGAGCTGAAGAAAAGGGTCCTCGACGGCGAATACGTCCCCGGCGACCGGCTCAACGTCGACGAACTCGCCCGTGTCCTGAACGTGAGCAAGACGCCGATCCGCGAGGCCCTCGGCCGCCTCGCCCGAGAAGGGATCGTCCAGTCGCAGCCGCGCATCGGTTGGAGAGTCTCTCTCCTCTCCCTGGAGGAGTTTTTCCAGTATCAGGAGACGCAGCACATTCTCAAGACATACCTCGCGGAGCAGATCTTTCCGTATTTGGAGAAGATCGACATCAAAAAGATCGAGAAGATGAACGGAAACATGCGCCACTTCATCTCGACGGGGCAATTCGACCGCATGCTTGAGGAAAACGACAACTTCCACATGGAGATCTTCAGCGTCTACCCCAACAAGGTGCTCCTGGAATATCTTGAGGAAGTGAACAACACGATCCGCCTGCAGCGCATCCACATGATGGAGCGCCAGCTCCTCTCACCGGACAGTCCGCTTCTGCAGGATGCACCGAAGGATCACGAGGAGATCATCGAGGCGATCAAGAGCGGCGACAGAAACCGAATCATCGAAACTTCGGCAAAACATCAGGCAACCATTCTCGCGGCGCTGCAGCGCCCCGGGAAGGCGAGCTGAACGGGAGGAATAGCTTTGAGGCACCCATTATGGACACCCCTTCGGGGAAGAATGCGGCTTGCGGGACTGGTATCCGGTTCCGGCAATACGCTGTGGAGAACGCTGGAACTGCAGAAACACCTCGAGAAAGGCGGAGAAGGCAGCCCGTTTGAAGTGGTAGCCGTCTTCGCGGACTCCGGAAATGCGTCCGCCCTTCAAAAAGCTGCGGAATTCGGTATTCCCTCCGTTTGCCTGGATATACGGGAATTCTATGCCCGGAGAAACGCTCCTCTGAAAGACAGAGGGGTTCGGGCGGAGTATGATCTGGAGATCCTGAAGATGCTGGAGCGTTTCTCACCCGACATGCTGCTGCTCGCCGGTTATGTCTGGGCGACGACCGACGTGATCACGGGATCGATTCCAACAGTCGGCGTTCATCCTGCCGACCTCGCCGTCCGGAAGGACGGCGAACGTGCGTACGCTGGGGCCGACGGCGTGGGAGCGACCCTCGCCGGAGGCGAACGCGAGATCAGGGCAACCTCCTACCTGGCCACTCCGGTCCTCGACGGAGGCCCCATACTGATCGTCTCCCCGCCGTCACCGATCGATCCCGACGAGGGGATGGATCCCAAGGACCGCTTCCGGAAGTACCTCTCCCTCGTGAACGAGCAGGCCCGCGAGACAGGCGCCAGAACAGTGTACGAGATCGCCCGCGGGCACTTCGCGGTAAGCGGCGACGGGACCGCCCTGCACAAGGGGCGGCCGTTCCCCGACGGTCTGCGCTTCGAGAGCTGGCCCCCCTTCGCTCCCGACATCTCTCTTTTCTCTCCCCGTTCCATCGCCGTTATCGGCGCTTCGGCATCGGGAACGGGCCTGGGGAGCGCCGTGCTGCGGAACGTCCTCTCCTACGGATTCAAGGGGAATGTCTATCCGGTAAACCGAAAGGGCGAGGATGCCGGAGGGTTGAAGGGGTACGCCTCCGTTCTCGATATTCCCGGAGAGGTCGACCTCGCGATGATCACCGTTCCCGGAACTGCTGCGGTCGAGGTCGCCGAGGAATGCGGCCGCAAGGGGGTGCGCAATCTCGTCACGCTCTCCGCGGGCTTCCGCGAGACCGGCGAGGAGGGCGCCCGAGCGGAAAACGCGCTCCTCGACATCGTCTCCCGCTATTCGATGCGCCTGCTCGGACCGAACTGCATGGGGCTGCTGAACACGTCGCCCGACGTGCGGCTGCACGCGAACATGCTCCAGACCGTTCCGAAGAGCGGAGGAATCGGCCTGATCACGCAGAGCGGCGCGATCGGAGCGGCGCTGCTCGATTTCGCCCCTTCGCTCGGACTTGGCTTCTCCCTGATCGCCTCGACCGGAAACCAGCCGGACATGACGATCAACGATCTGCTTCCGCTGTACGCGGAGGACGAGAATACCAAGGTCATATTGGCGTACCTGGAGACGATCCCCGACGCGGGACGGTTCTCACGCATTCTGGCGGAGACCGTCGCGAAGAAACCGGTGATCATCCTCAAATCGGGAACCACCGAGGAAGGCGCAGCAGCGGCGAAGTCGCACACGGGAAGCCTGGCCGGAAAGTCACGGATCGCCGAGGCGCTCATCGACAAGGCGGGGGCTATCCGCGCCGCGACGCTTGAAGAGGCTTTTCTGCTCGCCTCGGCCCTGTCGACGCAGCCTGGAGTGAAAGGAAACCGCGCCGGCATCATCAGCAACGCCGGAGGTCCCGGCACGCTGGTGGCCGACGAGCTGAGCCGGAGGGGATTTTCGCTTCCCTTCCTCCCCGACTCCGTAAGGGAGGCGCTCGCCGCGCGAATTCTTCCTCAGGCGTCGACGGCGAACCCGCTCGACCTTGTCGCCACGGCAAAACCTGAACACTACGCCGCCGCCGCGAAGGCAATGGTCGAAAGCGGCCTCTATGACGCCTTCGTCGTCGTGATGGTGCCTCCGGCAGGCGTCGAGACCGGATCGGTGGCGGAAGCGATGATACCTGTTTTGAAAGCTTCCGGACTGCCTGTGACAAGCTGCTTCTTCGGACCCGCCATGGGAGAGGCGGGCCGGTCGGCGATGCTGAAGGCCGGGATTCCGTCGTTCCCGTTCCCGGAGCAGACGGCATCGGTGCTCTCCCTGATGCGTGAAAAGACGGTCTCTTCCTATGCCGAGGCGCCGGAAACACAAGCACCGCCGCTGATCCGCAAGGGAGCCCTGAAGGAGAGGCTCGCCGCCGAGACAAGCGGATTTCTCCCTCCGGCACTCTGCGAGGAGCTTCTGGAAGAATACGCCATTCCTCTCCCGTTTTCCGCCGCGCTCACGGGTCCCGGAGAGGTGGGGGGAATTTCGTTCCCCTACCCCGTCGTAGCGAAGATCGATCACCCGGACGTGCTCCACAAGTCGGACGCGGGCGGCGTGGTGCTCGATATCACCGGAGAAGAAGCCCTCCGCCGCACCGTATCGTCGCTCCTCGAACGCTTCCCGGGAGCACGGGGAGTGCTCGTGCAGGAACAGATCGGGAAGGGGATCGAACTCATCCTCGGGGCGGACAGCGACCCGCTTCTGGGGCACGCCGTGCTCGTCGGATGGGGAGGGACGGGAGTCGAGGTATTCTCCGACGCCGTGCTGGGACACGTTCCCTTTTCCCGGGCCGGGGGAATGCGCCTTCTCGAACACCTCCAGTGCTTCCCGATTCTGAAGGGATACCGGGGCAGACCCGGCGTCGACCTGGAGCAGCTGCTCGACCTGATGCAGAAGCTCCAGCGCCTTCTGCTCGATTTCCCCGAGATCGAGGAGATGGACCTCAATCCGCTCATCTGGAACGGCGGACGTTTCATCGCTGCGGACTACAGGATAAAAATTCGTTCTTGACACGAGAAACCGGGGCGGCGGGAACGTTTCCGTCGCCTTCCTGTCGTTTCACCCGCTCGGCAGGCCGCAATCAAGCACACTATATTTGAGGAGGAATTGAGAATGGGATACAGAGAAGACGGCAAGTGGTGGGTTTCACCCGCGAATTACGAGACTGAAGTGACGAAGACGTTCTCCTTCGCGCCGAAGATCGAAATACTGGACACGACACTCCGCGACGGCGAGCAGCAGCCGGGAATCATCTTCACGAAGGAGGACAAGGTCGCCATCGCGAAGAAGCTCGACGAGGTGGGAGTCCACCGTATCGAGGCGGGAACGCCCGCGGGTTCGCAGGAGGACGCGGACGCAATCAAGGCCATCTGCGACCTGGGACTGAAGGCGAAGGTCTTCGCTTTCTGCCGCGCCATGCCGAAGGACATGGAGCTGGCGAAGTCCCTCGGTGTGGACGGCGTGCTCTGCGAGATGATCGGAAGCGAACAGATGCTGCGATACGGAAAGCGCTGGACGCCGGAGCAGGCCATCGAGGCGTGCGTTGAAGCGACCCAGGCGGCGCACGAACTGGGAATGTACGTCACCTTCTTCCCCGCCGACGGCTCGCGAGCCGAGATGAACTACCTGCTCGACTTCGTGCAGGCGGTCGCCGAGGGCGGCCATATCGACTCGCTGGCCCTTGTGGACACCTTCGGCACGTTCTCGCCCGAGGGCGCCGTCTACATGCTCAAAAAGCTCAAGGAGCGATTCTCCTTCCCGATCGAGGCACACTTCCACAGCGACTACGACATCGGCGTCGCGACGACGATCGCCGCGCTCAAGGAGGGCGCGTCGGTGGCCCACGTCACGGTGAACGGCCTCGGCGAGCGCGCGGGAAGCTGCCCGCTCGAGCCGCTGGCGCTCTCACTGGAGGCACTCTACGGCCAGCCGTCCGGCATCGTCCTCAACAAGCTCACCGAGCTCTCGAAGTTGGTGGAAGAACTTTCCCGCTTCCCCGTCCCGCCCATCAAGCCCGTGGTCGGAAACAAGCTCTTCGGATGGGAGACGGGGCTGCCGTCGAGCCTCTGGACGAACGCGAAGACGGAGAACCCGCTCATCATGCTCCCCTACCACTACTCGCTGACCGGGCGCGACGAGCCCGTCCTCTACATCGGCAAGAAGAGCGGCAAGGACAACATAAAATACTGGCTTGCAAAAACCGGCCTTTCGTTGGATGATGAGGGAGAGAAGACGCTGCTTCAGAAGGTGAAGGATCTTTCGATCTCCCTGAAGCGCGACCTCGACGAAGACGAGTTCCGGGGGCTGGTCTCCCGGGTGAAGGAGGAGAATGCATGCAACCAGTGAAGATAGCGCAACGTTTTCAAAACATCCAGCCGTCGTCGATGCTGAAGATCTTCCAGGCGGCCGCTGCCGTCGACGATCTGAGCAACCTCGGAATCGGCGAACCGGACTTCCACACCGAGCCGGAGATCGTGGACGCGGCTGCGAAAGCCGCGAAAGAAGGGATGACGCACTACCCACCGCTCACCGGCTACCCTGAGCTGCGGAAGGAGATATGCGCCTACTGGAAGCGGCATCACGACCTGGAGGTCACACCGGATGAGATTCACCTGACCGTGGGCGGCATCCAGGCCCCCCACCTCTGCTTCCAGGCGATGCTCGACCCCGGCGACGAGGTGATGGTAGCCGAACCGTGCTTCACCGCCTACTTCCAGCAGGTCGAGTTCAACGGAGGCGTGGTGGTCCCCGTGCCGTCGAGGGCCGAAAACGGCTTCTTTCCGACCGCGGAGGACTTCGAAAAGGCGATCACCCCCCGGACGAAGGTGCTGGTGATCAACTCGCCCTGCAATCCGACGGGCGGCGTTCTGACGCCGGAACAGGCGCAGTCCATCGCCGAGGTCGCGAAGAAGCACGATCTCTTCGTGATATCCGACGAGATCTACGAGGCCTTTCTCTACTCGGGGAAGCACATCCCGATGGCCTCGCTCCCCGGAATGAAGGAGCGGACGATGACCATCGGCGGCTTCTCGAAGAGCCACTGCATGACCGGCTGGCGCATCGGGTACGTCATGGCTCCGGCGGAGCTGCTGAAGGTGATGGTCCAGCTCTCGGTGGTCCAGACGTTCGGCGTCAACGTGCTCTCGCAGATGGGGGCGATTGAGGCCCTGAAGACGCAGGACGCGAAGATGCGCGAGCGCACCGCCGAGTACGAGAAGCGCATCCGCTACAGCGCGGATCGGCTGAACGCGATGCCCGGCGTCACCTGCCCGGAGCCGAAGGGGGCCTTCTATCTCTTCCCGGATATCTCCGGAACGGGGATGACCGACGAGGAGTTCGTATGGTGGATGCTGGAAACAGCAAAGGTGGCGACGATTCCCGGAACGGCCTTCGGCAAGAGCGGCGCGGGGCACATCCGCATCGCCTGCACGCTCCCGATGGAGGGCTTGAAGAAGGCGTTCGACCGGATGGAGAACGCACTGAAGAACCGGGCGACATCCTGAAAAAACTTCGGACTGAAATCAGCGGGAGCCCGGAATTCCGGGCTCCCGATTATTATAGTCATCATCTCCACCGGATACCGGCGATATCGACTACAGAACAATCCGCATCCCCTTCTCCGCCGAGAGGTACCCGGCGTAGATGATTTTGATGGTCTCATAGGCGAGATCCAACCCCGAGAGCGGCTGCCGCCCGGTCGCCACACACTCCAGAAAGTCCTGGGCCTCCTGGAGGTACCCCCTTGCCGCCTCCTCGTCCAGCAGCACGTACTGCCACCCGGCGTTCGTCTCGACCTTCTCCGTCAGGTAGACGTCCTTCAGGACGGACGCGTCCGCGGCGAAGCTCATCATGGCGTTGTTGGGCGCGATGTTGCAGACCAGCGTCCCCGTGTTCGTGTTGAATTCGATGAGATTGCGGACGCCGCCGGTGACGAAATCGCCCGAGAAGACGGTCGCCTTGGTCCCGTCATGGAACGTGAGGGAGAGCATGGACCAGTCCTCCACGTCCACAGGCCGGGCCGCGATGAAGCGGTGCTCTTCCTCGGAAAGAGCCTCCGTGACGACTCCCGTGTCGCAGACGACGCTTTTGACCCCGAACTTCTCGCCCCTGGTTTTCGCCTCGACCATTTTCAGATGCAGGACAGCGGAGATAGGATGGCACCCTTGGCGGATCATCGATCCCCCGCCCGTCTGCTCCCACTCCGCGGCGTGCCGGGCATGCGAACCGCTGTGGCTCTCCTCCGCCTTCAGGAAGAGAATTTTGTCCCCCGTCTTTCTCAGAATCTCGGAAGCCTTGGTCACAGCCGGGGCGTAGACCCAGTCCTCGGCGTACAGGAAGAGCCTGCCGCTCTTCCGGATGATCTCCGCCGTCCGGTCCATGCTTTCGAGGACAGCTTCGTACATCCTCTGTTTGCAGACCCTGCCGACGGGCTTTTCGTCCCCTGGAAGCCCGAAGTATCCGGTGAACGGTTTCTCCGAAATGACGTGCTTCCCCGCGGCGAGGAACTCCTCGATCATCGGGGCGTGAAGCTGCGGAGGCGTGCAGATGTCCACGACGTCGATATCGGGATCCTTCATAAGGTCGCGATAGTCGGAATAGACCTTCGGAATACCGTACTTCGCGGCGAACTCCCTCGTCGTCGCACTGCGGGCGCACACGGCCCCGACCTTCGCCTGCAGGCCGTAGACCCGTTTGTACGACTCCATGTGGATATGCGCAATAAACCCTGCGCCAACAAGACCGATTCGTACCGTTTGCATGGAGAACCCTCCTTTTCATCGACGGCGAATATTCTACGCACGGCATCAGCCTGAAACAATCGGGAGCAAGGGCAACAGAATATGAGTTCTGCTCACGAAAAACAAAAGCTGCTCTTGTATTGTAAATCCAGTCAAGCAGGAGTCAATATTCCGGTCCGCTCCAAAATCTGTTTCCAGAGGAAACGTCGCCGGGGAAACCTGTTCTGATTTCAATCCCTAAAACTTTTGGGGAAATTGTTCGCCGAAGAATCGATTCTCAAAAACCTTCGGATATTCAGAGAGCGTGCCTCCCGGATGTAAGAGAGAAATTTCTATTTTTTCATGAGCATGTTATGGATTTTTTTCGGCTTATGCTTCATAATGAGCGTGTCCTGCAGAGGATATTTTGTGCTGCCAAAAATCGGCCTAAAAAAAAGAAAATTTTTGTTTTGACGACTGGCAAGAATCAACTTCAGCAGCAGAAAGAAGTCGCGATACTGCCGGTTTCGATCTCTTCAAGCAGAAGTTTTGTTCCGAACGGGTGCGTCATCGACGGATCGAATTCCGGAATGCGTTCCGGAAAACAGGAGGAAGTGATGCAAGGGAACGAAAAAGGACGAAAAGAACACCCAGCGGATTCGGAAGCTTTCCACAATACAAGAAGGGATGTGATTACCATTAACAAACGAGTCTTTTGTATCCTCATCCTCATATTCGCTTTTTTTGCAAGCCCTGCTTTTGCTGCTCCTGTTGATGGAGTATCATTGAATTCGAACGCAATTCTACTTCAAGTAGGACAAACCAGCACTCTCGTAGCAACCGTTTCACCAGCAGATGCTGATGATAAACGTCTTACCTGGCAATCAAGCAACAATAGTATCGCCACAGTCAGTATCACAGGACACGTCAGAGCTATTGCGCCGGGCCGAGCGACAATTACAGTTACTACTGTTGAAGGCGGTTTTACAGCCACATGCGAAGTTGAAGTTGAACGATCTGTAACTCCCGTTACAGGAGTAAAACTTACTCCTACGTCATTCTCCCTAGGCAGAGGAGAGATAGGAATCATTGAAGCGGTGGTCCTCCCCGACGAGGCTACCGGTAAGAACGTCACATGGTCGTCGAGCAACCCTGCTGTGGCAGAAGTCTATTCCACCTTTTACGAAGATCTTCCGGAGGGCACCACGAATCCAAGCGCCCAAGTTCAAGCCCTCGCTCCGGGAACAGCTCGTATAACCGTCAGAACAATTGACGGCGGATTCACTGCTTTTTGCGATGTCACAGTAAGAGAAGCAACCGTGCGGGTTACCGGTGTGAGGCTCAACCGTACCGCCATGAACCTCAGCAGGGGAGAAGTTACTGGAACCGGAGCTGGTCAACAGAATCATCTCATCGCGACAGTTTCGCCTGATGGTGCTACCGGCAAGCACGTTAATTGGACCTCGAGTGATACTTCTGTAGTAATCGTTCAGCCAGTTACAGATACGAGCGACGGAAAACCTCAAGCACAGCTCCAGGGAATCTCCGAAGGTACAGCCCGTATAACGGCAACCACACTTGACGGCGGATTCACCGCATTCTGCGATGTCACCGTCAGGCAGCCTGTCGTTCCCGTCACCGGCGTATCGCTCAACTACACCGCCCTGGACATCGCCGTGGGACAGATCCTCGAAACGCTCGTCGCGACCATTACGCCCACCGACGCTACCGGTAAGCACGTCATTTGGACGTCGAGCAACAACTCCATCGCGAAGGTCGACGCCATACGGGACGACGACCAGGGACGCCCCCGGGCGAAGGTGACGGGTATTACCGAGGGAAGGGCGACTCTCACCGTACAGACGGTCGATGGCGGATTCACCGCCTACTGCGTCGTCGAAGTCAAGCCGACGGGCTCCGTCACCGGGGTGGAGATGGACCACGATACGCTCACCGTCTTCGTCGGATCGAAGCGCACGATCGGCGCGTATATCCTGCCGGATCAGGCCGCCAACAAGCACGTGACATGGAGAACGAACAACTCCTCGGTCGCGACGGTGCGTGCCCTGACGTCGGCCGCCGGCGGCCCGAGCTCCGACCCGACCGTGAGAGCGGAGATCGAGGGGCATTCGCCCGGAGAGGCGATTATCACCGTTCGGACCACCGACGGCGGCTATGAAGCCGAGTGCGAGGTCTCCGTGGTCCGCGACACGGGAGGAGCGGTCGAGGGAGGGTGCAGCGCTTTTGCAACCGCACCCCTTGCGCTGCTTCTCGCAGTGCCGCTCGTTCTTATGAAACGGAGATAAACGCTCAAGAGACGAAAAAAAAGAACGCCGGAACAAAAAGAGTTCCGGCGTTCTTTTTTCATACTCGCAGCGAACCGCTTTTTTCTTCAGTTCACCGACGTGAAGAGAACCGGCTTCTCGGGCCGGGGAACGGCCACAACCTCCCAAGGGCTGGAAAGGGCGCTCGTCACGATGTTCATCGGCCCCGGCTCCAGTTCGCGGACAGTCACGGTAACTCGGTCGTGCGTTTCGATGACCGCCTCCACTCCGATGGAATACCCTCCGCTGTTCTTCCTCCCCTGGAAGACGGCGACAAGAGCATGGGTCGAAAAATCGATTCTCGGAAGAGGCGGAAGCGGCTGGACATTGCCGTTGATCGTGCTCCACCAGGATTTCCACTGGTCTTCAGTCGAAACAACGACAAACGAACGGTCTTTCACTCCTCCGTAGCTTCCTCCGGCAATCTTGCTGAAGGTGAGGACGGCCCCGTCGTCATCGCCGCAGGCCGCGCATGCGTAAAGTACGCCGGAGAGGCCCGGAGCCAAAAGGAATACACCTACAAGGAGCATGGTGGCAAGCAAGGACGTTTTTTTCAATCGCAAACCCTCCGTTTCTGGTATGCATGTTCTGGAGAAGCATACCAGAACGCGGCTTTTTCCCAATGCGTAAAAGAACTTATTTATTTACGCGCAATTTTTTATTCGCGAACCATCTGCTCTCTCAGCTTCCGTTTCAATACTTTTCCCACGGCCGAAAGAGGAAGCTCGGTCACGAAACGCACCTTCCGGGGAACCTTGAAGTGGGCCATTTTCTCCTTGCAGTATCCGATGACAGCGTTCGATTCGAGTTCGTCGCCCTCCTCCCTGATGACGAAGGCGACGGGTACCTCGCCGCTCACCGGATTTGAGACGCCGATGACCACGGCCTCCTTCACTCCGGGAATCTCCTTGATCACGGTCTCGACCTCCTGGGGGTAGACGTTGAAGCCGCCGACGATAATCATGTCGGATACCCTGTCGAGGATGGAGATGTAGCCGTCTTCATCGATCCGAACCATATCCCCCGTATCGATCCATCCGTCGCTGAAGCGTTCGGCGCTCAGCTCCGGATCGCGGAAATAGCCTCGTGCGACCGAGGGTCCCTTGAGCCAGAGGACGCCGTCCTGCCCGGGAGGAAGCGCGCTTCCGTCCTCGCTTCTGACCTCCACGGTGTAGCTTGGCAGCGCGGGCCCCACCGTTCCGGTCTTCCGGAGCGCGTCGCTCGGATTGCACGAGACCACGGGAGAACACTCCGTAAGCCCGTACCCTTCGTAGGTGATGACGCCGAGCTGATCCCGGAAGCGTTTTTCGAGCACGGGGTCGAGTTTTCCTCCGCCTGTGAGGATGTAGCGAAGCTCCTCCGGGAGTTTTTCTCCTTTTGACGCGGCTCCGAGGAGAAAGGGGAGCATGGTGGGAACGGCGATCAGGATGCCGGTTCCCGATTCGCGCAGCCCCTTGAAGAGGTTCTTCAGCGGCATGAAACCGGGCAGCAGGGCCTCCGGAAGCCCCCAAAGCAGCGGAAGAACGCTGCAGACCGTATATCCGAACGAGTGAAAGTTGGGCAGGACATTCATCAGGACCCTTCCCTTGTCGAACCCCTCGATCGTCTCGTGGACGCCCTTCGTGTTGTCGTACAGGTTTTCGTGGGTGAGCGGCACCGCTTTCGGAGCTCCGGTCGTCCCGGATGTGGCGAAGATGACGGCGATGTCGGAATCCTGCTCCACACGGTCTTTTCTTCCCGTAAAGGATGGAAGGGGGCCTTCAGGAGAGGCGCCGACGACAGGAATACCGGACGTCCGGACCGCCTCTTCCAGCGCGTTCATATCGTCTCCCACGACCACGGCGAACGGGTCCAGGTGATCGAGGATGCGGAGAATCCATTCGACGCCGCCCCTCGGATTAAGCGGCACGAAGGTTCCTCCGAGACGCCAGGCAGCCATGGAGAGCAGGAGTACCATCGGACTATTCGGAAGGAAGGTCGCAATTCGGCTTCCCGGCTGAAATCCGGCTTCCCTAAGAACGGAGACGAACTCTTCGACACTCCGACTCACTTCTCCGGCGTTCCGCCAGCCTCCGCTCCACCACAGCACCCGCTGTGAGGAATCCTCGGCAAATCTTTCTGCAATCACATCTTCGAGTCGAATGGACACTTCAAAAACCTCCTTTTTGGGCTTCAATACTTCAGGAACGTATTATGACCGGTTCAGCGGTCATTTTTTCTTTTTCGGGGAATCTTTGGGCGGCGACTTCGCAGGCGGGCGGATCGAGAGCGTTCCGTCGACTTTCACGTAGGCCGCGTATTTCGCATGTATCTTGCCGAAGTCCTTCAGAATCTCCTCTTTCATCAGGTCGAACGGAACGACAACGTAGCGGCCGAGGGGGGAACGCCTCGGATTATAGAGAAGCGTGCCCGTGACGTTTTCGAACGAGATGCTGCTCTTCCCCCCGAGTTCGGTCTTGACAACGTCGAGGGAGACCAGCAGGCCGATAAGCTTGTGCAGCTCCTTCTGGGCGGATATGAAATTGCCGAGAGAGTAGATCACCAGCGTTTTTTCGACCATCTGCACGGGCTGAACGACGTGCGGGTGATGTCCCACAACGATATCGACTCCGAGAGAGGCCAGAAATTCGGCGATAACCTTCTGCTCCGCACCGGGAGTGAAGACGTACTCGCTCCCCCAGTGCATCGACACGAGAACGACGTCCGCCTTTCCTTCCTTCCGGGCCCGCTCCACATCCTCCTTGACTTTCTCCCTGTCATAGACGGTTACGTAGTAATCCTTCCCCTTCGGCGCCTTCAGGCCGTTCGTCGATGTGGTGTAGGCGAGAAATGCGCATGAGATTCCGTTGACGTTCACAAGCCTCGGGATGTCACGGTCCTCCGGAGACGCGTAGCTCCCGGCGGTCAGAACGCCTTCCTGTCCTGCCCAGTATTCGAGGGATGCAAGAACCGCTTTCTCTCCGCGGTCGAGGGTATGGTTGTTGGCCAGCGAGACGAGGTTGAATCCGGCGTCGACCATGGCGTCCCCAACTTCCTGCGGGGAGTTGAAGCGCGGATATGTCGAAAGGCCGAGGGCACTGCCGCCGAGAATCGTCTCCTGGTTGTAGAAAGCGAGATCGTGAGCCCGAATCCTGTCCTCGACGAGCCGGAACATCGGACGGAAATCAAAACCGCCCTTCTTGCCGCGCGCCGCGTTGTACACCCCCTGGTGAATCAGCGCATCTCCCGCTGCCGCGAACGAGAAGCGGGAACGTTTCGCTTTCACCTCTTCTGCAGGTCTTTCAAACTCTTTCGGCGAAGGGAGTGTCCCGACGAAGGTCTCTCCCGTAAAAAAATCCGGAAAAAGGAAAAAAAAGACCGTGAGAAAAAGAAATTCAAGGCATCGAAGCCGAAGGCTCCCGTGAAGCCCCTTCTTTTTCCGCAATTCGGGAGGAGAACCGTGAAACAAAGCCATGGAAGGCACCTCCAGCAAGAACTCTCCCGTGTATTATACCCCGCGGCAAAACGAAAAAGGCGTCTTTTTCCCCAAATCCGCAGGCCGCCCCTTCTGCCTGCGGATTTGGGTTTCCCCCGGGAAAGCACGTGCTGGAGAAAAAGATTGACAAAGGCGCTTCCAGCGCTTAGGATATCGAATATCGGATACTATATCGGATCGGTTGGGCGGAGAGCTTGCGAAGCCGCGCCCTGCCGAAACATCTCCCGGAGGTGAAAGGGTTCATGAGAAAAGGAATGTGGATTCTCGCAGCAGTTCTGGTATTCGCGATGGGGTCGGGGGCATTTGCGGAGGACGTCGTCAAGGTAGGGTATCTTGCCGGAATCACCGGCGATTTCGCGGCCTACGGCCAGCCTGAAGTGAACGCGGTGAGGCTTGCGGCGGACGAGATCAACGCCAGGGGGGGCGTTCTCGGAAAGAAGATCGAACTGATCGTCTACGACTACAAGTCCCGCCCCGAGGATGCGGTGAACGCCACGAGGAGGTTGTTCGACCACGACAAGGTCGTGGCGATTCTCGGCTCGGCGTCCAGCGGCGCGAACATCGCGACCGCTCCGCTCGTCACCCGCGCAGGAGTTCCCCAGATCGGCACGCTCTCGACCAATCCCCTGGTGACGGTGGACGAATCAGGGAAAGTGCGCCCGTACATGTTCCGCATCTGCTTCATCGATCCCTACCAGGGCCGGCTGATCGGCTACTTCGCCGCAAAGGAACTCGGCAAGAAGAAGGCCGCGATCCTCTACGACGTCGGCAGCGACTACTCCCACGGGCTGAGAGAACACTTCATGAAGAGCTACGTCGAGTTCGGCGGAACCGTCGTCGCGGAGTACGCTTTCCGCGGCGGCCAGGACGTCGACTTCCGCGCGCAGCTCACCAGGATCAAGGAGACGGACGCCGAGGTCCTGGTCCTGCCCAATATCGGCAAGGACTTGGCGCTTCCCATCAAGCAAGCGAGGGAGCTCGGGATGGACGACATCATCTTCATCGGCGGCGACGGCTACGGAGAGTTCATGATCGAGATCGCCGGAGACGCCCTTGAGGGCTCCTACTGGATGTACCACCTGGCTCGCCAGGACCCTGCGATGAAGCCCTTCTTCGACGCATACAGGGAGAAATACAATGACGAGTGCCAGGAGTTCGCCATCGCGGTCCTCGCGTACGACAGCCTCTACTGGCTCGCCGACGCGATAGAACGCGCCGGAAAGGTCGACTCGAAGGCAATTCGCGACGCGCTCGAGGCGACGAAGGACCTGAAGCTTCATCATGCCACGCTGACCATGGACCCCGAGACCCACAACCCGGTTGACAAGGACGCGGTGGTGCTGACGGTTCAGGGCGGAAAGAGCATTTTCTACAAGAAGATCAAGCCGGAATAGATTTTTTGCTGCCGGGCAAGGTCTGCAGGCATTCAAAATCGAGGGGGAACGACGGAGAAATTCCGCCTCCCCCTCTTTTTGCTGAACTCAGGGACGCCGGTGCAGCGGCGTAAATTTACTTTTTCTCCGCCAGCTCCACGAGCACCTTCGCCATGATATGGGCGTTTTTCATGATGTCCTCGACAGACCAGCACTCGTCCTCCTCGTGAATCTTGTAGTCCTGTCCGGGGAAGATCGGCCCGAACGCCACGACGTTGGGCATGGTCTTGGCATAGGTGCCGCCGCCGATTGCAAGCAGCGTCGCCTCTTCACCCGTCACTTCGGTGTACGCCTTCTGCAGCGCCTGGATGAGTCGGGACTCGGGGGGCATGTACAGAGGATCGGCTGAGGTGACATCTTCGACCTTGACGCCGTTGCTTTTCAAGGTTTCGAGAAGAGGCCCGGAAATGTCTTCTTGCTTTTTCGTCACGGGATACCGAAGATTGAGCGTGAAGGTCGTCCGCCCCTCGGCAGTCTTGACGACGCCGACGCACGCCGTGAGGTATCCGGAAACGTCGTCCTTCATGGCGATACCGAGGGAGGTTCCGTCGGTCTCGAATCCGACGAGGCGTGAGAAGGCGCTGAAAAAGTCGCCCTGCTCCCCTTTCAGCTTCAGGCCGTTGACGAAATCCGCCAGGCATGCGAGGGCGTTGATGCCCTTCTCGGGAGTGCTGCCGTGGGCGGGATGCCCTTTCATTTCGAGCGTTACCAGCTGGTTGGCGGAATCCTCCTCTGCGCTGAGAGCGCTTCCTTCGGGCCCTTTCCATGAAGAGACGGCATCGAGGATCCGCTTTCTGCACTCGGGACGAGGGTCCGCGATCCCGGCACGGACTTCCGCCATGACGACATTCGCCGCCAAACCGCCCTCGAGAGAGACGATTTTCATCTCGCCCGATGGTGCGAAGGGAAGCGAAAGAGTATAGGTCAGAATCCCCTTCTCGGCGTAGATGATCGGATATTCCGCGTCAGGGGTGAAACCGGCGGCCGGAAGCTCCTCGCCGATCTCGACGTACCGCTTCATGCACTTGCTTCCCCGCTCCTCGTTGGTCCCGAAGATGACGCGGATTCTTCGTTTCAGCGCGATTCCGGAGTCGAAAATAGCCTTTGCGGCGAAAAGCGCCGTCATGACGGGGCCCTTGTTGTCCAGCACACCTCTGCCGTAGATTTTACCGTCCTTCAGCTCCCCGCCCCAAGGATCGGCGGTCCACCCCTTTCCTTCGGGAACGACGTCGAGATGTCCGAGAACGGCAACCATCTCGTCGCCCTCGCCCATCTCCGCCCATCCGGCGACGTTCTCCACGTTCTTCGTCCGGAAGCCCATCCGTTCGGCGAATTCAAGCGTCCAGTCAAGGGATTTCAGCGGGCCTGCGCCGTAAGGAGCTCCCTCCTCGGGATCGCCGCCGACGCTGGGGATACGCACGCTTTCCCGGATCGCGGAAACAAGATCTTCTTTCATTGCATCGATTTTCTCAGAGAGCACGCGAATTCCTCCTATAATTCATTTCAGATTCATCCTGTCCCAAATGCTGTGCAGCTCGAAAAATCTACTCTCCGCCTACTTTCTTCAGGAGTTCCCGCCCCGCTATCTGCACCGGATCCCACGCCATCGAGAACGGAGGCGCGTACCCGAGGTCGAGGTCGACCAGGTCGTTCACCGTCATTCCTGCGGCAAGCGCCGTGGCGATGATATCCACGCGCTTCGCCGACCCCTGGCCGCCGACGATCTGCCCGCCGAGCAGCCGGCCCGTTCCTTCCTCCCCGAGCAGCTTGACGTGCATGGTTTCAGCGCCAGGATAGTACCCTGCCCTCGTCTTTGTCTTGATGACGGCGGACTGGAACCTGACCCCTGCCTCCTCCGCCTCTTTCGTCGAAAGGCCGGTACGGGCGACCTCGTAGGCACAGTGCTTGCTCATGGCCGTCCCGAGAACGCCCTTGAGCGATGCCTGGCCGCCGCCCATGGAAATGCCGGCGACACGGCCCATCTTGTTCGCGACGGTTCCCAGTGCCACCCAGAATGGTTTCCCGGTCAACAGATGTGTCGTCGAGGCGCAGTCTCCGGCCGCCCAGACCGCCGGGTGCGAGGTTGCCATCGTCTCGTCGACGGCGATGGAGTTTCGGACGGAAAGCTTCAGGCCGGCCGCCTCGGCGAGCTGGGAGTTGGGGCGGACGCCGAGACCGAGAATCACCATTCCCGCGGGGATGGTTCCTCCTTCCGTGATCACCGAACAGACGATCCCGCCCTCCGTACCGAAGGCGAGTAGGCTCTCCCCGAGCCGGAGATCGGTCCCGATCCCCCGGATCGCCGAAGCGATGTGCTCCGCCATATCGGGATCGAAGGTGCTCATCACCTGCGGCGCCTTGTCGATCAGCGTCACCTTCATGTTCCGAACGCAGGCGAATGCCTCCGCCATTTCGAGGCCGATATAACCGCCGCCGATGACCACCGCATGTTCCGGCCTGCGCTGATCGACGAATTTCCGGGCCGCGATGCCGGTCTCCAGGATACCGAGACTGAAGATGCCATCCGCCTGCACTCCGTTCAACGACGGCACGAGAGGGCTTGCTCCGGTAGCGATCAGCAGCTTGTCGAAGCCGTCGGAAAACTCCCGCTTCGCATCGAGATCACGCACTGCCACCTTTCCCGCATCGAGATCGAGAGAGAGAACCTCGTGACGGACATGGACGACGATATCCTGTTTTTCGAGGAACTCTTTCGGTGTCCGGACAACCAGGCGGCTTTCGGGTTCGACGAGGCCTGCAACATAGTAGGGAATGCCGCACGCGGAATAGGAAGAATATCCGCTCCTCTCGTAGACCACGATCCCGGCCTCGGGGCGGAGCTTGCGGATCTGTCCGGCCGCGGACATTCCGGCGGCATCGCCGCCGATGATGAGAATGCGCTCTTTCGCCATTTCATTCACCTCCGTAGATATGCCTTTCCCTAGTTTTTCATCACCTGCAATTGTACCTCAAATCCATTCCGGGCAGAGGATTACAGCAAATTCTTTTTCCTGTACACCGGTTCCGACAGAGCCCACATCGCGGGCCATGACTTCAGCAGCCACAGGCCGATCCCGAGGCTGACCCCTCCTCCGAGCAGCAGCGTCGACGGCGCGCCGATGTACGACGCGATCCATCCGGCATTGAGGCTTCCGAGAGGAGTTATTCCCATTGCGGAGACAATGAAGAGGCTCATCACACGGTTGCGTTTGTCCTCGTCCACGAGCGTCTGGACGAGGGTGTTGCACGAGACCAGCGTGGAGACCATGAAGAATCCCAGGAAGGCCATGAAGAGCAGCGAGAGGGGGAAATACGCCGACTGGGAGAATACGGCCATCGAGCCTCCCAGGAGGATGCATGAGACCGCCATGATCTTGCCCAGCCCCACGGGCGTCTTTCGGAGCGCGAGGCGGACGGAGCCCGCCAGGGCGCCGAGTCCCGTGGCGCCCATCAGGAAGCCGAGGGTCTGCGGCCCTCCTCCCAGAATTTCGCTCGCGAAGACGGGGAGGAGCACCATGTACGGAAAAGCGAAGAAGCTCACCAGCGCTATCGCGGCGAGGTAGTTCCGCAGCGGCATAAAACCTGCGACGTAGAGAACCCCCTCCTTCATGCTCTCAAGCACTCCCTTTCTCGCCTCTTCGGAGACGAGAGGGCGTTTGAAACGCATCAGGAAGAGTGCCGTGAGCGTCGCGGAGTAGGCCATGCTGTTCATCAGGAAACAGATTCCCTCCCCTACAAGGGCGATCACCATGCCGGCGATCGATGGGCCGATGAGCCTCGTGACGTTGAAGAGCGTCGATGTGAGCGCGATTCCGTTGCCGAGATCCTGTTCGTCCTCGACGAGCCGGATCGTGAACCCCTGTCGCGCCGGAACTTCGAACGAATCCGAGGTCCCGATGATCCCGGCGAGAATCAGGATGTGCCAGTACTCCACCACACCTGTCAGGGTCAGGAATGCGAGCGTCAGCGCATGGAACATGCTGATGGTCTGGCAGATCATGATGACCTTCCGCAGATTCCGCCCCTCCAGAAAAGCTCCCGTGAAAGAGCCGAAAAGAAGCACCGGGATCTGCGCGATGAAGTCGACGGTTCCGAGAAGGAGCGGCGAACCGGTAAGCCGGTAAACGAGCCAGTTCATTGCCACCCGCTGCATCCACAAGCCCGAGAGGGAGACGATCTGTCCCGTGTAGAAGAGACGGAAGTTGCGATGCCGGAAAGCACGGAAGAGCGTACTTTTTTCCCAGTCCGGCATGCTGCTATCCTTTCCAGGCGACCCGGTATTTTTTGAGGAAATGCGACGGGTTGTAGGATTCCTTGGCCTTTCGGACCCCCTCTTCGCCCATGTCCTGCTCGCGGTTGGCCCATTTGAAGCCCGAACAGGAATGTTCGAGGAAGGCTTGGTTGATCGCCTGGTAGACACCCTTGTATTCGGCAAGTCCCTTCTCGAAATGGACCACCACCATATCCTCCGTCATCGGTTCGCCGACGGCGTAGGCCACCATGTAGTCCTTGACGTAGAGCGCGCCGCACAGCAAGCCCGGCAGGCGGTCCCACTTGCGCAAAACACGCGAGATAGCGTGGTTCTCCGCCCGAAGACCGGGGATGTCGTCGCAGCTCTTCCACTCGCACCAGAGCTGCTGCATGTCGAGAATATCCTCGACATCGTCGCGGCCAAGGGACTTGTACTCGGAGACATACTCCCTCCGGAACTGCTTCAGCAGGTTCTTCTTCTTGTGAAAGCGGTTCCCGCGGAGTTCGACGAGTTCCTCGACTGAGTAGATGTACTCCCACTCCGAGCGCTGGTCTTCGAGGAGTACTCGCTCGCCGAGGCGTTCGCTCCAAAGCTGCGCGAGCTCCTCCGGCACACGTTCAAAGACCATGCCTTCTGGAAAAAGTTCCGGCAGCAGGCTCTCCCAGTCCGCTGCCTCCCAGTCGCCCACGGGAGCCCAGTGGACAGCTTCGGGGTTCGTCACCCGCGGCCAGAAAAGATCGCGTGCAAAGGCCATCTCGTACTGTCGCTCGTCAGACCACGCCCAGATGTTGACGAACGTATAGTCGGAAGTCTTGCCCGTGCATTTGCCGAAAAGAGTACAGTACTCGTCTCTCATCTCTATTGAAAGAGGAGAAAAAATCAATGACATTATGTCACCTCCAAAAATAACTGTAGTATACCCGTAAAAAAGCCTGCGGGCAATTTACCCGCAGGCTTTTATCTATTAAAAAACGGCATAATCCACCGGAGATGTCTTCAGGCCGCCGGCCCAGAATTAAAAGCCTCAGCCCCGATTTTCGGAGTTGTCAACAAACTCCGCGTCCACCACATCGTCTTCTGTTCTCGCCGAGGATGCGGGTTGAGGTTCAGGCCCTCCGGCATTCGACGAGGCAAGAATCTGGAGCATCTGCTTGATATCCGAAGATGCGACCCTGAGGGAATCGAGAGTTGCGTCGGCTTTCACGAGGATCGACTTGCCTTCCTCCACAAGGCTGCGTGCACGCGCCTTCTCGTTCTCCGGCGCACTGGACGAAGACTGCTCAAGAGCCTTCTCCAGCTGGTAGACGACAGCTTCAAGTTCGTTTCTGGCTTCGGCGAACTCCTTCTTCTTCCTGTCCTCGGCGGCATTTTCCTGCGCTTCCCGGATCATCCGTTCCACATCCGCCTTGTCCAGATTGGTGGAGCCGTTGATCGTGATGCGCTGCTCCTTGCTCGTATCCTTGTCCCTGGCGGTAACGTTGAGGATGCCGTTTGCGTCGACGTCGAAAGTCACCTCGATTTGCGGCAGTCCTCGCGGAGCCTGGCGGATACCTTCAAGCTTGAAGTTTCCGAGGATCCTGTTGTCCTTCGCCATCTCGCGCTCTCCCTGAAGAACGACGATGTCGACTGCGGGCTGATTGTCCGCGGCGGTCGAGAAAATCTCGGCCTTCCTGCACGGAATGGTCGTGTTCTTCTCGATGAGCCTGGTCATGACGCCGCCCATCGTCTCGACCCCGAGAGAAAGGGGGATCACGTCAAGAAGGAGCACATCCTTCATCTCTCCGCTGATGATGCCTGCCTGCACGGCGGCGCCGACGGCCACGACCTCGTCCGGGTTCACCGACATGTTCGGCTGTTTTCCCCCGGTGAGCTTTCGGACGAGCTCCTGCACCGCGGGAATCCTGGTGGAACCTCCGACGAGCACCACTTCCTCGATATCGTTCTCGGTGAGCTTCGCCGCCGAGAGCGCATCCTTTACGGGAGCGACGCACCTCTCCACGAGAGAAGCCGTCAGCTGATCGAACTTCGCCCGGGAGATTGTCATGTTCAGGTGCCTGGGACCGTTCGCGTCCGCAGTGATGAAGGGGAGGCTTATCTCCGTGCTCGTCCTCGATGAGAGTTCGCACTTCGCCTTTTCAGAGGCCTCGTAGAGCCGCTGCAGCGCCTGCTTGTCCTTCCTGAGATCGATGCCGTTCTCCTTCCGGAATTCCTCCGCGATCCAGTCGACGACCACCTTGTCGAAGTCGTCTCCGCCGAGGTGCGTGTCGCCCGAAGTGGAAAGAACCTCCACCACTCCGTCGCCGATGTCGAGGATGGAGACGTCGAACGTCCCTCCTCCAAGGTCGAAGACCATGATCTTCTGCTCTTTCTTTTTATCGAGCCCGTAGGCAAGAGCCGCGGCAGTCGGTTCATTGACCACCCGAAGCACATTCAATCCTGCAATGGCGCCGGCATCCTTGGTCGCCTGCCGCTGCGCGTCATTGAAGTAAGCCGGCACCGTGATCACCACATCCGTTATCTTCTCGCCCAAATACGCGGATGCGTCGCTCACGAGCTTCCTCAGGACGGAAGCGCTGATCTCCTCCGGTGCGTACTCTTTTCCGCCCACGGAGAAACGCACCGCGCTGCTCGGCCCATCGGTCACCTTGTAGGGCACGATCTTCATCTCCGAACCGACTTCATTGAACTTGCGCCCGATGAAGCGCTTCACGGAAAAGAGAGTTCCGTCGGGATTCAGCGTCGCCTGCCTCTTTGCAAGTGCGCCGACAAGCCGCTCCCCATCCTTCGTAAAAGCAACAACCGACGGCGTTGTTCGCGCCCCCTCGGCGTTCGCTATTACTTCGGGCGATCCGCCCTCTATGACCGCAATGACGGAATTCGTCGTTCCGAGATCTATTCCGACCGCTTTTTTCATGGTGTATCCCCCCTGCTATTTATTGACTAATACTGACTAAGGAAATTATAGACGCTTTTCTTCGTTTGTCAATATTGGTCAGAAAAAAATTTCGGCGCCAAGAGGGATTTTTTCAAGAAGATTTTTTTTCCCCTGTTCTTTTTCGTGCCGCCTTGCTGGGGAAATACTTGCCCTCCACCATGAAATACACCCGTTCCACGATATTGATGACGTGGTCGCCCGCACGTTCCAGGTGCCGAGCCGTCCACAGTTCAAGGGCGCCGATCTCCATCGCGCACGGGTCGTCGCCCGAATGAGCCACGGCATCCTTCAGAAATTCCGAGTAGCATTCGGCGTACATGGCGTCGACCTCGTCGTCGCGTTTCCATAGTGCCGCCGCCATGTGCTTGTCCTCGTTCTGAAAAGCGACCAGCGCCTGGCGGAACATCGAAAGAACGATCCGGAGCATTTCCAGAATGGATTCCCTGCGCGGAAACGGTGTTTCGCACCTCATTCTGAGAGCCTTTTCGGCGATGTTCACCGCCTGATCGCCTATGCGTTCAAGATCGGTGATTATCTTGAGGACGGCGAAGACGAAGTACAGCTCGTCCTTCTCAGGGGAACGCATGGCGATCGATCCGAGGCACTCCTGGTCGATCTCTTCCTCCATCCTGTCGATCGTGTCGTCTTCCAGAACAACGCTCCTGGCCATCGCCGCATCACGGTTCAAGAGCGCGAAAACGGAATTTTCAAGGAGCGATGCGGCCTTTTCCCCCATGAGAACAAGCATGGAGACAATTCTCTGCCTGTCAGAGGCGTATAAAAAGGACTGGATCGTCGGCTTTTTCGTCACTGGATTCTTTCACCTCCCCGGAATATCAGGCCGTTTCACGGTCCCAGCGCGCTTCCCCTCTGGCGACTTCAAGAGAGGTCTTGACGAGAAGGAAAATCTGCGACATGAAATCAAGCAGCGGAGCAAGCTCTCTCCGGTTGAGGGCGTCCACGCCCAGCCTCAGGCGTATTCTCCTGTCCAGCTCTTCGAAGTCCCGTTCGTATTTCCCGGCGCCGGCTGCGAAATCAACGTCCGCAAGCGCGAATGCCCTCAGAGCGAGCCGGATATCGTTCAGAGCGAGGCGGGAAAGCTCCTCCCATGTTTTCTTCCCAAGCTCCCTGACAAACTGGGAGGCGACTCCGGCCTCGGCCAGCAATCGCAGCTCTCCCGAGAGGATCTTCGCCATCTGGCGGAAGGAGACCATGGAGTACGAGACCGTGGAGTACGTCTCCCTCAACGCGTCGTCGTCGGAGGGCACGTGAATTTTGAACATGTACTCCTGGCAGGCCTCGGAGAGATCCCGGATCGCGAACGGAAGATCCTCGAATCCTTTGATGCTTTGATCGGGAAGAAAGAGGATCTGGCAGTACATCTCGATATAATTCGCAAGGCGGATCATCTCCTTGGAGAGAAGCAGGACGGCCAATGCAGGAACGTCGGTCAGCTCTTCGTCAAGGTAGATCGGGGCTCCCAGGCGCTCTCCCCCGGCGCGTTCGGAGATGCGGGCCGAAAACCGGGCGAGTGTATCCGCAAACGGGTAGAAGAGGAAAGCGTTGAAAAGGGTTACGCCTATCTGCGCCTGCACGACTTTAGCCGGGAGGCCGCCTCCGCTCAATACGAGAAAGTCCTGAAGCCACGGAAAGAAAGGGAGCAGGAAGAGAACGCCGAAGAACTTGTAGACGAAAGTGCAGATGCCCAGCTTCCGTGCGTTCTGCCTCCCTGAGAGTCCGGCGATGAGCACCGTGACCGAAGAGCCCACGTGCGCACCGCAAATGACCGGAAGGATGGCGCTGGGAGGAAGAGCGCCGGAGACGGCCAGGGTGACGGCGAGCGCCATGACCGCCGAGCTGCTCTGGAGAACAGCCGTGGCGGCGAAGGCGGCAAGCCCCATGAGCAGTCCGTTGTTGCCCACCGAGGTGATGATCCCGGAGAAACGGGGGTCCCGCAGAAGAGGAGCTACTCCGAGTTTGAGGACGAACATTCCGAGCAGGACGACCGACAATCCCTGGAGAACGTAACCGGTGCGGTAGACATTCCTCTTTCCGAACCGCACCATCAGGAAGCTCGCCGCGAAAAGCAACGGCGAGAAAGCCGCGATATCCAGGCTGAGCAGGAAGGTGACGAACGTTCCTCCGACGCTCGCTCCCATCATCACAATGACCGATCCTGCGAAAGAGAGCATCCCCACATCGACGAAGCCGATGGCGAAAGAGGTTGCGACGGTGCTCCCCTGAGCCACTGCGGAGAGCAGCGCACCGAAGAGAAAAGCCATGGGCTTCCTGCGTGTAAAGCGGACCAGCAACTCCTTCGACTTGCCGCCGAAGCTCGATCCGAATGCGGTGGTGGTCTCTTCGACGCCGTACAGGAAGAGCGCGAGTCCGCCGAGGATATTGATCAGGGCAAAAAGCTGAATGTTCACGAGCCGCCCTCGCCTGTTTTTCTTCGTTCCCGAAGAAACGGGATCATTACGGAAGCCAGGGCGAGCAGCAGTAGCGCCAGCGAAAGGGGGCGCCGAAAGAAGAGCTGAACGCCGCCCATCATGATGGTGGTGCGGAGGTTCTTCTCGATCATCGTGCCCAGTATCATGCCGAGGACAATGGGAGAGACAGGAATTTTACTCCTTGAAAGCATCCATCCAAGAAGACCGAAGGCAAGGCAGACCCCGACATCGAAAAGGGAGGAACGCACCGCATAGCTCCCGATGAACGAGAACGAGAAGATCAGCGGATAGAGTATTCTCTTCGGAATGAGCGCCGCCTTGATCCAGATGCGCGCTCCGAGGAGACCGAGAAAGAGAAGGAAGGTGTTCGCCACGAAGAGGCTTGAGAAGAGCGTATAGACGATCTCCGGATGCCGCGTGAAAAGCTCCGGTCCGGGCTGAAGATCGTGAATCATGAGGGCGCCGATGAGTACCGCCGCTGAAGAACTGCCCGGAATGCCGAGCGTGAGCAAGGGTACAAGCGCTCCTCCGACGGAGGAGCTGTTGGATGCTTCCGCAGCCGCCACACCCGCCGGAGCCCCCTTGCCGAAGCTCTCCGGCTTGCTGCTGAGTCGTTTCTCGACATCGTACGCGATGAAGGAGGCTATCGTTCCTCCGGCGCCGGGAAAAACGCCGATGACGGTGCCGAGAACTCCCGCGCGGATCATGGAGTACTTGAGCTTCAAATATTCGCGGGCAGAAGGCCATGGAGAGCGTTCCTTGTCCGGAAGGAGCGGCGGTTTTCCGATCTCTCCCGATTCGATACCGGTAAACACCTCGCTCAGCGCGAAAAGCCCTATGAGGACCGGTATGAACGAAAAACCGTCGTACAGTCGGACCACGCCGAACGTATACCGGCTAACTCCGCTGAGCGGATCCAGGCCGATCGTATTGAGCAGCAGGCCGAGAAGAACCGCCATGAAGGATTCAAGCCACCGTCCTCCTCCAAGCGATGCTATCGTGGAGAGACCGAGAAGAGCCAGGGCGAAATACTCCGCAGGCCAGAACTTCAGAGCCATCCGGGCAAGAGGAGCGGAGAAGACGATCAGGATGAGAATACCGATAAATCCGCCCGCAACGGAGGAAATGAGCGAGACGCCGAGAGCAGTTCCCGCCTCCCCTTTCCGCGTGAGCGGATAGCCGTCGAATGCGGTGACGACGGCCGAGGGGGTTCCAGGCGTGTTGATCATCACCGCGGTGATGGAACCGCCGTAGTTGGATGCGAGGTAGATTGCGCAGAGCAGCACGATTCCCATCGATGGAGTCATGCCGAAAGAGAAGGGAAGCAGCAGCGCCACCGCCATCGAGGGAGAGATTCCGGGCATGGCGCCGGCAAGAATTCCAACCGCCACGCCCGCCATGATGACAAGCAGCGGTGTGAACCCTGCAAGATTCAAAAGCCCGTCAAGCAAATGGGAGAAAGTATCCATTCCCCGTCCCCCTTATCCGAAATAGACGCCCGCGGGAAGCGCAAGGTTCAGCAGGCGGAGAAAGACGAACCACGAAAAGAGCATCCATCCTCCGGTGAGGGAGAGAAGAACGAGAGGACGGCGTTCTCCGAAGAGCAGGGAGAGAAGCAAAATCATTCCTCCTGAAGAAAGGAGAAAACCGGCGGTATTCATCCCCCAAATCGCGAAGGCGACAATCGATGCGGCAAGAAGAACCCGACGGACGTCTCCCGCCTTCGGATCCGCGGGAGCACGCCCGGTCAGTGTACGGCGAAGCTGGTCCGCCGTGAAAAAAGCCAGTCCGGCAGCCCAGAGCCTGGGAGCTGTTCTGGCGCTGCTCCCTACCGCCTCGATTTCTTCGAGGCCGAAGGAAAGCAGGAAAAAGACAAATGAGACGAACAAGAGCGTAACGCAGATCAGAATCCGCCCGCGAAACGGTAGGAGCCTCTCTCCTCCGGAAAGCCTGGCTGTTCCTGCCATGACGACGAGAAAGGAAATTATCCAGACGGGAAAGCTTCGCGCCTCCCCGAGGAAAAGAATCAGATTATCCACGAAGAACACCTCCCGGAGCCACAGCATCCATAATATACTACCATCCCGCCGCAGACAAACGGAAAAAAAGCGGGGAACCGCCGTTTCGGGCGGCGCCCCGCACATCTGCGCCTCTCATCTCCGCGAGAAGCGTGACGCTACTTAATCAGGCCATACCTCTGCAGGTAGAGTGTGAAATTCTCGAGGTCCTTCTTCACCTGTGCGTTGAATCCGGAACGTCCGTAGTCGACCACGTCGATCCCGTCCTTCTCGAGAAACGCCCGCCATTCCGGGTCTGCGGCAACCTTCTTCAGAAGTTCCTCCCACCATGCCATCGCTTCCTCGGGGGAACCTTTTTTCATAGCGAACCCGCGCCACATGGCCTCGTCATCAAGCCCATCAATTCCCAGTTCGGAGAAGGTGGGCGCGTCGGGGAATTTCTCAAGACGCTCCTTCCTCGACAAGGCTACTATTGTAAATCCTTCCCGTCCGCCGATATCGGCAGGGTTGCCCACGTAGACGACACCCTGCCCGCTAAGAAGGGCCATCATGGCTTCCGGGCCGGTGCTGTAGGGAATCCACTTCGCGCTCATCCCCGCCTTGTCCCAGACCTTCATCGCCATGAGGTGGTCGTTGCCCCCCGCCGCCGGACCTGTCCAGAGCTGGTTTCCCTTCTTCTCGAGCGCATCCTTGTGCACGGCTTCCCAGGTATTGAACGGGCCGTCCTTCGCCGCGATGAGACACTCCGGATCCCGCATCAGCATTGCGATCCACTCGAATCCCCAGATGAACTCGTCAACATTCTTTTTCGATGTCAGCACTTTGGCGATGTTGGAAGTCGTCGCTGCAAAAACGGTGTATCCGTCGGCAGGCTGCTCCAGAACCGCCTGCATTCCGACGAGGCCGCCCGCGCCCTCCCTGTTCTCGACAACGAACGTCGCATCGGTGTACTTGGCCGCGATGGAGACGAACTTTCGGCTCGTCACATCCATCAACCCTCCGGGACCGACATAGTTCACGACCCGTATCGGTTTCTCAGGATACGCCGCGAAGGCCGCCGCGGGAAGAATCGCCAACAGGGACACAAGACACAGAGCTGCAAAAATCCGTTTCATGAGAACACCTCCTGATTGATTTATAGAGCCATGAAACACAAGTGTAACCGATTATAGGTCCGGTACGCGGCGAAAACTAGCTTGAAAACAGTTCGTACGCAAGACCGTGCCGCAGGCCGCGGTCGCTCACGGTGAAAGAAGATGCTTTGAAAATCTCGAGGAGGGCACAGACGATGCATGTTCCGGCCAGGATGACATCGGCTCGTTTCGGCTGAAGCCCGACGATGCCGCGGCGCTCTTCCAGCGTCATGGAGGCAAAACGGGAGATCATCTCCCGGATCTCCTCGAGCGTAAGTTCCGATCCCTGCACGACATCGGGGTCGTATACTTCCATCCCGTGCTTTACCGAGGCCAGGCTAGTCACGGTGCCGCCCATTCCGACGAGCACATCGGGTGAACCGGTCACTCCGCCCTCCTCAAGGCTCCGCCGGATTTCCCGGAAGGCTTTTTCGACGGCCCCCTCCCGAACCGGATCGTCGCCGAAGAACTCCTCCGTGATCCTTACAGCGCCCAGCGGAACACTGAACTTGCGGAGCATTTCCGCCCCTTTTCCATAAACGAATTCGGTGCTGCCGCCTCCCGTATCGAAAGTGACGAGTTCGCCCTTGCCAACTGGAAGGCCGGAAAGCACCGCCAGGTAAGAGAGGCGCGCCTCCTCCTCGCCGGATATCACCCTGAGATCAAGCCCTGTCAGCTCTTTCACACGGGCGGCGAAGTCGGAAGCGTTCGAGGCGGTCCGGAGCGCCATGGTCCCGACGATCTCCGGCGCCGGGACGCCGAGAGCACGCGCCTCGGCGACAAATGCCGCGACGGAAGAGGCGTTCCGCTCCAGCGGTTCCGGGGCGATCTTTCCCGTCTCGCGCAGCCCTTCTCCCAGCCTGGCGATATCATTCTTGTCCAGCACCGGCTCGAGGGAGCCGTCCGGACGTTTCCGCGCCACGTGAAACTTGATGGAGTTGGTGCCTACATCAATGACTGCCCTGAGCGCATCCATGGCTCACGCCATCCCGACTGTCTTTTTCATTGCCTGGATGTAGTTGATGTTGGGAAGGGATTCCAGGGCGAGTTCACGAACCGTCTTCAGAACGATGTCGGGGTCCTCGTGTTCGACACAGATCGTCTTCAGGGCTACCCCGTCGAAATCGGTCTCGGCAATTTCAACGACGGCTCCGTTGATGACATAGATTGCGCGTTTTTTCTTCACATGCACCAGGCGAAGGTTCTGGTTCGGCTGAACGATCTCCTTCAGGAACTGGTCGAAAGAGTACTCTTTCCTGCCGAAAATAGGTTCCGGGGTTTTGAAATAAGAGAACACGTTCTTCAGATCCTCCACCGGGATCGGGAATCCGGCCTTGAGTACCGGGAACCACTGCTCCAGCCCGTCGGCGTTCACCTGCTGCAGGGATTTGATATCAAGAAGATCGTCCCGCACCTTGACATTCTCGTCGCTGTTCCGCGAAAGGACGTACTCCTCTTCGCTTTCCTTGTAATTGCCCTGCTCGAACTTCCGGATCCTCGCCTCGGATTCGTCGAATCCGGAGCCGAACGTCCTCCATTCCCACCGCGCAACGATAGGCTTCGCCATATTTTTACCTCCATGTCATGAAATAGTGTTCGCAAAAAAGAGGGGGGGAAACACAGCTCCCCCCCTCAAAAAAATACAATCATCCTATTGGGGCAGAACACTCCGATCGCAAAAAAATGCGCAAAATATTCTGCTTTTTCAAGGTCCCCACAGTATAACTATAGCTCTTTTGAATCTGCTTTGTCAAGCCGTTTTTCGTCACGATTGTTTTTCGTCGCAATACAATTCCGGTTTTCCATTCCGGCGAAACGCCGTCTTGTTTTCAGCGGCCCGAACGACTTTCCGCCACTCGATACAATGAGAGGGAGGCGTGATGTCGCCTCCCTCTCATTGTATTCCTGGTACGAAGGCTGTTTCAGTGAGACAGCTTTTCGTTGATTCTTGCAATGCCAACGGCTCTGCCCGATTCGTCGTCCAGGGTCACGATTACCCCGTTGAAGGCAAGACCTTCTCCGGATACCTCGAACTTGGACGGCATCCCCGTCAGGTACCTTGGAAGCACGCTGTCCAGCTTCATGCCGATGGAGCTTCGATGACCTCCGGTCATTCCCGCGTCGGAGATATAAGCGGTCCCCTGCGGAAGCACCTCTTCATCCGCGGTCTGGACATGGGTGTGCGTCCCGAGAACCGCGGCTGCCCTGCCGTCGAGATAATACCCCAGGGCCTTCTTTTCGGAAGTTGCCTCAGCATGGAAATCTATCAGGAGAGGTATGTCTCCCGCCGCAGCCACGATTTCATCCGCCTTGCGGAAGGGGCAGTCGAGAGGAGGCATGAAGACTCTCCCCTGGAGGTTCGCCACGATCAGGCGCCGTCCGTTGTTTTCCAGCAGCATCCACCCTTGGCCGGGACACTGGTCGGGGTAGTTCGCGGGACGGACGATCCGGTGTTCCGACGCCAGAACGGGCACTCCTTCGTTCTTGTCCCAGATATGGTTTCCGGATGTCATGCCGGAGATGCCCATCGAGAAGAGTTCGTTCACGGTCTTCTGGGTGATGCCCTTTCCGGCCGCCGCGTTTTCGCAGTTGGCGAGAATGAAGTCGAATCCCCCCTCCTGCTCGATGAGCATCGGAAGGAAAGCCGCTACGGCCTTTCTTCCGGGGCTCCCCATGATATCGCCGATAAAAAGGATCTTCATGTCCGTTATTTCGCGTATTCGGTAGCGCGCGTTTCTTTCGTCGCTGTGACCTTGATCTGACCCGGATATTTCATCTCTTCCTCGATCTTCCGCGCGATATCGTAGGCAATCTTGTGCACCACGGCGTCGTCGGAGATATTGGGCGTTACCACGACCCGGACCTCACGCCCCGCCTGGATGGCGTACGCCTTGCTGACTCCGTTGAACGTCCTCGCCAGCTCCTCGAGTTTTTCGAGGCGTTTAACATAGGCGTCGAGGCTCTCGCGCCTCGCTCCGGGACGGGATGCGCTCACTGCGTCCGCAGAAGCGACAATGACATCGTACACGCTCTTGGCCTCCTGGTCCTCGTGATGCGAGGCGATAGCGTTCACAATTTCGGGGGATTCGTTGAACCGTCGTGCGAGATCCGCTCCGATGAGAGCATGAGGGCCTTCTATCTGGTGGTCTACCGCCTTGCCGAGGTCGTGAAGCAGTCCGGCACGGCGGGCGATTTCCTCGTCAAGTCCCAGTTCGGCAGCAATCATTCCGGATACGTAGGCTACTTCGAGGCTGTGCTGCAGTGCGTTCTGTCCGTAGCTGAAACGGAATTTGAGCTGACCGAGGGTCCGGACCAGCTCGGGGTGCATGTTTTTGACTCCTGTTTCGAGAAGCGCGCCTTCGCCCGCTTCCATTATCTGCATTTCCACATCCTTGGTCGCTTTTTCAATGAGCTCTTCAATCCGTGCGGGGTGTATTCTCCCGTCGGTCACGAGACGCTCAAGGGAAAGCCTTGCTATCTCCCGTCTCACGGGATCAAAGCTGCTGAGCGTCACGGCCTCCGGGGTATCGTCGACAATCAGATCAACCCCCGCGATGGTTTCGAAGGTCCGGATGTTTCGACCTTCCCTTCCGATAATCCTGCCCTTCATTTCATCCGACGGCAGGTGCACCACGCTTACCGAGGCTTCCGACGTATGCTCGACAGCGCACCGCTGGACGGCGGTCACGATAATTTCGCGTGCCTTTCTGTCGGATTCCCGTTTTGCTTTTTCCTCGAGTTCCTTGATGCGCAGACCGAGAACGTGCTGCGCGTCCTCCTCCGTCTGCCTGAGAAGGAGTTCCCGCGCCTCTTCGCAAGTCATACGGGCTATCTCTTCGAGACGTTCGATCTGCTTTTTTCTGACCTCTTCGACCTCGACGATTCTGCTGTCCAGCTCTTCCTGCTTCGCTTTGAGCTCTTCTTCGCGATGGGCTATCCGGTCCAGCTTCTTGTCCAGGTTCTCTTCCTTCTGTTCAAGGCGACGCTCGGCCCTTTGAAGTTCCGAACGACGTTCCTTGCCCTCCCGCTCGATCTCCTGGCGAAGTTTGAATATCTCTTCCTTCGCTTCGGTGAGCTTCTCCCGCTTTCCCTGCTCGGCAGCCATCGCCGCTTCCCTGAGAATGGCGCGGGCCTGCGCCTTCGCAGTTTCGATGTTCTTTGCCCCGATGGATTTGGAAAGCAGGAATCCCGCTCCAATGCCGGCGGCAATTCCCACAATGAGCGCCACAATTGCAGTTAGCAAATTCATAGTATCATGATCACTCCTCGATTATATTTTCAAGGTGCTTTTGAAACAAAAGCCACGAAAGGCACTCTCTTCCGCGACAAGCCTATTTTACAGGTCAGAGTTCGCCCTCACAAGCCCTTTCAACTACCTTTCTGCTTACCCGGGCAGAAAAGCCGCGACGAAGCAGTCTTTCCTCCATCTTTCTCCTTTCCGTACCTTGCCTGATCCACTCCCGGACGAGTGCTTCCGCACGTTCTTCCTCATCGATATCTTCGAGAACGCGGCGCACGATATCCTCCCCGATCCCTCTCCTGCGAAGTTCGCCGCGAAGTCTGAAGATCCCCCACTCCCGGCGGGATTCGAGAAAAAGGAGGGCGTACGCTTCGTCGTCGAAGAAGCCGGCTTCATCGTACTGCTCCACGAGTTCCTCGGCGGCTTCCCCGGAAATTCCCCTGCCGAGCAGTTTCTTCAGAGCGATAGATTTCGGCCAGAGCCCGCGGGAGAGGAGCGTGCGAAGATATTTCTCGGCTTTCGCGGTGTCTTTGGAAGGTTGACTGTCAGGCTGTTTCCACAAGATTGAGCGACCTCCCCAGGACGTGAACAACTCTTTCTCCGAGCAACGGCGCACTCTCAAGGAAAGGATCCTGCTCCACAACGGCGAAAGCCTCGGAGCGTGCGGCCTGGAGGAGATCCCGGTCCTTCAGCAGATCCGCTACGCGGAAATCGGTGATTCCGGACTGGCGGACCCCGCAGACTTCTCCGGGCCCGCGGAGGCGGAGGTCGGCCTCTGCGATGGCGAAACCGTCCCCGGTCGAGCAGAAGGCCTCTATCCGCTGCCTGCTTTCGGGCGTCGACGGGGTGCAGAGGAGAAAACAATACCCCTCCCTGTTTCCTCTCCCCACTCTCCCCCGCAACTGATGCAACTGCGAGAGCCCGAAGCGGACGGCATCCTCCACCACGAGCACCGTCGCTTCGGGGACGTCGACCCCTACCTCCACAACCGATGTGGTGACGAGAAGCGGAAACACTCCGCGCTGAAAATCATCCATCACCCGCTCCTTCTCGGCGGCCGGAAGCCTGCCGTGGAGCAGGCCGACATTCTCCGCGCCGAAGACACTTGAAAGCTCTTCGAATCTCGCGGTTGCCGCGGCAAGATCAAGACGTTCGCTCTCCTCGATAAGAGGACAGATCCAGTAGGCCCGCTCCCCTGCCCGAAATCTTTCCTTCAGAAAATCCAGCAATCCCGGAAGTTTTTTTGGAGGGAGCGCACGGGTGGTGATTCCCTTTCTTCCCGGAGGCAGGTCGGGAACGACGGAAACGGAGAGGTCTCCGTAGACGGTGAGCGTCAAGGTTCGCGGAATCGGAGTCGCCGTCATGACGAGCACGTGCGGCGCACTCCCCTTGGACCGGAAGGTTTGTTTCTGGAGAACGCCGAAACGGTGCTGTTCATCGACTATGGCCAGACCAAGGCGGGCGAACGTGACATCCTCCGAGAAGAGGGCGTGCGTTCCGATCACCACGGCGATCTCGCCGGAGGCAAGCCCCGAGCGTATCTCTTTTTTTTCCTTCGCGGAGAGGGAACCGGTCAGAAGGGCACAGGGAAGACCTAACTGCCCGAACACGGGTGAAAGGCGGAGGTGATGCTGCCGCGCGAGAATTTCCGTCGGGGCAAGGAGAGCACCCTGGCACTCCCCGTCGAGAGCGGCAAGCAGGGCAATAAGCGCAACGACAGTCTTTCCCGATCCGACGTCTCCCTGGAGCAGCCTGTGCATCGGCGTCGTGCGCTCCAGATCTGAGAGTATCTCCTCGACGGCGGTATTCTGGCCTTTCGTGAGCGTAAAGGGAAGAATACGGTTCAGATAGCGGTCGACGTATTTGCCCCGAACGATAGAAGGAGATTTCTCCGAGGGTTTTTCGGCACGGCTTCGCCGAAGCGCCAGGCCCGTCTGGAGGAGGAAGAATTCGTCGAAGGCGAGACGGCGCCTCGCAGCCTTCCATGCCTCTCTCGACGTCGGATAGTGCATCTCCTTTAACGAGTCGCCAAGATCGGCCAATCCGTGACGCCGCTTTAAAGATGCGGGGATATATTCCTCAAGCAGGAGAAGATATTCCTCAAGTGCGGAACGCACGATCCGGCGAATTGTTTTCTGGGGAAGCCCTGCAGTGGAGGAGTAAAAAGGAACGATGGCGCGAAGCTCCTCTTCGTTCTCGTCTTCGTCGAGAATCTCGAATTCCGGTGCGGTGAGCTGAACGGCGTCTCCCCGGAATTCAACCCTGCCGTACAGGGCAACCCGGACACCCGGTCGAAACACCCTGTCGAGCCCTGCCCGATTGAACCAGACCGCCCTCGCCATGCCGTGACCGTCCGAAAGGAGGACCGTGGTGAGCGCAAGCCCCTTTTTCGCGGTCTTTCGTTTTTCGAGGGCGAGCACCCTTGCCACCACCGTCGTCGTCATCCCTCCCCGGAGCGAGGAAAGCGGTGTGAGCGTCCGCCTGTCTTCGTAACGGCGGGGAAAAAAGAAGAGGAGGTCTTCCGCCGTGAAAATTTCGAGCCTCGCCAGAAGGCGTTCTCTGGAAGGTCCTACCCCTTTCACGAATCTGACCGGGTCGGAGAGCGTCCTCCGGAGCGTATTCACTTGAGCGGATCTTCCTCCAGCCCGTGCGAACCCTGATCCTGATTTTCTAGGAGAGAGGAAAAACGCGAAAGGAGCGCACAGAAATCCGCCTTGAACTCTTGTTTCAACTGGCGCAGATGGGCGATCTCCCTTCTTTCCCGGTCTTTCAGCGTTTCCGCTTCCTGCACAATCTGTTCCGCCCTCACCCTCGCTTCCGCAATGATGGATTCCGCCTGGCGGTTGGCCGTCTCTTCCTTGGCCTCCGCGGTTTTCTGGGCCATGAGGAGCGTTCCGGAAAGAGCCTCTTTCAGGTTTTCATATTCCCGGATCTTGTCCTCCAGACGGGCCGCATACCGTTCCAAATCGGCGTACTGGACACAGTACTTCTGGATGTCCTCGGCCACGTGGTCAAGAAACTGATCAACCTCGGTCGCGGAATATCCCCTCATGGCCTTGGAAAATCGTTTGCTTTCCACATCACGAGCTGTCAGCAAATCAGGCATCGTCCTCTTCCTCCCATTCCTCTATCATGCTTTTTCGCGGCGATGCAAGGAACACCCCTCCCGCGACCCGGACGACAGTTCCCCGGTTCGCGAAGGCTACCCCGCACAGGAAGTCGAGCAGGCTCTGTCCGACGTTTCTCTCGGTACCGCGAAGGTCGACAAGCAGCATTTTACCTTTTCGCAGAGCCTCTGCAAGCTCCTCTTTCCGTCGCGCCCCTTCCGGTCCGGGGACAAGGAGAATCGCAGAGTTTCCCGGAGCGGCTTTCAAAACCCGCTCCTCCCGCTCCCCGATATCCGTCGCCGCCTCGTCTTCTCCTCCGGCCGCCGGATCGACGAGCCCCAGAAGGGCCATGAGGCGCTCAAGCACGATCTTCACCTCCCGGAACTCAGGATCGCGTCCCGAAAATTGCGGAACCTATACGGACCATCGTGCTCCCCTCGGCAACAGCCCACTCGAAATCGCCGCTCATGCCCATTGAAAGTTCCTTCAGGGGGAACGCAAATCTCCCGCCCAGATCATCCCTCAGGCTCCGGAGCGACGCAAAGGCTTTCCGGACTTCCGATTCGTCTTCGGTCAGCGGCCCGATGGTCATCAATCCTTCAACCTTCAGGAAGGGACACCCGTCGAGAATCCCCTCGAGCAGCGAAGTCGCCCCGGACCGAGAGACTCCGTGCTTGCTCGTCTCGCCCGAGGTATTCACCTCGATGAGCACCGGAAGAGATATCCCTTTCTCCCCTGCCGCTCTCGAAAGGGATCGGGCAAGAGGCAGCGAGTCCACGGAGTCGACCGTTGAAGCATGTTCTATCACCTTCCGGACTTTATTCCCCTGGAGATGCCCGATAAATCTCCATTCGAGCGGAACATTCTCCGGCCATAGCCGTCTCTTCTCGACCAGCTCCTGCGCCCGGTTTTCACCCACAGAAGAGACGCCGCAGCGGACTGCTTCCAGAATATTCTCCACCGGATAGGTCTTGGAAACCGCGACGAGACGAACCTCACCCTCTTTTCTGCCGTTCTTTTCTACAGCGGCGGAGATCGCTTCCCGCACACGATTCAGATTGCTCTCTATTATGCTTACCATAGTCGAATTTTCCCTTCCTTTGCTTTCTGGGCCTCGGTGACGACGATATTTCCCGGTTGCAGCCCCTTCATCACGAAAAAACGATGTCCCTCGACGGGCAGGCCCTGGATTTCCCTGAACCTCACCACATTCCCTTCCAATTGCATGACACCGAGTTTGCCGTCACGATGAAGAACCGCCGACTCCGGAACAGCGACGCCGAGGCGCTCTCCGGTCTCAAGAAAGAGGCGGATTTCCCTTGAGAGCACGTTCTCCACTGTAAAGAACGGGAGCGTCACATAGAGCTTCACTTTGGATCCCAGGAATCTCGACGCACGGACCGGCGCCCTGCCGGCCCAGCCGTGAAGGCTTGTCTTGACGCGGACAAAACCGGATCCGACGTCTCTTTCGAGAGATGGCGTCACATCGGCATAGACGATGCAACGCAGTTCCTGAGGCTGGGGCACGATCTTCCCGAGCGGCGCGCCGCGATTCACCGGCGAACCGGCAGAAAAATGGACGAGATCCGGCGAAGGAGGAAGCGGATCCATGCCATGCCAAAGAGAGGCATAACGCCACTCCCCTTCCGCACCGTCAAGAGCCGGCAGAAAATACCCGACGGTTTCTGCGTGGACAGCCATTCTTCCGGAGGAGGCGTTGACGACCGCCACGGTCTCTCCGCGCCCGACTCTTCTGACTCCGGGCTCCGGATACGCAACGCTCCCCTGCCAGCGGGAAGTGAGCACGGTCTCCTCCCAGACAAGAACTCCCCTGACCGGAATGCGTTCCGTATAGGTGTAAGGCACTGCCGCCACGACATCCGGATTAAGGAGAGAAGTGTTTTCCCACCACATCCAATACAGGTTCACCGTTCCGGCCGCCACAAGCAGAATCAGGGCGAAATAAAAAAAACGCTTTATCAGATATGCCGTCATCGCCTACGCGGAGAACGCCGCTCACGGCCTCTTTTCGTCGAGCCTGGAGAGAGGGGGCTTTCCCGACGAAAGAAGATCGACATTGCGGACTATGAACGAAAGGATCCCTTGAAAAGCGGCGTCGTTCACACCTCCGATATGGGGAGTGATTGTGACGCCGGGATGTCCAAGCAAGGGGTCGTCGGGAGAATGAGGCTCCTCCCAGAGGACATCGAGACCGGCTCCCGCGATCCAGTGCTCGTCCAGAGCCCTCTCCAGGGCTTTTCTTTCGACAATGCCCCCCCGTGCCACGTTGATAAAAACCGCGTCCCGGTCCATGGACCGGAAAAAGGACTCTCCAAGGATTCCCTCCGTATGGGGGTTCAGCGCAAGCGATGCGACGACGAAGCGGCATCCTCCCACGGCATCGCTGATGGCGGAAAGCGGAAAGAAGCGGTCCACTTCCGATTCCCTCTCCGCGGAAGGAGGGGTGCGATTCACCCCCGTCACGTTCATTCCGAAGGCCTTCATACGGGAAGCAACGCAACGCCCGACGCTGCCCAGACCGACGACGCATCCGTTCTTCCCCCAGAGAGCCGTTCCCGGAGGAGTGTAGACCTTTCCCTCCAGGAGTTTTTCCCTGGACCGGAAAAAACGCTTGGCGTGAAGGAGCATATGCAGAAAAGCCACCTCCGCGACACCCTCGGCATTGCCAGTGCCGAAAGAAGGGACATTGCACGCGAACACACCCCGCCGCTCGCATGCGGCGACATCGATACCCTCGGCGCCTGCTCCCCACTGCTGCACCATCCGAAGCGCCGGAGCACGCCGGAGAAGCTCTTCATCCACCTTCGCGGGGCGAATGACAAGCACTTCGGCCTCCTTCAAGGCGCCCTTGTCGTCGAGAGGATCGGCCACAGCGATATCATAATGGGAAAACGCCGCGGAAAGAGCGTCGAAAAAACGGTTGAACTCCTTTCCCCAGAAGAGAATTCTCATAACTTTCCTCCCTTTGCATTCATGGTCCCACGAAATCGTTTCCGCCGTTTCAGGCGGCCCGACGAATTTTTCCGGTCCATGGAAGGCTTGACTCAATTATTGCAGAAACAGCACCTGTTCTTTCGCCTGTCTGATTTTACACCATTTCCGAATCAAAGAGGAAAAAAGAACACAGATGAAAAATAACGGCCGTTTTTTCACCAAGCACCCCAAAGACATTATTTCAATGCATAGACTTGGATATAAATGGCCTTAAGATCATCTTTTACATTTTTAGACATGTTTTTTTAAATTTCCACTTGACTATTTTGACCGTTGCGTGGTATAAGCTCTCATCATGTTTTTATTCTTTCGAACATAAACCGGAAGGAGTTGAACAGAAGTGGAATTCGACAAGGCGCGAGATATTTTCGGTATGTACGTTTTCGACAGACGGGCAATGAAGGAACGTCTGCCGCAGCATATTTTCAACGACCTTCTGGCATCCGTCGAAGGAGGACAGAAACTGGATTCCGCGCTTGCGGACATGGTCGCCGCAGCCATGAAGGAGTGGGCGCTCTCCAAAGGCGCCACTCACTGGACGCACTGGTTCCATCCCCGTACCGAGCTCACCGCTGAAAAGCATATGTCCTTCATGTCGAAGGACGAGACCGGCATGCCTATCGAATCATTCAAAGGGAAAGAGCTTATCCAGAGCGAACCGGACGCATCTTCGCTCCCCTCCGGCGGCATTCGTTCGACATTCGAGGCGCGCGGGTACAGCGCGTGGGACCCTTCGAGCCCGGCGTTCATCATGATGAGCAAAAAAGGCGGCACGCTCTGCATTCCGTCCGTCTTCATCTCCTACGACGGAACTCCTCTCGACCTCAAGACACCGCTTCTCAAAGCTGTGGACGCGGTCGAGACCCGCTCAATAAGGCTGCTGAAACTCTTCGGCAACCGGGGTCTCAAATGGGCGCACGTCACGGTAGGAGCCGAACAGGAGTATTTCCTGATCGACAATGCGATGGCAAAAGAACGCCCCGACCTGCGTTATTGCGGCCGAACCATTCTCGGTTCACCGCCGCCGAAGGGACAGCAGATGGAAGATCACTATTTCGGTTCCATCCCATCACGGGTACTGGCATTCATGGAAGATGTGGAACGTGATCTCTACCGTCTCGGAGTGGTCATCACGACGCGGCACAACGAGGTCGCGCCATGCCAGTTCGAATTCGCTCCGCAATTCAGCGACGCCAACCTTGCCTGTGACCAGAATCAGCAGATAATGGACGTAATGCGAAAGATGGCGAAGCGGCACGACCTGGCCCTCCTGCTCCATGAAAAGCCGTTCGCACTGCTCAACGGCAGCGGAAAACACATCAACTTCTCCATCATGGACAGCGAGGGACGAAACCTTTTGAAACCCTCGACCAACCACAGGAAGAACATTCAGTTCCTCACGTTCCTAAGCGCAGTGCTTCTCGGCTTCTCAAAGTATTACGGTCTCATCCGGGCATCGATCGCCTCGCCGGGGAACATGCACCGCCTCGGCGGCAACGAAGCTCCCCCTGCCATCATGAGCGCCTATCTCGGCGCCGCCATCACCGGCATACTCGAAGCTGTGGAGAAGGGACTGCCGGACGATCTTCCGGCACAGGCTCTCATCGACCTCGGAATGAACAAGCTGCCCTCGATCATGGCGGACAATTCCGACCGCAACCGAACTGCTCCGCTTGCTTTCACCGGAAACAAGTTCGAGTTCCGGGCGCCGGGCGCTCCACAGTCCATTGCCGGCCCTCTTACGATGCTCCTCGCGGCCTGGGCCTGGGGTCTGGACACCATGGCGGATATGATTGAATCGAAGGGAAGCGAAGTCGACGTTCTCGACGCCGCTCTGGAAGCCATCCGGTACGCCGCCGCGGAAAGCAGGGCGACCCGCTTCGAGGGGAACGCCTACAGCGAAGAGTGGAAACAGGAGGCTCTCAGGCGGGGCCTCAAAATAGCGAACACGACGCACGAGGCTCTTTCGCTCTATCTTGTCCCCGAACACCGGGAACTGCTGGCGAAACTCGGCATCATGACCGAACGAGAAGTTGTGGCGTACTACGAAGTCCGCCTCGAGCAGTACATCAAAACGGTCGTGATCGAAATGGGAATTCTGAGAACAATGCTCTGGGAGGGCATTCTTCCGGCAATCTCACGGCAGCTGATTCTTGAACAGACTTCGCTGGCCGGTCTCCCCGAGGAGATTGCGAGAGAATCCGTTCTCTGGAAGAAGAATATCGCCGACCTCGCGGGCATTAAAAACTCCCTGATAGCCGCCTCGGAAAAAATCGACTCGATGCTGGCCGAGCTCCACGATAAGGACCCGGAAGAACAGTCAAAACTGATCACGGATGAGATTATTCCCCTCTACACGCACATCAGGGTTCTCGCCGACAGGGCGGAAAACCAGATCGCAAAGGATATACGGCCCTATCCGACCTATACCCAGCTGCTCTCCATTTCCTGAACATGTTCCACATCAAAAACGGAGAACCCTCATCGAGAGTTCTCCGTTTTTCTATTGCGAAATATTCCTTTCTGTGCCGCAGCCGGAGCATAAGGAGCGTCACGATCTCTCTTCTTCAGAAGAAACCGAACCTTTCAGATCGACCACGAGTTCCAGCACAAGCTCACGCTGGGCAAGCTCCTTAACCTTCCAGACAACCGGAATTCCTTTCCTTCTGCTTTTTTCGACGAGTTCTGCGATATCCTTCAGAATTTCACCCGTAGGACCATCCGGTCCTGTAAATGAGAGAGTCTCTTTCTTCCTGGCAGCGGTGGGAGATGGAAATGTGCGGGCGGGTGATTTCTCACCCTTGATTCGTTTTTCAAGAGAATCAGCGACGAGATTTTCCTCGACGGCCGCACGGGCCATGGCGATCTGCTCCTCGCCCGCGAGCGCGATGAGCGCTCGTGCCTGCCGCTCTCCCAGCTTCCCCTGCAGAACAAGGCTCTGTACAGGTTCCTCCAGTTTCAGAAGGCGGAGTTTGTTCGCGACCGACGACTGAGAGCGGCCCAGCCGCGAAGCGAGTTCCGTCTGGCTCCACCCGGTGCTTTCAAGAATATCGCGAAGGCTCATGGCTTCCTCTATGGCGGAGAGGTTGCTCCGGTGAATGTTCTCGATGAGGGCCATCACCTGCTGCTCTCGAGGGGCCGCATTCATGATGACGGCCGGAATACTGGAGAGTCCGGCTTTTTTCGCCGCCCGAAGACGGCGCTCACCGACGACAATCTCGTATCCGGAATCCGAAGGGATCAAAACAACCGGCTGTATGACTCCCACCTCGGCGATGGAAGCCGCTAGCTCCTCCAGCTCAGCCTCGTCGAAATACTGCCTCGGCTGCGAGGGATTGGGGCGAATGAGTTCGACCGGAATATCTGCAAAGCGCCTCTCCAGCTTCTCTTCGGAGAGACTCGCCGCGTTTCCATCGTCCATCGTACTTCCACCTCTCAAGAAGTTTAAAAATCCTATCATCGTTTCCCCCCGGCATCGTAGGGCTTACCCTGAGGCATGCAGTTGTGCGCATACTCCTGCACGGTCCGGATCCGACGGGCCGCATCTCCTGCCCGGCTGCTGTATCATTCAACGGAGACAATTCTTTTCATCCTGATCCCGGCTGTCCATCCTCGGGACTTTCTCCGGATATTCTACCGGAAGACACTCCCCGTACTCAAGGAGAACGGCTCCTAGTAACGGCGGTCGGCATTGACGAAACGGGTGTACTCCCTCAGGAAGAGGAGGGAAATCTCACCCGTCGGGCCGTTCCGGTGTTTCGCGAGGCTGATGAACGCCCGGTTGTCTTCCTCCTCTCCCGGTGTTCCGGCTTCGTAGTAGCCGGGGCGGTACAGGAGAATGACCGTATCCGCGTCCTGCTCGATGGCGCCGCTGTCCCGAAGGTCGGAGAGCTGCGGTTTCTTTTCGTTCCGCTGCTCAACAGCCCGGGAAAGCTGCGACAGCGCTATCACCGGCGTCTCGAGTTCGCGGGCCACTCCCTTGAGGGCGCGTGAGATCTCCGCGACCTCCTGCTGCTTGTTTTCGATGCGTCTCGAGGAATTCATGAGCTGCAGGTAGTCCACCAGGACAAGTCCGAGGTCCTTGTGCTTTGATTTGAAGCGCCTGCACCGTGCCCGGAATTCAAGCGTCGAGAGCATGGAGCTGTCGTCGATGTAGATCGGGGATTCCGCGAGCCTTCCTGCCGCTTCGGCGAGATCTTCCCAGCACGATTTCGGAAAGGAACCGTTCCGCAGATCGTGGATGTTGATCCGGGCCTCGGCGCCGAGCATTCGCTGCACCAGCTGTTCCGCTCCCATTTCAAGGCTGAATATGAGAACAGGCCGCTTGAGCCCCTGTCCTCCGAACTGTGCTATATTGATCGCGAATGCGGTCTTTCCCATGGAAGGCCTTGCCGCCACGATATTAAGGCTGCCGGGCTGGAAGCCGCCGGTAAGGCGGTCCAGCTCGTAGAACCCGGAATTGAAACCGGTGACGTCCTGGTCGGATCGGCTGTACTGCTCTTCGATCTGCTGGAAGGTCTTTCCGAGGACCTCCCCGACATGCCGGAAGTTCGTCGAGTTCCGCTTCTGGGCGATCTCGAAAACCGCTCTTTCTGCCTCTTCCAGTGCTTCGTCGACATCCATCTCCTCGGAATAGCCGAGCTTCACTATGGTGTTGCCTGCGCCGATCAACCTCCGGTGAATGGCCTTGTCCCGGACGATCCCCGCATGGTACTCGACGTTCGCTGTCGTGGGAACGCTGTCGATGAGCGCTCCTACAAAGGCCTGTCCTCCGAAGAGCTCTGTCTTCCCCTGCCGCGAGATCTCCTCGAGAAAGGTGAGCGGATCCACTGGCTTGTCGCGCTGCGCCATTCCGAAGATGATCTCGTAGGCCGAGCGGTGGGTGATGTCATAGAAGTCCTCCGGCTGAAGAACTTCCATCACGATATTGAGAGCCTCCCTGTCCATGAGGCATGCCCCGAGGGCGGACCTCTCCGCTTCCGGTGATACAGGAGGCATGCGGTCCCAGGAGGACTGAACGGCCATTTATTCTCCTTCCACGATGAGCGTCATCTCGGCTTCTATTCCGGGATACAAGCGCACCGAAAACTGGTAGCTTCCGACCTGTTTCACCATCTCCGGCATACGGAGACTTTTCTTCTCCACCCGGACGGAAAGCTGCGCCGCGATGCTCTCCGCCACGTTCGCGGCCGTGACGCTGCCGAACAGTCTTCCTTTTTCCCCGGTGCTGGCCTTTATTTTCACAGCCCGCCCGGAGAGGATCTTCTGGAATTCCCGCGCTTCTTTTTCCAGGCGGGCTTCCTTCTTTTTCTTCGATGCCTCCTTTTCCTTCCACTCTTTCATCCGTTCCGGCGTCGCCTCTTCGGCAAGCTTCCGCGGAAAGAGAAAATTTCGGGCATATCCGTCCGAGGCCTCCACGAGGTCTCCGGATGCACCGAGCTTGCTGACATCCTGCGTCAAAATCACTTTCATGCTGCTTCACTCCTCCCGAAACGTTTCCGGAAATCGAGCCACATATCTCCGATTCCCGCCATGACGGCAATTGTAGAGAAAAGTGGAACCAGTACGGTGGCTATTATAACAACCGTTCGAAGAACCCGTCCAAAGGGTATTTTCACACCTTCGGAGAAAAAAAACCATATCAGGGAAAGTCCTTGAAAGAAGAAGATGAAATTCACCAGAAGGCGAAGGTTCGTTCCCGCCCTGAGCGCGAAGTTCCAATCCCCGCCCTGAGCGCCGAATAGAGTGAGGAGAATCGAAACGACAAGGGCGCCGAAGACGCTCTTCGGGAAACGCCAGCGTGAAAACGGCGGAAGAGGGGGAAGGGGATTGCCTCCGATTCTTTTCAGGACGAATCCGCTGATTGTATAGCTCAGGTAACAGTCCAGCGCCGCCGCCATCGTGAGAATCGTAGGGAAGATGACGGGGAGCATGCGGATGGATTCTGCAAATTGCTCCCGCACCGCCACAAGAGACTCCCGGCTCATCCCGGTCGATTCGTAGAACTGGAAGATCCGGTCGATCATCGACTGGATCTCGGCGCCGTCGAGCTGAAAAGGATTGATTCCCGTCACATGCCCGGCGATGACCATGAGCAGCAGCTTGCTCCCCAGGGAGACGAGGATTCCGTACAGCAGAACCTCCACACCCTTTTTGCACCGTCTCGCGAGAAACCCGAGGCCTATCCCGAGAACTCCGAATCCGAGCAGAAAGAAGAGTGCCGAAAGAGGCCCGAGAAAAGCGGCGACAAGAAGCGTGGAGACTCCAAGGCCGAGAGAGGCTTTCTTCAAATCATGACGGAGTCCGAGAATGACGAGTGGCGCGGGAGCGAGAAGAGAGAATGCCGCCCCTATGAGCGGAAGAAAATGGGCCGCCAGAAAAAGCACTACCGCAAAACCAGCAAGGAGAGCTGATTCTACAAGGCTTCGGGTTGAGGTCACATCGAACCCTCCCTTCGGAATTATTAAAAATCGGGGGGAGAAGCCAGGCTCCTCCCCCCGAAACGGTCTTTCAATCAGGCGCCCTACTCCAAGGAGAAAGGAAGGAGGGCCATATACCGGGCCCGTTTGATCGCCTCGGTGAGCTGACGCTGATGTTTCGCGCAATTCCCCGTTACGCGCCGGGGCATGATCTTTCCGCGCTCGCTGACATACTTGCGGAGCTTCTCGATATCTTTGTAGTCAACGTGCTCTATCTTGTCCACGCAGAAAAAGCATACCTTCGGGCGCCTCTTGCCGCCTTTCCGGCCGCCGCCTCTGCCGCCCGCACCTCTGCCTTCGCTTCTGCCTTCGTTCATAGCCATTCTGCACTACCCTCCTTCAAAAACAACTAAAAGGGGATGTCCGCATCCTCTTCGCCCTGCACCTCGGAGATATCCATCGGGAAGTCGTCATCCGCACCGCTGAAGCGGCGATCTTTCCGGACGCTGCCGCCGAAGCCCTCATCGTCGCTGAAGGAAGCGGAAGAATCGTCCTGTCTTTTCGATCCGAGAAAAATTACTTCGGATGCGACGACCTCGGTGACATACCGTTTTCCGGACCCGTCCTTGGCTTCGTAGTTCCGCACCTGGATGCGGCCTTCAACAAAAGCCGGGCTGCCCTTCTTCAGGTACCGCTCGCAGTTCTCGGCCGTTGATCCCCATACCACAACGGGGATGAAATCGACGCTCTCCTGCAGCTCTCCGTTTTTGTCCTTCCATGCCCTGTTCACGGCGAGAGGGAAGTTCGCGACAGCCTGCTTTCCGGCGGTGTATCTCACTTCAGGATCACGAGCCAGGTTCCCCATAAGAACAACTTTGTTAAAGCCTTTCGCCACGACGCTGCCTCCTTATTTTTCGTCAAGACGGATTGTCATCTGACGATAGATATTCGGGCGCAAACCGAGGACACGGTGAAGCTCCACAAGCTGTTCAGGCTTCAACTTGAAGCTGCACAGCGCGTAAAACCCTTCCGTCTTTTTGTCGATGGGGTAGGCAAGACGCCTCTTCCCCCAAAAATCAGTCTTGACGATTTCTCCTTCAAGACTGCGCACGACCTCCTCAACCTTCGCGATCTCCTCTTTGGGATCCTCCAGTTCGGCGCTCATCAGCACCAGCATTTCGTATGGCCGCACTCTTCTTCACCTCCTCCCTTCGGACTTTGGCTTCTTCACTTTGGAAGAAGCAGGGAAAAACTTGCCCCGGAATTATACATTATTGTCTTCCTTCAGGCAAGGAATTCTTTCTTTTTTCGATTTTAAAAACAAGCTCCCCCGGAAACGAGAGATTGTACTGTTCCCGTGCAAGGTGCGCCAGTCCCTCCGAAGTGCTGTAGAACGCGATTTTTTCCCGCAGTTCCTGGACTGTGCGGCTCATGGAGACCAGCACGGCCATCCGCTCATCGACCAGGCCGGTCAACTGGTTGATCTTCCGGATCTCCAGTAAATACGAGGTCCCCATGATTGCCGCAAAAAGGCTCAGCAGTGCGGCGAGCAGAATCCAACGGAGGCGGAGCACACATTACATCCTTTCGGGAGCGGAGACACCCAGCAGGGCAAGCGCCGTGGCAAGCACGTTTCCGGAGGCCTGTACCAGCAGCATGCGCCTTGTCATGACGGTCTCTTTCTCGCCGAGAATCCGGCATGCATTGTAGAAAGAGTGGAAATCCCCGGCCAAATCGGATATATAGTTCACCAGAATATGCGGCGCGATCTCCCTCGACGCTTTTTCCACTTCCTCGGGGAAGGCGCCGAGACGCGCGATGAGGCGCTTCTCTTCGTCGGCTTCGAGGGAATCGACATTCAGCGAGTCTACTCCGGGAAGCTTGACATTGCGGACCTCGGCTTCACGAAGAACGCTGCATATGCGCGCATAAGCATACTGGACGTAGTAGACGGGATTGTCGTTCGAAGCCTGTTTCGCAAGCTCGAGATCGAAATCGAGATGGGAGTCGCTCCGCCGCATGACGAAGAAGAAACGGGTCGCGTCCACCCCCACCTCGTCCATGACATCCCTCAATGTGACGAACTGCCCGGAACGCGTCGACATCGCCACCTGGACGCCGTCCCGCAGGAGGTTCACGAACTGGATTAGAAGGACCTGGAGATCGCCGGAATCGCGGCCCAACGCCTCCACCCCGGCCTTCATCCTGGGAACGTAGCCGTGATGATCCGCACCCCAGATGTCGATCACTTTCTCGAAGCCGCGGTCGAACTTTTCCTTGTGATAGGTAATATCCGATGCGAAATACGTGGGAACACCGTTGCTCCGGATGAGCACCCTGTCCTTCTCGTCCGTGAAATCGGTCGATTTGAACCAGAGCGCTCCTTCGTTTTCAAAAGCGAATCCCCGTTCCTTGAGCGCTTTCATCGCCGAAGGCACGAGGTCCCTCTCGTACAGGCTCCTTTCGGAGAACCAGACGTCGAACTTCACGCCGAAGTCGGCAAGGTCCTTCCTGATCGTCTCCAGGATTGAGTCCGCGGCGAACTTCTTGAAAAAGGAGTGGCTCTCCTCCAGGGGCATGGAGAGGAAACGGTCTCCTTCCTGTTCCCGGACTGCGCGCGCTATATCGTAGATGTAATCGCCCTTGTATCCGTCCTCCGGGAAAGGAGCGGTTCCGGGAGCGCCCGCGATCTCGAAGTACCTCGACTGGGTCGATCGTCCGAGAATGTCCATCTGCAGGCCGGCGTCGTTGATATAGTACTCCCGCTCAACGTTCCACCCGGTGTACGCCAGAATATTGGCGATGATATCCCCCACCGCCGCGCCTCTGCCGTGTCCTACGTGAAGGGGGCCGGTCGGATTGGCGCTCACGAATTCGACCTGTACCCGTCGTCCCTCTCCGAGACTGCACGAGCCGTATTCCTTCCCCTTGGAAAGAATTTCGGAAAGGACATCCCCCATCCATTTCGACGACAGGAAGAAATTGATGAACCCGGGAGGGGCTATCTCCACACGGCTCAGATATTCGTTTCCGTCGAGACGGGCTACGATCTTTTCCGCGAGGGCGAGCGGTTTCTCTCCGAACTGCTTGCAGAACTTCATGGCGCAGTTGGTGGAAATATCCCCCTGTTCCTCCCGTTTCGGTTTTTCGAACGCGATCTCCGGCGGGTCGAAAGAGGTCATCTCCTTTTCCGCCGCCAGTTCCCGCAATGCCTTCTCCACTATCCCCCGAAGGACTTTTGTTACATCAGCCATACAGGCACCTCCATTACATTTTCATAGGTTATCGCGTTCGAAGGGGAAGCGTCTTCGCCGACCACGACATCCATCGCTGGACTGCCTCGGCGAGGCCGCTTCCCGTTGCATCATGTATGGCATCGGTGCTCAGTACGATTTTCGATCCCGCCGTCAGCGTATTCCGGCGCCGGTTGTGGTATATGGATTCCTCGTACCGCACTTTGTCCATGTTGCGCGTCACGGGATCGGGCATCATCACGATATCCGTTCGCGGAGGGAGTTTGAGCGTGAAACTTTGTTCGATCACGAAGGGGAAGTACATCCGGTAGGCCCCGGACCAGCGGCCAAGCTCGGAGAGCCATGCCGGCGCTGAGCCGGGAAACGGGAAGAGCATGGCCCCTCCGCTCACGATACTGTTCTGCAGCGAGACGGGAAACGTTATCTGCCAGCCGTACTTGATCGGCTTCAAGACCTCGCTTCCGTCGGTAAACGACATAAAGGGGAAGAACTCCCTGGCGAGAATCCTGATCGTCTCCGGGTTCGGTGTTCCGCCCGGAAAAAAGAAAGCGCTCCATCCGTTGCGGACGAAGACGTCCACCTTGCCGGATGCACCTCCCCCGCTATCAAGATCGAGGTTCCATGTCACGGAGAGGCGATGTTCGGCTGCGGAACTGCCTCCAACGATACGCCCGGCAAGGCGGTTTCCGGAAGAGGTGTAGATATGCTTTCCCCAGAGGGAAGGAGGCGTCTCCCCAGCAGTCTGTCTCTGCTCGAGATCGAGGAAGAAGGGGGATATGCCGGGAAGATTGAGTTCAAGCACCGGGCGAAGTATCGAACCGAGCGTCGCCGGCATCGAGTCGTCGAGAGCATGCGCCGTGAGCCAGTGCACCGTGCTCTCCCACCCCGCGTTCCGGATCCAGCGGCTGAGCAGGAGAACTTTCTCCCACGAGGACCACGGTCCGTCTTCGGGAATCGTCGACCGCACGAAAGATGCCGGGAAATTCCCGCGAAACGCCGGAGCGGCATTCATCCACGCGATGAGCGCGTTTCCCGCCCGCAGCTTGTTCTGCTGTTTCAAAACGGAGGAAAGAGAAAGCGGCGGCGGCGGAACAAGGGTGTTTTCGTAGGCTAAGAGCATTCTCGCGAGTGGTTCGGATCCTTTTCGGGTGCTGAACGCGATATAGGAGCGCGCGTCTCCCCGAAGAGTCCGTGCCGTCCACCGGGAGCTGTTGACATCATGCCAGAAGTAGCGTTCGACGGCGCCGATCGTTTCCCTCCTCGGTTCGGCGACGCCCTTGGAGGCGACGGCAAGTTCGCTTCCCCCGGGAATGTCGGCCGTCACCATGAGTTCCCAGGTAGGAAGCGTCTCGTTCACCCAGAGAAAGTCATCCACGGAAAGGCGCCGGGGAAAGACCTCCCTGATAGAAAGCGTGATGATGAACTCCTCCTGAATGTCCGGAAAGAGAACCTCAACCGACGAAACTCCTCCGGCATCGCTCTTTCTGGGAAGCACCGGGGCGATGATACGCCCCGAACCGGGGTCGTAGAGGGCCGCGGAGAGAACGTCGACGCTTCCTCCGTCCTCCGGGACCGGAAAAATCCAGCGGGTCCAGGAGTCGTCGATTCCCCTCCGGGCGAGAATGACGTAGGTCGAGTTCCGTGTCATGGCGCCGTCTGCGCCGAGAGAGTACCGCAGGTCCCGGAGCCAGATCACGCCGCTGCTTCCCGGATAATCGACGAAGGAAGGGCATTCCTGGATCATCCGGTTAATATTCAACGCCGGCGCTGCCGGGCTTTCCGCGGGACCCGACAGGAGAAAAGCGGAGATCACAAAAAAGGCGGCTAAAAAAGGAGCTCTTTTTCTACACGTACTCATGCGACACTCTCCCTTCCTTCTATTCTCTCTTAATTTCTGCCGCAGCAGTGCTTGTACTTTTTTCCGCTGCCGCAAGGGCAAGGGTCGTTCCGTCCTGTTTTCGGACCTTTCTTGACAGGCTGCGGCGATCTCTCTCCTCCGGATACCATGGAAGAAGGCTCTTCCTGCGAAGGCCCGAACGGAAGTATAAACTCCCGCCCCTCCTGGTGACGGCTCCTGTCGCTCCCGTCCCCGCGGTCGCTCGCGACCCGGACCCTGAACGAAAGCTCGGCTACCGACTCTCTTACTCTTTCCATCATGGATTGGAACAGGTTGTAGGATTCAAACTGATATTCCAGCAGGGGATCTTTTTGCCCGATGGCCCGGAGCCCGATACCGCGCCGAAGTTCGTCCATTGCAAGAAGGTGATCCTTCCAACCGTTGTCCAGGGTATGGAGCACAAGGAAACGAAGCAGCGCCCGCCCCTCCTCCTCGCCGAGCGTTTCCATTTTCTTCCGGAAACGGTCGGCGACATCCTCTTTGAGAGCCTCACGCCGTTCCAGCATATCCCGGACATTGTCCACACCTTCGAGATAGGTTTCAAAGCCGCCGCCGAAAACGGTCTTGAGGCGCGAGATCGCACGCGCGGGATCGGCCTCTCCCTCCTCGGGGAAGTATTTCTCGAGGATATCGTCGATGACTCCGTCGATGATCTCCCAGACATGCTGAACGATCCCCTCATCGCGAAGAATATGCTGGCGTTCGCCGTAGACGGCCTCCCTCTGGCGGTTCATCACGTTGTCATATGCGAGGAGCTGCTTCCGGATGTCGAAGTGAAGCTGTTCCACCTTTTTCTGCGCGCTCGCGATCGCCTTCGTCAGGAGGTTGTGCTCGATCGATTCCCCCTCCTCCATTCCGAGCTTCTCCATCAGCCCCTGGATCCGCTCGGAACCGAAGAGGCGCAGGAGATCGTCCTCGAGCGAGAGATAGAAACGGCTCGACCCCGGATCTCCCTGCCGTCCGGAACGTCCGCGGAGCTGGTTGTCGATCCGGCGGGATTCGTGACGCTCGGTGCCGATGATCTTGAGCCCGCCGAAGGCAACTACTTTTTCCCGTTCGATTCGGCACTGGTTGCGGAATTTTTCAAGAATTCCGGAATATCCAGCCGGATCCTTTTCCGAATCGCCGTTCTCCTTGCGGAACGATTCCTTCGCCAGGAATTCGGGATTGCCGCCGAGAATGATGTCGGTACCGCGACCCGCCATGTTGGTGGCAACCGTCACGGCGCCGAGGTGCCCCGCCTGGGCTACAATCTGCGCTTCCCGCTCGTGGTGCTTCGCGTTGAGGACCTGGTGCGGCACCTTGCGCGCCTTGAGCAGCTTGCTGAGCCGTTCCGAGCTGTCGATCGACGTCGTTCCCACGAGGACGGGAATTCCCTCCTTGTGAGACTCCTCTATCTCGTCGGCCACGGCAGCGAACTTTTCCATTACGGTCCGGTAGATGACGTCCGGGTTGTCCTCACGGATCATCGGGACGTTCGTCGGAACGACGATGACCTCGAGGCCGTAGATCTCCTTGAATTCCTCCGCCTCGGTCGCCGCTGTTCCCGTCATGCCGGCCAGTTTGCGGTACATCCTGAAGTAGTTCTGCAGGGTGATCGTGGCGAGCGTCTGGCTCTCCCGTCCGACCTTGACCCCTTCTTTCGCCTCGATCGCCTGGTGCAACCCGTCGGAGTAGCGCCGTCCCACCATGAGGCGTCCGGTGAATTCGTCGACGATGATGATCTCTCCGTCCTTCACCACGTAATGAACGTCCTTTTGAAAGAGAACCCTCGCCTTGACGGCCTGGACGATTCTGTGGGCGAGGTCGGAGTGAGCGGCATCGGAGAAGAGCTCCGGCATCTTCAGGAGATCCTCGCATCGAGCGATTCCCGTCTCCGTCATCGCAACGTTGCGCTCCTTCTCGTCCTTTTCGAAATCGCGCCCCTCTTTGAGCTGACGGGCGATCCTGTCCGAGACGGTGTACATCTCCACGTTGTCGTCCGAGGGACCGGAGATGATCAGCGGTGTCCGCGCCTCGTCGATCAGGATGGAGTCCACCTCGTCGACGATACAGTAGGCATGCCCCCGCTGGACGAGATGAAAGTCGGACACCGCCATATTGTCCCGGAGGTAGTCGAAGCCGAACTCGCTGTTGGTTCCGTACGTGATGTCGGCCTTGTAGGACGCGACACGCTCGTCGTGGTCCATATATGCGTAGATGACTCCCACGGTGAGTCCGAGGAAGGAGTAGATCGGCCCCATCCATTCGGCGTCTCTGCGGGCGAGATAGTCGTTCACGGTCACAAGATGCACGCCTTTTCCGGAGAGGGCGTTCAGCACCACGGCCAGCGTGGCGACGAGCGTCTTTCCTTCACCGGTCTTCATCTCGGTGATCTTGCCCTCGTGGAGCGCCATTCCGCCCATCAGCTGCACATCGAAATGACGCAGGCCTATCGTTCGCCTGGAGACTTCACGAACGACGGCGAATACCTCTGGAAGCAGGTCTTCCTGGGTTTCCCCTTCCTGAAGTCGTTTTTTGAACGAAGGACCTTTCAACCGCAATTCCTCGTCGGAGAGAGAGGAGATGGAAGGTTCGAGATCGTTGATCTGTTCTACAATATCTCCGTAGCGCTTCAGTGCTCGTTCATTGGGATCGAGACCGAGGGCTTTTTTCAGCATATCGAGCATGGCGTCACCTCAAGAAAAAATTCGACCGTGTCGGAACAACGCACACGGCACGGAATACCGGGTCATTATATGCCCCGAATCCGTCGGGGTCAAAGTATTTATGCGGACATTCCGAGGGAACGCCGAGAAGGCGGTGCTCAGTCGGTAAAAAGCTTTTTTCCCTTGATCAGGTAGTCCATGCCGGACCATACGGTAAGGAACATGGCCACCCACATGACGTGAATGCCCAGAGGAACATTGAAAATAATCATCGAGATGGCTACTATCTGGAAGACCGTCTTCATTTTCCCCGCGCCCGACGCCGCGATGACGATTCCCTCAGCGGCAGCGACCATGCGGACACCGGTAACCACAAGGTCGCGAGAGAGAATGACCACCACGATCCACGCCGGAATGCGATGCAATTCCACCAGGGCGATCAGCGCCGCCATGACAAGCACCTTGTCCGCGACGGGGTCGATGAACTTGCCCAGGTTGGTCACCATCCCCTTTTTGCGCGCGATATAACCGTCCGCCGTATCGGTGAGCGCGGCCAGAATGAAGACCGAGCCCGCGAGAATATCGCCGAATGTCACGCTGATTCCAATCTCCTCGACTCTGTAGACGGGATAGGTGAACTTGAACGTGAGGAAAACGAGAACAAGAGGCGCGAGAAAAACGCGAAGGAGGCTCAGCGTATTCGGTATATTCCAAATTTTTCTGCCCACGAGAAAGTTCCTCCTGAAATTTGGTTTCAGCTATACAGTGTAGTCTATCGAGGAAAAAAGGGCAACGGGGAAAAACGTGACGCGCTTCCAGCCAACCGTTTCAGTACCCGGCATTCCATGCCGGATACTGAAACGGGACGATCCTCATCCGCCCAGGTACGCTTCCTTCACCCTGCTGTCCTTGAGAAGATCCTCGCCCTTCCCCTCGAGGACGATCCTGCCGACTTCGAGAATATAGGCGTATGATGCGATCTTGAGCGCCGCGAAGGCGTTCTGTTCGACGAGAAGAACCGTTTTGCCCAGCGAATTGATCTCGGCGATAATGTCGAAGACTTCCTTGACCAGGAGCGGCGCAAGCCCAAGGGACGGCTCGTCGAGCATCACGAGATTCGGCCGGCTCATAAGGGCCCTTCCCACCGCGAGCATTTGCTGTTCTCCTCCGGAAAGGGTGCCTCCCTTCTGCCAGGAGCGTTCCTTCAAACGGGGGAAAAGCTCGTAGACATGATCCCGGTCCCGTTCGACACCATCCTTGTCGTTCCGTATGAAAGCCCCCAACTGAAGATTCTCCTCGACCGTCAGGTGCGGCAGAATTCTCCGTCCTTCGGGACTCATCGCGATTCCGAGTTTTACCATCTCCTCGGGCGGTTTGCCCACGAGGTTCACGGCTTTTCCGGCACCGGAAGGAGTGTAGAGAATGCTTCCCTTGACATTTCTTACGAGGCCGGCCACCGCGCGGATAGTGCTGCTTTTACCCGCTCCGTTCGCCCCGATGAGCGTGACGATACTTCCCTCGGCAATTTCAAGAGAGATCCCCTTCACCGCGTGAATTGCGCCATAATACACATGGAGATTCTCAACTCTCAACATATTTTACATACTCCTCTCCAAGGTAGGCCACGATCACTTTCTTGTCGGACTGAATCGCGTCCGGGTTGCCCTCGGCGATCTTGATACCGTAGTCGAGGACCCAGATATACTCGCATACCCCCATGACGACCTTCATGTCATGTTCGATGAGCAGAATGGTCAGGTCGAATCGTTTCTGGATATCCCGGATGAAAGCCATCAGTTCGCGGGATTCCTGCGGATTCATACCGGCCGCAGGTTCGTCGAGAAGAAGGAATTTCGGCTCGGTGGCCAGTGCACGGGCAATCTCCAGGCGACGCTGGGCGCCGTAGGAAAGGGAACTGGACGGCTCGTCGGCGAAACGCTCCAGCCCCACCGATCTCAGCAAATCCATGGATTTTTCCCGGATGGCCTCCTCCTCCTTCCGGAAAGAGGGCAGGCCGAACGGCGCCATCCACCACTTCGACTTGCGGCGGACATGACAGCCGATCATGACGTTCTGAAGGACTGTCTCGTTGGAGAACAGGCGGATGTTCTGAAATGTTCTCGATATGCCGGCCCGGCAAACCTTATGGGGGGCGAGACCCGTGATCTCGTTGCCGTCGAAGAAGATACGCCCCTGGGTCGGACGGTAGAATCCGGTGACCATGTTGAATACCGTCGTCTTACCGGCGCCGTTGGGGCCTATCAGCCCCACGATTTTACCGTGCGGAACTTCGATGTTCAGGTTGCCGACGGCGGTCAGGCCGCCGAACCTCATGGTGAGGTTTTCAGTCCGGAGTATGGATGCGGGAGCCGTCATTTCACGTCCCCTCCCTTTTCATGGCGTTGGTCGGCTTCGTTTTTTCTGCGGCGGAAGAAGGTGTCCCATGTGATTTCACGCATTCCCATGATTCCCTCCCGCCGGAAGAGGATGATCAGGATGAGCGCCAGAGAGAAGATGACCATCCGCATGCCGGGAATTCCAGGTATCTGGAAGGAGCCGATCGCCATCGGACTCTCGACGATGCGGAGCCATTCGAGCAGAACGGTGATCACGACGCTTCCGAGGATGCTGCCCGTTATCGAGCCGAGTCCTCCGGCCACGGCGATCATCAGGATGTTGAACGTGAGGACGAATCTGAACATCATCGGATCGATCGTGGTGATGAGACTTCCCAGCAACGCACCGCCGACCCCGGCGAAAAACGCGCCGATGGTGAAAGAGAGAACCCGATAGAAGAACGTGTTGATGCCCATGTTCTTCGCCGCGATCTCGTCGTCGCGGATCGCCTTCAGCACATTGCCGAAGTTGCTGTTGACAAGGCGTATGATGAAGAAGAGCGTCAGCAGGAGCCACGCATAGTTCCACCAGAGATTCGCGTAGGCGGGAATCCCCTTGATACCGAGCGCGCCGTTCGTGATGAAGCTCAGGTTGGTGAGCACGACACGAATAATCTCGGAGAAGCCGAGCGTCGCGATTCCCAGATAGTCGCCGCCCAGGCGGAGCACCGGAATGGCGATAAGAAGGGCGAAGAACGATGCAAACAGACCTCCCGCCAGCACCGCAACGAAGAAGGGAGCGTTGATGACCGAAAGGGGCCAGATCAGAGGTTCGAGAATCCACATCATCTGCTTCTGGGCAGGGGGCAGAATGAGAATGGCGCTGACGTATGCTCCTATGGCCATGAAGCCGGCGGTGCCGAGGGAGAACATTCCCGTAAAACCGTAGATGAGGTTGAGGCTGAGCGCGAGAATCGCATTGACGGCGATGAGATTGAGCACCTGTATCTTGTAGCCGTCGAGATTGTCCTGCGCCCAGAAGAGAAACGCGCCGAGAGCAGCGATGAGGAGACAGTTCAATATGAGGTTGCGGGTTCTGGTGTTCATATCTTGTCCTCCAGCTTCTCTCCCATCAGCCCTGTGGGCTTCAGGAGCAGGATGACGATGAGGAGCACGAAAGCGAAGGCGTCACGGTACCCCGAAAGGTGGGGAAAGAATGCGACGGCCATGATTTCGATCAGGCCGAGCAGCATGCCGCCGATCACAGCGCCCTGAATGGAGCCGATACCGCCGAAGACCGCCGCTATGAAGGCCTTCAGTCCGGGTACCAGTCCCATGAACGGTTGTATCTGGGGGTAGCGGAGGGCCCACATGATACCTGACGCCGCCGCGAGGGCGGAGCCGATTCCGAAGGTGAAGGCGATGATCTTGTTCACGGAAACTCCCATGAGGCGGGTTGTCTCGATATCCTTCGATATCGCCCTCATTGCGAGCCCCGGTTTGGTCTTATAGACAATCCACAGCAGCCCGAGAACAAGCAGAAGGGTTACTATAGGAACGACGATGGCCAGGGGAAGAATTCTGATGTCGCCGATTAGAATCACTTTTACCAACCATTCGGGACGAGCGACGGGGCGGGGAATTCCTCCGAAGACGACGATCGCGAGATTCTGGATGAAGAAGGAGACGCCGATCGCGCTGATCAGCGCCGATATTCTTGGGGCCGCCCTCAAAGGTTTGTAGGCGACCCGGTCAACCAGAATTCCGCAGAAGGAGGAGATCAAAATGGCGCCCACAACCGCGATTCCCCAGGGCAGATTGAAGAGGGCGATTCCGAAGAATACAAAATAGGCCCCCAGCATGAAAACTTCTCCGTGGGCAAAATTGATGAGGCGCAAAATACCGTAGACCATGGTGTATCCGATAGCGATAAGGCCGTAGAGAGAACCAAGTGTGATCGCATTGAAAAGGTGCTGGATGAACATGCTTCCGCTCATTGGAGATCCCCCTTGATCAAGAAGAAAATGGAGGGAGGAGATTGAAACCTCCGCCCTCCTTATGTGACGCTACATGCATTCCCTGCCGAGGCGGCAGGAACGCGTCGGAGAGAATCCCCTAGAGAACAGGCTCAACCATTCCAACAAACTGTTTCTTGCCGTCCTTGATCTGGACGATTCCCACAGGGCTCTCGGCGTCGTGGGTCTCGTTGATCGTCTTGTTTCCGGTCACTCCGGGGAAGCCCTTCGTGGTAGCGAGAGCATCGCGGATCGCCTTGGGCTCGGCGCTTCCGGCACGCTCTATGGCGTTGATCACCAGCATGTAGGAGTCGTAACCGAGTGCGGCGTTGACGTTCGGGGCTTTTTCGGGGTGAAGCTTCGACCAATTTTCCGTGAAGGTCTTCGCGATATCGCTCATCTCTTCCATTGAGGGGTCGTAGGGGAACGTGGTGTGGATGAATCCCTCAACCGCATCGCCGCCGATACTGACTATCTCGGGGTTGTCCATCGCGTCGCCGCCCATTATCTGGAACTCCGCGCCGAGCTCCCTTGCCTGCTTCATGATGATGGCGCCCTCGGCGAAGTCGGCCGGAATGAAGAGCAATTCGGGGTTCTTGCTGATGATCTCGGTGAGCTGCGCGGTGAAGTCCTGATCGCCCGAGTTGTACATAAGCTCGGCCACTACCTCTCCGCCGAGCTTCTTGTAGGACTGCTTGAAGAAGTTGGCAAGCCCCACGCAATAGTCGTTCGCCACGTCGATGAGAATCGCGGCCTTCTTCATGCCGAGCTCATTGAAAGCGTACGTCGCCGCCGCGGCTCCCTGGAACGGGTCGATGAAGCACGCTCTGAAGACGTATTCCTTTCCGAGTGTGACAAGGGGATTGGTGCACGACGTGCCCATCATCGGGATCTTCGCCGCCTCCGCAACCTCTCCGCCGGCCATGGCGAGGGAAGAGCCGTACGTACCGATGACCGCGACGACCTTATCGTACTCGATAAGGCGCTTCACCGCGTTGGCTGCCTCGACCTTGTCCGTCTTGTTGTCGACGACAAACAGCTCGACCTTTCGTCCAAGAACTTCCGGCACTTCCTTGTGCGCCATCTGAATTCCTTCGAGTTCCAGCTGACCTCCGAAAGCGACTCTTCCGGTCAACGGGAGGTACACGCCTATCCTGATCGGTTCGGCGGCCAAAGCTGTCCCACCAACGACAAGAACCAACAGTACAGCAAGAAGTACATTACGCAGCTTCATTCAGTTCCCTCCTCAGAAATGATTTTCAACTTCGCTCAAATTATACACAAAAAAAGGGGCTTCAGGAAGTACATTCTTTTCTTTTTACTTTCCGGAAAGAGAAAAAGCGGTTTCGGACGCCCGGTCCCTCTCGGCCTCCCCCACGGGTTCCGGCCGGATGCCGCTGTGTACCCTGTCGCGCAGCTCGGCGCGCTTTCCTCCGTTCCAACTTGAAGTCTTCGTGAAATATCCCGTGATACGGGTAATACCGTCCACATCCCCGCATCCGCATACCGGGCAGGACGGGCGGATCCCCCGGCTCACCCTGCCGCATGCGTTGCATACGGTGAATTCAGGACTGAACGCCACCTGCGAATTATCTGAATGGCGGAAAATCTTTTCAATAAAAGACGCCAGCGCCTGCGAATCGGGCCTGTGCTCCCCCATCCAGACGTGCGTGATCGCTCCTGCGGAGATGAACGGGTGGAAAGCACCCTCTTCCACGACCTTCTGCACGGGATCCATGGGAACAGAGTACGGAAAGTGGCTGCTGTTCGTGTAATAGACCTCTCCCGTTTCCGGATTTCCCTTGACGACGTCGAGCGACTGGGGCCAAGCCTTCAGGTCGAGTTTCGCGAAACGGTACGCCGTGCTCTCCGCAGGAGTCTGTTCGAGCACGATATCAAGCCCGCACTGTTCGGAGAGCGCTTGGCACTTCAGATTCATGTAGTGCGTCACGGCAAGAGCAAGTTGCATGGCCTCCGCCGACTCGTGGAGCTGGAAACCCGTCTGTGCCTGCACCATCTCGTTCAGTCCGAGAATTCCGATGAGGAATTTCGCCCTTCCGAGGCGGAGGTAGGGTTCTCCGTCGTGCTCCATGCAGAGCAGCGAAAGAGGTCCCTTATGTCCGAGGGCGAGAATTTCGCCGATGAACTTCTTTTTCTGGAGATGGGCCTTCGCGGCAAGCTCCATGTAATGATCGACAAGCTCGAAGAGCGTCTCCCTGCATCCGCCGCTCCTGTAGGCCATCCTCGGAAGGTTGAGCGTCACGTTTTGCAGTGCGCAGAAACGGAGCTTCCATGGAGTCTTCGCGTCGAGAAGATCCCTGTGGTCCAGCTCGAAGCTGAGACGGCAGCATTCGGAAAGTTTTACGGCCTCCCCGCGGTCGAAGACGAAGTAGGTATTCCCCTTTTCCGATGCAAGCTCGCAAGCGAGAGCGAGCATCTCCTCCCAGCCCTCCTCGCGGAAAAAATCCTCCGTGATGTGCAGCAACGGTTTAGGGAAGAAGAAGGGCTGTCCGCGGCTGTCTCCTTCCATGTAGACAGAGAAGAGCGCGCGAAGAAAGCGTTTCGCCTCGGGAGCGTAGTCGCCGTAGGTCTTGCCGGTCTCCTTGCCGCCCGGGCCGATAGCTGGCACTTCCCGGAAGTGCTTCGGCACTTCGTGGTAGAGGTTGATGTCGGTGAATGCCACCTGGCCGCCCCGTCCTCCCGCGAGCTGGTTGAATTCGAAGATGAGCATCTGGGCCAGCTGCCGGACCCGTTCGTCCGAAAGCCCTTCAAGATAGGGCGCGAAGAAGATGTTCACCGCATCCCATCCGATCGCCCCTGCCAGGCTGTTCTGCAGTACTGAGGTCATCTTGAGCAGATGGGCGAGGAGCACGTCTGGATGGCGCGCCGGGGCCGAGATACTGGTGATCGAGGGCAGATTGAGCCCGTACTTCGCCACATAGGCCATGCTCTGTCCCGAACAGTAGGGGCGGTTCACCATGCCGAGATCGTGAAGATGAAGATTTCCCGAGAGATGGGCCTCCGCGACGTCGGACGAAAAGACCCGGGTGAGCGCGTACTGTTTCAGCGCGAGCTCCGCGATCGAGAGGTTGATGGATTCAGGGTTGAGGGTCGTGTTGCTGTTCTCCCTGTTCGGATGGAGCATCATTGTCTCGAGGTCATGCACCGGGATGCCGATGCGGCTGTGGTCCTGCAGCTTCGCGTCCAGGCCCCGCTGAAAGAGCTTGACGTTCACGAGCTCGCGGACGAGCGAGGTGCTCACCCGCTCCCGCCCCCAGCGCAGAAGATCGGTCTCCACGTCCGCAGCCAGCTCTCCGGCAAGCCCCGGCTCAACTCCGGCCTCTTTCACGAGGGCTTCAAGGATCCGTTCGGCGTTCCAGGGGTGCGTCTCCTCGTGTCCGAGGGCGTCGACCATGAGCGCGAGGTCCGTGGCCTCGCCTGACGGAGCAAAGAGAAGCATCTGCCGGGCGGCCACCCCTTTCTTCTCCTTTCCGGCGGTTCCATCGCCGGTTTTCAGAAGCACAGGGGTTTCATTCACGGGATCATTCCCCATTTCCGGAGACCTCCTTCTTATCTTTTTCTCTTTCGCCGATCAGGCGGGCAATTTCGTGCTGAAAACTCTCGATGTCGGTGAACTCCCTGTAGACCGAGGCGAAACGGACGTAGGCAACCTGGTTGATCCGCTTCAATCCTTCCATGACCCGCTGTCCTATCAGCGTGACGGGAATATCCCCGTACCCTTCGGCCTTCAGATCGGCTTCTATTCCGGAGGCAAGGTCCTCGATCTGTTCCAGCGTGACGGGAAGTTTTTCACAGGCCCTGCTGATTCCGCGGACGATCTTGTCCCTGCCGAACGTCTCCCGGCTGCCGTCCTTCTTTATCACACGAAGAGGGCGCTTCTCCTCCGTTTTTTCATAGGTCGTGAATCTGGAGGAACACTCGGGACACTCTCTTCTTCGGCGGACGACTCGCCCTTCGTCCGCCGTCCTGGTTTCAATTACCCTCGTCTCAAGCGCGCCGCACGATGGACATCTCAAATGCTCAACCCCCTATATATAGCATCTGACAAAGCATGGTACTCCTATATGGTGTATTTTTCCAGAGAGACGAAGGACTCCTTTTCCCGGGGACTTTCAGCCTACCCATTTTTGCGCACACAAAAAAGCCGGGTTTCCCCGGCTTTTCGATATTCTGGACATGTTGTTCAGCTGCGGTTACTCGACGAGCGACTGAAGGTAATCGTGGACTTTTGCTCGGACCCGTTTGCCGTCCGCACGCCCTTTCACGACCGCCATGACCTTGCTCATGACTCTGCCGGTATCTTTTGGACCTGCGGCTTTCACCATCGCACCGGCATCCTCGACGATTTTCTCGAGTTCACCGTCGGAGAGCTGTTCCGGAAGATAGGTCTCGAGGAAAACAGCTTCTTTCAGCTCCTCCGCCGCCCTGTCGTGCGCTCCGACAGCGGAGTACTGTTCCGCCGACTCCTTTCGCTGCTTCACAAGCCTCTGGATGAGAGCGACGATTTCCTCCTCCGTCAAGTCGCCGGAGCGCCCTTTTTCGGTTTTCGCCCGCTGCAACTCCGCCTTCAGCATCCGAAGAGACGACAACTCCATCTCTTTCTTCTGCTTCATGGCGGCAAGCAGATCATCGGACAGACGTTTCTCGAGTTCGATCACGCGGCATTACCCCCTGGGCTTGCTCCGTCTCTTTCTCGCAGCCTCGGCCCGCTTTGTCTTCTTGGCCTCACTGGGTTTCTCGTAGTGCTCCCTCTTCCTCACTTCCCGAAGAGTCCCCACTTTGGAGACTTCCCGTTTGAATCGCCTGAGGGCATCATCGAGGGATTCATTATCTCTTCGAACGACAGTCGTCATTAACATTCCCCCCTTTCTTTGCCACCCGCATCTACCCCGGTGGCCAGCGGAAACTACGTCCCGCCAACAGGTGAATATGAAGGTGGGGAATCGTCTGTCCCGCCTTGCTTCCGCAATTCACTACCAGCCTGTATCCCTCTTTGTCCAAACCGAGCCGGCAAGCGGTGCGAACTGCGCAATCCAGGACTTTCGACCACACTTCGGGGTTTCGAACGTCGGCAGCCGATTCCACGTGCTCCTTCGGTATTACGAGAAGATGCTGCGGAGCCTGAGGAGCGATATCGCGGATCACAAATACCGAATCGTCCTCAAAAACTTTCTCCACAGGCACAACTCCCGAAGCCATTCTACAGAAAAGGCATTGTCCGTCCAAAAATCCCACCTCACAACGTTACAGTATTCTATACCAGATTTTGAGCGCGCACAATAGATTGCGCCCAAACTCGTACGGCAGGTGAAGAATGATTTCCGGCGAGCATCTTCACCCGGCCGGAAGCCCACGCAGGCAGATGCTTGTCGCGGAGAATCCGGAGAAGGGGTACCAGGATCTCCTCGTCATCCCTCTTGAGGAGGCGGACCAGAGTCAGATCGTCAGGAAGGCATTTTTCCGTCCATCTGCCAAGAGCCTGCGACACCACTCTCGGCGACGGATGGGAGAGCATCTTTCGCACAACGGAGTGCTTCGCCGCGGAAAAGGCAGACCAACGGATCAAGGAAAGGGCGGATCTTTCCGAAAGAAGGCTCCCCCTTGCCGTCAGCGCCGCCGCCATCTCCCCCTTTTTATCCTCGGGCAAGTCCAGAATCAGGAGATGCTCCACGGTATCGTCGTCGGGAGGCCATGTGCGCACCATTTCAAGCAGAGCCGAAAACACGCTCTTCTCCGGCGTTTTCCTGCCGAGAGAGCCGAGGGCGAGAAGCCGTACACCGGGGTGCGTACTCAGAATGCGCTTCGACAACGAAGCGGACGACCTCTTCTCGTCGGCTCTCGCAGCATCGTCGAGGATGCGGGCCAAAGCGAGCTCTGCTTCGACGATCGTTTTCTCAAGAAGCAGATTCCGTACACGCGCCGAGCGTTCCTGTTCCTTCCGTTTTTCCTCCTCGTCACTCCTTTTTCGGCGGTGAGAATTCTCACCCCAGGAAAACGGAGATGTCCTCCCGGAGGCGTTATTCGCCTTCTTTTTCTTCAGCGACTCGGAGATCTGCCCGGGAGTTGCCGATTTCAACTGCGCATACGCAGCGGCGATGGTCTCGAACTGCTTGGCCGCATGCGGCCCCGCAACGTCCGGGTGGCAGGACAGGGCCAATCTTCGGAACGCCGACCGGATATCCCGAAGATGCGCTCCCGGCTGAACTCCCAGTATTTCGAAACAGTCGGTCAACTCAAGAATAACACCCATGTTACCGTACGATCCTCTCCATTTCGGATACCATCTGCGTCAGCGAATCGAAGCCCTCCGAATAAAACCCTCCCTCTCCGAGCGACTTCATCGTCCGGAAAAGCGCCGCCACCCTGGCCTGCTGCGCCGGAGAAAGCTCCATGGAAAGCCGCGAGAACCTCTTTTCCAGGTCAAGCACCTCCCGCGGCGCTTCGGCGGAAGGAGGAGGCGCCGGTTCACCAAGCTCAAGAGGCGCTATCGAGGAAACTCTTCCGTCGGAACGTATTATATCAATTCGCAAAAGACCGTCGGAATCGACGGAAAAAGAAAGCGTAATCTCCTCGTCCTTCCGGGCCTCCGACGCCCGGACCGATGCGATGATTTTCCGGGAAGCGTCCTCTCCCTGAAAGACGCTCATGGTAAAAGCGCCTTCTCCGACGCTGATGAAACGACGTTCAGCCCGTACGGGCAGATGAGCCCCTTTCTTCAGGAGAGACACCGGAGAGCCGTCTGCGGCCAGGATTCCCAGGTCCTGGGAGAGAACGTCCAGAAGGAGGCGCTCCCCGGCCGGAGCAATGCCGTACAACGCCGCTCCCGTCACCACGGACTCGTCGGGGCATTGATTGAGATGTTCAGGCCGCGCCACCCGCTCCTCCAGCAGGGAACGAAGAAGGGGGATGCGGCTGCCTCCTCCGACGAGAAGGAGCTTCGAGGGCCTGAACTTTTTCCACAAACGTTTCACGAAAGTCGTCACATTCTCGAGAGACGGGCGGATAAGTTCCTCGAACTCTTTCCTCGTAACCCGAACAGGCGGGGAGTCGACCCCGGCAGGAGGCGTCCATTCGCACGAAAGGCAGGAGGAAAGAGCTATTTTCAAGCCCTCCGCCTCGGAGAGAAGCGTCCGCCACAGAGGGTCGTGCTCCTCGAGGCGAGGAATATTCATCTTTCCGATCAGCCATTCCGCGAAGGCCGTGTCGAAATCACGCCCTCCGGAAGACGGTATTCCGGTGCTCTCGAGCACCTGCCATACGCCGTCCTCGCTCTCCACGACGGAAAGGTCGACCGTCCCCGCGCCGTAATCAAGGATGAGAAACTTCCCCGCCATGCCGAAAGCCAGCGCCGCGGCAGTAGGTTCGTTCACGATACGGACCGCCGAAAAACCTGCCGAACGGGCGGAGCGGGCGATCGAGGAGCGCTCGGCGAAACTGAAAGAGGCCGGGACCGTGAGCACACAGGACGAAAGAAACACACCCAGGAACGCCTCCGCATCCTCACGCAAAAGCGTGAGCAACGGAACGAGCACCTCCTCCGCCCCGAATGCGGCGCGGCCGCACCGGGCCTTCCATTCCGTCCCCAATTTCCGCTTCACGTCCCACCATGTCGTGGAGGGGTTCTTCATCTCTCCCCGCGCGGCATCCTCCCCGGCCCGCCACCCCATGGAAGTCCACGATGTTACGGACGGGGTCCGCGTTCCTCCCCAACGGCTGGGAACGACAACGACACCCTTGCCCGCCACCGGAACGGCGGTCAGGGCATACCGGGTGCCGAGGTCAATGCCCAGAACAGGTTCCGTCATGCAAGAATCCGTCCTTTCAAAACATCGTTGCCCGCGCCGGTGATCCTCACGGAAACCTCCTGTCCGCAGGAGGCGTTTCCTCTTCCCGTCACGCGGACAAAAGAAGGGGCGAGTCCCTGAAACGCGGTGCCCCTGACCTGTTCGACCAGCACGGGAAGATCCCGCCCGGTCCAGAGAGCGCAGTACGAGCGCAGCATCCGGCCGCCAAGCTCCAAGGCCCTCCGGCTCCGGGCCGAGATCTCATCCGGAGAAATTCTGCCGGGAAGCGAGAAGGCCTTGGTTCCCTCTCTCGGGGAGAAGGGGAAAACGTGCACTTTTCCGAAGCCGCACTCCTCCAGAAAAGAGAGCGTCTCTTCGAAAGCGCGGCCGCTCTCTCCGGGAAAGCCGACGAGAAGATCCGTGCTGATGTGTATTTCAGGCCCGAAAAATGTCCTGACTCTCCTGAGCAGCACGATAAAGTCGGACGGAGAATACCCCCTGTTCATCAGGGAGAGAACGTGCGCGTTTCCGCTCTGGAGGGGAATGTGGAGATGCGGCTGAAAAGCCGGCGTCGACGCGAGAGTCTCCAGAAGTTCGTCGTCGATTCCAAGGGGCTCGATGGAGCCGAAACGCAGACGGCGCACTCCCTCCACGGAGGCGACCATCCGGACGAGCCCGGCAAGGGAGATTTCGCCGTACTTCCCGTACAGACCGAGATGGACTCCCGTAAGGACGACTTCGGGGCAGCCCGACGAGACGATCGAGCGAACCTCCTCCACGACGTCTTCCGGCCTCCGGCTGACGGGAAATCCCCTCGCCTGCGGAATGGCGCAGTACGAACAGAAATGATTGCATCCATCCTGGATTTTCACGAAGGCCCTCGTGTGAAGCAACGGTTTCGCAAGAAAGAGATCGTCCCATTCCCTGCTGCGGAGGACATCCCCCCGGTCTTCCCGATACAGGGCGCCCGATTCGAACGCGGGTGAATCGTGCGACTTAAAAGCCTCGTCGAGAAGGGCGGGGACGTGTCCTTTTCTCCTGCTGCCCACCAGGAGACTGATACCGAGGGCGCGGGCCTCGCTCTCCGGCAGGTTCTGCGCCCAGCATCCGCATGCAACGATGATTGCGCCGGGAGACGTCCGTCTCGCCCTGCGGATCGCCTGGCGGCACTTTTTGTCGGCGACGGCCGTCACGGTACAGCTCACGAGAACGGCGGCGTCGCACTCCGGGGTATCGCTCAGGATAGCCCCCGCAGCGGTGAGCGCGTTGGCGAGGGCCTCTCCCTCGTACTGGTTGGAGCGGCATCCAAGAGTGCAGATCCAGATTCGTTTACCCGAGAGAGCGTGCAGCATGGGCCTCCACCGCCACACCCCACCAGTCGTTCAAGGGCAGTTCGTCGACGACGCGAAGTCCCGCTTCTCCGAGGGCGGCGCTGAACCGCTCCCGTTCCTTGACGAGAAGTCCGGAAAAGAGAGCGCGTCCTCCTTTTTTCAACATGCGGGAGACATCGGGGAGCATTTCCAGAAGCGGTTCGATGACGATATTCGCCATCAGCAGGTCGACCGGATCATCCATTTCGTCGAGAAGGTTTCCCTCCTCCAGTTCCACCGCCTCGGACGGAATTTCGTTCAAACCGAGGTTGTGGCTGATCTCGGAAAGCACGGCCGGATCGAGATCCCTTGCCCTGACGTGCTTCGCGCCGAGTTTTACAGCCGCGATGGAGAGAATTCCCGAGCCGGCGCCGATATCCGCAACGGACGCTCCCGGTACCGCGCACCGCTCCAGAAGCGTGAGGACGATCTGCGTGCTCTCGTGATATCCGGTGCCGAAAGCGGAACCGGGGTAGATGTACAGCGGTGTCCTTCCCTCCGGCTCGCTGCCCTTGTGCCAGGGGGCAAGCACCACGAGCCTTTCGCCCACATCGAGAGGAGGAAATGCTTCTTTCCAGTCCGTATGCCACTGCTTGTTCTCTATCTTGCCCATGTCGGCTATCCTGATCTCCGGCCACGGCGACAATGCCCCTCCGAGGCGCTCGAGCCAGAATCCAAGATCCTGTGAACTGCGAAAATAAGCCCGCAGAAGCACGGACGTCTCCCCGCCCGTCTCCTCGGAACCGATGCTTCCCGACATGTCGGCGAGAGAAGCAAGAACCTCCTCGCTCCCGGGCTGTCCTTCCAGAGTGACGTACCACCAGAAACTTTCCGCTGTACTGTTCATACCGAATCCCCCCGGAAGAAAAATAAGGGGAGGCTGTTACAGCCTCCCGATTTCTGCCATAACTTGAAAGAGTGTAGCAGAAGAAACGCGGTTTTTACAAGGTTGAGTGTGTTTTGTGCGGAACGCGCGGAATCACGAGTCGAAGAGATTCCGGAAAAACTTGCCGAAAACTCCCGAATCCTCCACCTCGACGTTCATCTCGCGTGCGAGCTCTTCGAGAAGCGCCCGCTGTCTCTCGGTCAATTTCGTCGGGACATCCACCGTCACGTGAACAAAAAGGTCTCCCTTTCCCCTGGGACCCCGCAGCCGCTGAATTCCCCTGCCGCGGACGGTAAAGACCTTTCCGGGCTGGGTTCCCGCGGGAATATCCAGCGACTCCGGCTCGCCGACGAGAACAGGAACCGTCACCGTACAGCCTAGAGCGGCTTGGGGGAATGAAAGCGAGAGACGAGTATGGAGGTCTCCGCCCTCCCGTTTGAAGTCGGGGTGCTCCCGGACGCTCACAGCGAGGTAGAGGTCTCCGGAGGAACCGCCGTTCACGCCGGGCTCCCCTTCTCCGGCGATACGAAGGCGCGTTCCGGTATCCACACCGGCCGGAATTTTCACCTCGACATTGTGCGGCTTCCGGACTCTCCCCTGCCCGCCGCATTCGCGACACTTCTCCTTGATAGTCTTTCCGGCGCCGTTGCATTTCGGACACGTGTTCACCGAAACGAACTGGCCGAAGGGCGTTTGCTGCCGGCTCTCGACCTGCCCTCTGCCGCCGCACTGGGAACAGGTCTCCGGGGAGGTGCCGGGTTTCGCGCCGCTTCCGCCGCACTCCTCACAGGATTCCCAGCGCGGGATCTGGAACTCCTTCGACACCCCCGTCGCGGCCTCCAGCAGCGTGACCTCCACTTCCATCTCGAGGTCGGCGCCCCGGCGCGGCGCATTGGGGCTCGCTCTTCTCCGCCCCGCGCCGCCGCCGAAGACACTGTCGAAAATATCGCCGAAGATGTCCCCCATGCCGCCGAAACCCTCGAACGGGCTTCCGCCCCCGGGCATGTCGCCCACGGTGCCGAACTGGTCGTACTGTGTCCGCTTCTGGGAGTCGCTCAGCACTTCATAGGCCTGGTTGATCTTCTTGAACCGCTCCTCGGCGTCCTTGTTACCGGGATTGGCGTCGGGGTGATACTTCCGCACAAGCTGCCGGTAGGCTTTTTTTATGTCGGCGGCAGAAGCATCCCGGGGCACTCCCAGAATCTGGTAGAGATCTTCGGTCTCACTCCCGCCGTACATACGCGCTCACCTCCTACGCCTGGCCCTGATCGGTGAACTCGGCATCCACGGTCTCGCCGTCGGAGGCGTCGCCCGCTCCGGCAGCTCCCTCGTCCTGCTGCGCCTGCGAGTAGAGACGCGTGGAGAACTCCTGGAGCGCTTTCTCGAGCCGTTCCCTGGCCGATCGAATGGATTCGAGATCATCTCCCGAAAGGAGTCGGCGGACCTCCTCCATACCGGAGGTGATCTTTTCCTTCTCCCCGGAAGTCATCTTGTCGCCGTCTTCCGAGAGCAGGCGCTCCGCGGCGTACGCCGTGCTGTCGGCCTCGTTCTTCGTCTCGGCCGTCTCCCGTTTCTTCTTGTCCTCGTCCTCGAACTCCTCCGCCTGGCTCTTCATCCGCTCGATATCTTCCTTTGAAAGGTTCGAGGAGTGGATGGAGATGTTCTGTGCCTTGCCGGTCCCCTTGTCCTTGGCGCTCACGTTCAGAATGCCGTTGACGTCGATGTTGAAGGTCACTTCCACCTGGGGAATGCCGCGGGGCGCCGGAGGAATTCCGTCAAGGAAGAACTTGCCGAGCTTGACGTTGTCGGCCGCCATGGCCCGCTCGCCCTGAAGCACCACGATCTCGACCTGCGTCTGGTTGTTCGCCGCGGTCGTGAACGTCTGGCTCTTGGATACGGGAATTGCCGTATTGCGCTCGATGATCTTGGTGAACACTCCGCCGAGCGTCTCAAGCCCGAGGGAGAGCGGCGTCACGTCGACAAGGACGATATCCTTGTGGTCACCCGCCAGGATGGCTCCCTGGATGGCCGCCCCGGCCGCGACGCACTCGTCCGGATTGATGCCCTTCGTGGGATCCTTTCCGAGAAGCTCCTTTATCTTCCGCTGCACCATCGGCATGCGGGTGGATCCGCCGACAAGGAGGATCTTGTCGACTTCTCCTGCGGACAGACCGGAGTCCTGAAGAGCCTGGCGCGTCGGCTTCACGGTACGCTCCAGAAGATCAGCGGTCATCTCCTCGAACCGTGCGCGGGAAAGACTCATCTCGAGGTGCTTGGGACCCGAAGCGTTCGCCGTGATAAAGGGAAGAGAAATGGTCGTCTCCGGCATCGAGGAGAGTTCGACCTTGGCTTTCTCGGCCGCCTCGCGAAGCCGCTGCAGCGCCATCCGGTCGTTTTTCAGGTCGATCCCCTCCGCTTTCCGGAACTGCTCCACCATCCATTCGACCACGCGCATATCCCAGTCGTCGCCGCCGAGGCGGTTATCGCCGGAAGTGGCGAGCACCTCGAATACGCCCTCGCCGACATCGAGAATCGAGACGTCGAACGTTCCTCCGCCGAGGTCGAAGACAAGGATCTTATGCTCCCCCTGCTTGTTCTCCCCGTAGGCGAGGCATGCGGCCGTGGGTTCGTTGATGATGCGGAGCACCTCGAGCCCCGCGATAGCGCCGGCGTCCTTCGTCGCCTGCCGCTGGGCATCCGTGAAATAGGCCGGAACGGTGATGACGGCCTTCGTCACCGGTTCGCCCAGGTAATCCTCCGCATCCCGCTTCATCTTCTGCAGGATCATCGAGGAGATCTCCTGGGGGGTGTACTTCTTTCCGTCGATCGTCACTCTGCGATCCGTCCCCATATCCCGTTTTATCGACATGATGGTTCGGTCACCGTTCACGATGGCCTGGCGCTTGGCGAGCTGCCCGACAAGGCGCTCCCCCTCTTTCGTGAATGCGACCACGGAGGGAGTGGTGCGGCTTCCTTCCGAATTGGGGATAATCGTCGTCACGTCCCCTTCTTGAACGGCGATGCAGCTGTTCGTTGTACCAAGATCGATTCCTACAACTTTCGACATTTTCTCTCACCTCATGATGTATTGGAAAAATTGTGATTCCGTCCTGCGGATACGCGGAACCCGCGCATGCGGAACGCACGACTCTATGATTTGCCGCCTTGATCCGGCCTGTTGTCCGGCGTTGCAGGAAAATCAGCGTCCGGAGACTGCTCCCACCTTTACCTTCGCAGGCCGGAGCACGCGTTCCTTCGTCCGGTATCCCGGCTGTATCTCTTCGACAACGATGCCGTCCTGCTCCGGATCGTCCGTCGGGACTGCCGCGACGGCCTCATGGAACTCCGGGGAGAAAGCAGCCCCCTTTCCCGGGACGGGCTCGACCCCCATGCCCTCGAGGACGGAGAGAAACTGCCTCCGGACCATGTTAACGCCCTGGAGGAGGCTTTTTCCGTCGGCATCCGGAGGAACCGAAAGCGCACGGTCCAGGTTGTCCAGCACCGGCAGAAACTCAAGCGCCTTCTCCTCCGCGATCATGGCCCTTTCCTTCTGACGATCCCGCTCCACCCGTTTTCTATAATTGAAGAAATCAGCCCTGGCCCGGGCCAGCGAGTCCGTCAATTCGACAATTTTGCCCTCCGCGCTCTCAAGAGCCGCAGCGAGTTCCTCCGTCGGGAGGGAGCACTCCGGACATCCCTCCTCCACCACATCGTCGGGGATGGCTGTCTCACACTCGCCTGAGAAAACTTCTTCTCTTTCCTGTTCTGAAGACACCCGATCATCTGTTTCCTTCATGTGTGCCGCTCCTTTCGAATATAAAAAACCTGAAGTTACAGGACAACCGTGTCGTCCAGCTCCTCGGCTATCGTTTCCAGAATCGCGATCGATTTTTCATAATCCATGCGCAGAGGGCCGATAAGCCCCAGAATCGCCCTGCGGCCATACCCCGCGGCGGGAACCAGCACCAGAGAGAGCTGCTTCATATCCTCCTCCGAGTTCTCGTCCCCGATCGTCACGGAAACACCCTGTTTGATACTGTAGCGTTCCACCATATCGGCGAGCGCCTGTTCCTGCTCGATAAGCGAAAGGACGGTCTGGAACTTGCCGATATCCTGAAAATCCGGCAGGCTTAGAATATGCTGGGCTCCTCCCACGAAAAGGCGGGAGCTTTTCTTGGTCAAAAGGGCGTCCATCTGCACGATAGCGTCCCTGCATGTATCCCATACCCGTTCCAGTCCGTCGAGAACATAACGGGAAAGGGCATCCCGTACGTCGCTCCATGGGTGTCCTTCAGCGATCGTCGTGATCCGCCTGCCGAGCTCATCGAGCATCTCCTGTGAAAGCTCGCATGGAAGCTGAATATTCGCGTGATGCACAAGTCCCCCCTCGAGGACGATCAGAAGCAGCACCGTATTCCCTCCAAGCCGCAGAAAATTGACCCTTTGAATCTGGACTTCCTCGAGGGCCGACAAGGCGGCTACTCCGACGCAGTTGGTAGCCTGCCCCAGCAGGCGCGAGACGTAGGTGAGAATGGACTCGATCCCCTGCCGGCGTTCACGGATCTCCCTTTTCCACTTCTCCGTCTCCGCAGGAGCGATCCGGTGACGCTGCATGATCGAATCGACATACAGGCGGTATGCCTTGGACGTGGGCAGACGGCCGGCCGACGTGTGAGGCTGATAGAAGTATCCCATCTCCTCCAGGTCCGACATCTCGTTCCGTATTGTTGCCGGGCTGCACCCACGAAGGTATTTTTTCGATATCGTCCGCGACCCTGCCGGCTCTCCGGACTGGATGTATTCATAGACAACGGACAGAACAACTTCAAGCTGCCTTTCCGTCAACATGTCGACACCTCCTGTCGGACGTTAGCACTCTTTAAGCGTGAGTGCCAATGCAATTGTCCCGGAAGGTAGAGTAACAATCCATGATATTATTGTCAAGACTGGTCAAAGCGATTTTTATTTTTTCCGGCATCGCGGGGAAGCACCTTCGTACGGAACAAGACAACCAGAACCGACGGTGAGACCGCATCCATCAAGGGAGGACAGAATGAACGAAGAGAACGTACGGAGCACTATTCTGCTCGTACGGCACGGTGAGTGCCGGGGCAACATCGAGGGACTCTTTCGGGGACGGGTCGATTTCCCGTTGAACGAAACGGGACTGCGACAGGCCCGTGAAGTCGCGGAAGCGATCAGCATCTATCGTCCGGAGGCGGTTTTTACGAGCCCCCTGCTCCGTGCACGGAGCACCGCCGAGGCGATCACCTCCCTCTCGTCGGCCCCGCTGATCGTCGACGAGGGACTCAACAATATTTCACTGGGTGTCTGGGAAGGTCGCTCAAAGACTGAGATCGCCGCCGAAAACCCGCAAGAGTGGCGTACATGGCTCGAAAACCCTGAAACGCTCTCGGTCGAAGGCGCCGAGTCGATGAACGACGTCATGAGGAGATCGGTGGAAAGCCTGGACCGGATCGTAAAAAAGTATAAAGGGCGAACCGTTGCGGCGGTCACACACCGCACGGTGGTTAAACCGCTTCTCGCAGGATGCCTCGGCATCCGCTCCCCTTACTTCTGGAAGATTCACATGGATACGGCAGCCTACTCCATTCTCCACTTCGACGATCTTCATGGATACAGCCTGTTTTCTCTGAACATAACGGACCATCTCTCCGATTTTACGACGGAATGGATTTAGCGAACAGCTTCTATCATTACCGACACCCGGGGAAGGCGGGATTCGTTTTGCTTCACGCTCTTGAGAAAATGTAGTATCATTTCCCCGGACATGCACGGAATTCTCTTCAGTCCGCCTGCAACTACCAGGGCAAAAGCGGAAGTCTCCGGACACTTTCCGGCTTTATGCCGAGCATTACTGACCATCTTCTGACCGGAAAAGGACTTTTCACGCGGGAGGCTGCCTCTTTGAGACACAGGACACCATCTTTGTTGCGTACAGTTCTCTTGCTCTCTTTCTGCCTCTTAGCAGCAAGGCAGGGACACGCCCACCTGAAAGTCCTCACGGTTCCCGGGCACCCGATTTCCCTGTTTCTTGAACATGACGGGGAAAAGATTCTTTCGTCGTATCTCCGCTCTCCGGAGGGAATCCATCCGCTTGAACGACTGATCGGTCTCTCCCTTGCGGGGGATTCGTATTCGTTCATGTCGGCCGATGCCGATTTTCAAGATGACCTTCTCTGGAAAATCGACTTCCGGGAGCAAAAGGGCAGCCTGACCGTCTCCCTCTGGATCACGGCCGTTACCGAAACATCAAGCGCCTGGGCAGCTCTCGCTCCGGGAGGTCCCACGTTCTGGGACATCTTGCCCCTGCCTTCCGGGAAGAACAATATCTTTCCATACATCGCTCCGCACCTTCCCGGATACGACGGGCGCGAACCGGTCACGGGAAGCAGTATACTTTCGTTCATATACACGATGATCCTGACGAAAAACGGGCCGAAAATGATCGCTGCGCCCGATTTCTATCGAAAACTTCTTCCGCTGACCCATCTCGTCCTCAAGAGCGAGGAAGACGAGGAGCTGAGCGCGGCGTACGGTTTTCTGTACCTCGATTTCGAGCGCATGTCCTCTGGACAGATGCCGTCGAGAGAGGCAATGAACAACTTCCTTTGGAAGAGAATCCTGAGCATGCGCTGGGGACGCTGACCCCGACGTTGTGTAGCAGTTCAGGGAGATAAACGAAGGGGCGCGGTCTCCCGCTAGGAATTCCGCGCCCCCGTTTTGATTACTGCGCCGCCTCCTGCAGTGCCTGGAGGACGGTTTCAGCATGCCCGGCAACCTTCACCTTCGAAAAAAGGCGCTCCGTTTTTCCCTTCGGATTCACCAGAAGAGTCGACCGTTCCACCCCCATGTACTCTTTTCCGTACATCTTTTTCGTCTGCCAGAATCCGCATGCTTCGATGAAAGCATGCTCCGGATCGCTCAGAAGCGGGAAGGAGATGCCCAATTTTTCGGCAAACTTCCGATGGCTCTCCACCGAATCGGGGCTCACTCCGGCAATTTTACAGTTCAGCGCTTCAAATGCGGACATCCTGTCCGCGAAGTCCTTGACCTCGTTCGTTCACCCCGAGGTGTTGTCCTTGCTGTAGAAAAAGAGAACCAGCCAGCTTCCGGCAAAATCCTTGTTGCTGTACTCCTTCCCGGAACCGTCCTGAAGCTTGAATGCGGGAACTTTTTTTCCTTCCATTTTTTCTCCTCCTATCGGGCCATCGATTCAATAAGCTCCTGCACGTACTTCCGGGGCGCATTGCGCCGGAAGAGCGGCGTGCTCTCATTTCTGTAGGCGGCGAGCGTCTCCTCGAAGGGAGCATCCCCCTCCTTTCTGTAGAGAATACCCAGGGGGAACGGGACATCGGAAAGCGAGAGCGAGAGCGCCTTCTTGAAATCCGACGCGTCGTGCCCCTCCAGCCAGTAGGTGTTCTCCTTGAACCAGGCGTACGTGTTCACGAAATTGAAGGAAACGCACGGCTGGAAGATGTCGACGAGGGCATAGCCTTTATGCCGGATGGCTTCCTTGATCACGTCTTTCGTCCTCTCGCCGTCACCGGCGTACGCCCTGGCCACGAACGTCGCCCCTTGGACCAGCGCGGACGCAAGCGGATTGAACGGATTCGCCTGCACTCCGTCCACCTGTACGGAAGTCCGGAATCCCTTCGGGCTCGTGGGAGAAGCCTGTCCCTTGGTGAGGCCGTAGACCATGTTATTGAAGACGAGATTCGTAATTCCGGGATTTCGGCGAATCGTATGAACGAAGTGATTTCCTCCTTCTCCGTACATGTCGCCGTCCCCTCCCACCGCGATGACCTCGAGGGACGGATTCGCGGCCTTGATGGCGGTCGCGTTGGACAAGGCCCGCCCGTGAAGGCCGTTGAAGAAATGAGACTTCATGTAGTGCGGCGTCTTTGCCGCCTGGCCTATTCCGGATACCATCACGACGTCGAGAGGAGAGAGTTCCAGCTCGGTGAGCGCCTGCTTGATCGAGTCCAGAATTTTGAAGTCGCCGCACCCCGGGCACCAGGAAAGATCGATTCCGGGAAGGTCGAAAGGCGTGCCGGCCATTATGATCTCCCTCCTTTTTCGGAAAGCGCTTCGGAAAGCATCTCTACAGCCTCTTCCACGGAGAACTGAAGGCCGTTGTATTTCAGAACGAAGTCGGTCGCCGCGATACCTGTTGTTCCCCGGAGCAGGCGGGCAAACTGCCCCGTACTGTTCCCCTCGGCGGAGACAAGCCTTCGTGCCTTTTTCAGGAATCCTTCCACCGACGGATGAAGAGGCCATACCTGCTCAAAAGCAAGCAGGGCCGTCTCTTCCCGGTCCAGAATCTTCAACGCCTCCCTGAAGATCGGGATCGTCGCCCCCCAGCAGAGAACGAGTATGGAATATTCTTCAGGACCGTACAGACGCGGCGGCAGAGATTCGGCGCGCATACCGTCCAGCTTGCGCATCCGCTTGTCCTGCATGCGCTTGCGGAGTTTGAAATTTTCGTACACGTGCCCTACTTCATCGTGTTCATGGCTGTCCGCGCCCACGATCTCCTTCCCCCATCCCGGAACACCGAAAGGAGAGCATCCGTCCGGAGTATCTTCATATCGGCGGTACTTCTCCCCGGTCTCCGCGATAAGAGACGGTTCGTCGGAAAAGAGCAGTTCATCCGGGCGCACGTTAAGGAATGAATTCATAAAATACTGATCGGTCAGGACAATAGCCGGAGTCTGATATTTCGACGCGATCCGGAACGCCTCCTGAGTCAGGGAAAAAGCACTCGTCACATCCCCCGGCGCGTACAGTGCCCGGGGAAACTCCCCGTGCCCGGAATAAAGAGCCAGTTCGAGGTCCGCCTGTTCCGTGCGCGTCGCCATTCCGGTCGCCGGTCCCGGCCTCTGGGCAAGGTGAACCACGACAGGAGTTTCAGCGACCCCGGCAAGGCTCAGCCCTTCGCCCATGAGCGCAAAGCCTCCGCCCGAAGTGGTCACCATCGGCCTGGCTCCGGCGTAGGAAGCTCCCACGGCCATGTTGATCGCGGACAGCTCGTCCTCCACCTGCTCCACCACAGCTCCGGCCTTCTCCGCATTCTTCGCGAAAAAGGAGAGCACTCCCGTCGCAGGAGACATCGGGTACGCAGTCACAAAGTTGCACCCGGCGGCCATCGCTCCCAGCGAGACCGCGTCGCTTCCGTTGACAAGCGCTCTTCCTACTTCGGCAGGAGCCCCCTTACCGGAAAGCAAGCCTTGACCGTCCACCATCTTCTCTCCGGTCTCGTATCCGGTCCGGCACGCTTTCGAGTTCTTCGCCGCCACATCTCCCTTCTTTCCGGAGAAACGCTCTTCGAAAAAGACGTCGGCCTTCTCCGTCCCGACCCCGAGTATCCCGAGAAGCAGTCCAGCTGCGATGGAATTGGAATAGATTTTTCCGCCGGCTTCCGCAGCAAGCTCGGAGAGCGGAACATGCACAAAAGACGCTCCCGAATCTTCGAGTTCGCCCTTCAATTCCTCCCTATCCCCCAGGATCACCGTGGAAGCGGTTATGCGCTCCCTGATATTCGTCCGGACGTTTTTACTTAGCGCCACCAGGATATCCATACGGTCGACCAAAGCATCCACACGAAACGGCGCGATGCGGAGCTCCGTGGAGTTGTTTCCTCCTCGGACCCGCGACATGTACTCCCTGGAACCGAACACTGAAAAGCCGGAATCGACGATCACCCTTGCCAGCATGTCCTCAACGGTCTGAATACCGAGTCCGGCAGCACCGCAGAGAACACAGGAAATTTCCCTCGCCTCTCGTAACGATGAAAAGAGCATCTTCGTCCTCCCTTCAAAAGATAGACGTTTTGTCTTTGATTATACAACCATTCCCCGGTGAGAATCCATTCCGGAATCCAGAAGCAGGAAGAGCACCACCGCTTCTCGCCGGCAATGTTTGTGATATAATTCTAGACATGGGCGATGGATATTCAGGTCCTATGAATTTCCAAAAGATTACGGAGGTGTGTTCCATGGGGAAATTTAGATGTCTATCGTGCAAGAGTGAGTTCGAACTGGACGAAAAAGCACCCACTATGCGCTGCCAGCGCTGCGGCAGCAGGTTTGTGGAAGTGCTGGACGCAACGAACAGAAAGCGGGGGAAGTCCTGGAGCGCGAAATCGTTCAGCGTGGGAAAAACCCCGAAGTAGTTTTTTCCACGTATTGATTTCATCGCAGATATTAAAAAGAGGAGCTCCGAAAAAAACGGAGCTCCTCTTTTTTTCGAACGGCTAATACGGTTTATTCCAGTTTCTTTTCAGGCTCCTTAAGCGCCTTCAAAGATTCGAAGACCATCAATACAGCCAGAACGAGAAGGATGATCGACGGTATTACAAGAGTATAGTTGGGGTGCTCGTACGCCATGTTGTCCCTGATCAGGAAGCCGAGAGCCGCCACCGTGGTCACGAGCATGAACCACATCGGAATCATGGCGAAGCTGTTGTTCTTCTTCAGGGCCTTGGCTACCCAAACTCCGATTGTCAGAAGGGCGAGGGCCGCGACAAGCTGGTTGGAAGCGCCGAAGATCGGCCAGATCGCCAACCATGCGGGGATCACGTTGCCCGTGGGGCCGTGGGCCTTCGTAAGAAGCAGCGCCATTGCGCCGGCGATCGTGAGGACGGTGGCGGTGTACTTGTCGATGTGCATGTTGGAGAGTTCCTGGATCTGGTACCGGGTAAGACGGGTCGCAGTGTCGAGCGAGGTGAGAAGGAAGGAGTTGATGGCGAGAAGTCCGAGGGACATACCGACCTTCGGGTCAATTCCAAGAAGAGAGGCGAATTTTCCGAATCCCTGGGCGTATGTGACCACAGGGCCGCCCTGGGCGATGGTGCCGCTGATCATGATGGTGCCGATCGCGATCACCGCCACGACTCCCTCGAGAAGCATGGAACCGTACCCGACGACGACGCTGTGCGTCTCCTTATGAAGCTGCTTGGAGGTGGTACCGCTGCCGACGAGCGAGTGGAAACCCGAAATGGCGCCGCACGCAACGATGACGAAGAGCATGGGCCACAGATACTGGTTGCCGGAAACAAACCCCTTGAAAGCGGGAAGCACGATCTCGAAGCCTTCTCCTTTGCCCATCACCATGCCGACAGTACCGACGATCACGGAAAAATACAGGAAGTAGGAAGCCAGATAGTCTCGGGGCTGGAGGAGGAGCCAGACAGGAAGGACCGACGCGAAGAAGATATAGCCGACGAGAATCCAGCGCCATGTCTCCGTGGGAAGTTTGAAGGTCTCGGCCACCCATGCGGCGTCGTTGCCGTACCAGCAGGCGTAGATGACGATGGGGACCATGATGACCGTCATGAGCCAAAGCGGAGTCCTGTACTTGTAGATAAGGACGCCGAAGATAAGGGCCATGCCGATGTACAGCGACGCCGAAAAAGCCACGGCCGGGTCGGCGGCGAAGGAGCCTGCGGAGAGCTGGAGGAAGACCGCGACCACGAGGATGAGGGCGAGGATCGTGAAGCAGAGGAAGAGTACTTTTCCTTTCCTGCCGATCCACTTGTCCACCACTTCTCCGACGGATTTGCCGTCATGGCGCATCGAAGCTACAAGAGCTCCCATGTCGTGCGGACCGCCGATGAAAGCGGATCCGATGATGCACCACAGGTATGCGGGGAGCCATCCGAACATAGCGGCCGCCGTGATGGGACCGACGATGGGGCCGGCTCCGGCGATGGACGCGAAGTGGTGTCCCAGCAGAACCGCCGGGTGGGCGGGGCAGTAGTCGATCCCGTCGAACATGGCGTCGGCAGGCGTTGGAGATTCATCGTTCAGGCCGTATATCTTCGCCATGTACGAGCCGTACACCTTGTAGCATATTAAAAACAAAACGATGGCAACCAAAAAGATAGTAGCAAGAGTAGACAGAGAAAACACGTTATTCACCTCCGATGGATAAATAAAAAACATAATGCTGCTGACGACTCGATCTTTTTCTCAAGCACCACCTCCTGTATCGTCCTTCCTGGAACGAACAAGCTCCAGAGCCTTGTCAACCAGAGGGGCCAAATCTTTGATACGCTTTTCGTACTGCCCTCCCGGCGTAAACGAATGGACTTCCGCATACCCTCTCAAGCCGAACAAAAAAGAACGTACTCGCCCTTTCTCCCTCGATTCGCTCGCCTCGACAAAAAGATAGCGCTGCGTCATCAGGTCGGTTTGAGGACGGCATGTTTTCAATATTCTTTCTTTATCTTCTTTGCCGCTGTGGTTCCAAATTATGTAGTCATCCGCATAATACCGGCACACTTCGCCGATTAGAGCGTTTTTGACGAAAGTGACTCTTCGGTAGACACCCTTCATTCCGGGAGCATCCCACAGAGAAAATCCCCAATACTCCCACAGGTCGGAAGCACGTCCCAAATCTGAAATATAATTCAACCTTCAATCCCCTCCAAGCTGATTATACTCCAATGCCGGAAAATGGGAAGTGATTTTCAGTTTCATTTTGTATTTTTTTCACCCCTCATTTCAGTACGGAATACCAACAGGAGCAATAAGATCGCAAAATTACGACCTCTTATCCCGGACCGCTACTATCATCATTCGGATCCTGAAGTCTTTTTCGGTTGTTCGCATGAATTTTCGAGAAATCATGGTAGCATTATGAAGTAGAGATGAGAAAGTCGGAGCCTCAAATTTATACCACTAGCGATGAAAAGAGGTGATGCGTAATGTGGAACGTCATGAATGACTGCCGTATTTGTTCCCGTATCGGGATAATGCTGAGCATGCTCATTTTCTTGCTCTTGACGCCGACCGCCTTCGCCCGGCAAGGAAAGGACGAGAGAATCCGCATCGCCGTGATAGACTTCTCCGTGCACGGCGCCGCCCCTCACCTGGGAGGCGTTGCGGGAGAATACCTCCGGACACGCTTTTCAGGAATATCCGGAATCAATATAGTAGAACGCGCCCAGATGGAAGCGCTTGCCCGCGAGCAAAAACTGCAGATTTCCGGGCTTGTGGACGAGGCGACGGCCGTGGCCGCCGGAAAACTTCTCGGAGCGAACTATATCGTTGCGGGAGCGGTGAATGCGGTAGGTCAGGTTCTCGTACTGACTTCGAGAATTATCGATGTCGAAAAAAGCACCGCCACATCCGGTTTCATTAGGGAATCACGGACGGGAGAGGACGGCCTGTACAGCGCGATGCAAGCACTGGCAACGGACATGATCGCCGCGATCGCTCCCTCGTCAGCCCCTCCCCCGCTCCCGACGCCAATACCGCCTCCGGTAAGGCCGACACCTACCCCCGTACCGGTCGATGAGCAAATCAGGGAAGCGCAGAAGCTGCTGAACGACCTGGGGTACGATGCAGGTTCCGCCGACGGGAAGTACGGCCCCCGGACTGCGGCCGCAGTCAAGGCGTTTCAAAGGAACAAGGGGATCTCACAGAGCGGAATGGTAACGGCCTCTTTGATCGAGCTTTTGCGGGAAGCCAAGAGGCAGGCGATCGCGACCAAACTCGCTTCCCCTCCTCCAAAACCGCCGGCGCCGACCAAAACTCCTGAAAAATTCGTCCCCCCTCCGCCGGTAAAAGTCAATATGAGCGCTCCCGATATAAAACTGGTGCTGAGAAACAACTCCAGGCAAGTTATCACGGTGGCGATCAACTACCTCACGTACGAAGGCCGGTGGATCACAAGGGCCTGGTGGCGGATTCCACCGGGAGGAACAGTCGAACCCAATGCAAGGACAAAGAACACCTATTTTTATTTTTACGCGGAGGGTGAAGAGGGCGGCGTCTGGAGCGGAACGGGCAAAACCGGCAGCATCGACAGGTGGATTGTGAGCGACAAGTTCGACCACTACGATGATCTGCCCGATACTCCCTTGGGCAGCAATCTTCGGCTTGCGTCGTTCTTCATGTCGCAGGCCTCGAACAACCGGATGACGCAATCGTTCTCCGACTGAATCCGATGTTCAGACAAGTTTTTCACACTTGCCAACAGAACAGATGCACGCTATAATATCACCCGTTTCGGGCGATTAGCTCAGCGGAAGTAGCGCTTCCTTCACACGGAAGAGGTCACTGGTTCGAACCCAGTATCGCCCACCAAGTGCCACCAAGGGTTCCGGAGTTTTAGCCGGAACCCTTTTTTCATGTGCGGACTCCATACAGACTCCACCCGCGAAAAAGTCGCCCCCAGTTCACAACCGTTTTTCCGCAATTCCGGCCGAAAAAAAGACTTAATTTTCGGTCTTTTTTTCAATACCCCGTTTTCTCTCGTTTCCGTTTGTTTTGCACCACCCCCCGCAGGAAGACTGAAGTGTACATCCTAAAAGGGGGTACACATTTTGGCTATTGAAAAGAGACTGTTCACCAGCAAGGAAGCGGCGGCGTACATCGGCGTGAAAGAGGGCTATTTGAGACAGGTGCGTATGACTGGGAAAATCGGTGGACGGCTTGCGCCGCCGCCGCATCGGGAGATGGGGCGCAGCATACGCTATGAAAAAGCAGCGCTCGATGCCTGGATTGACGCCCTTCCAGAGCGCCACAGGCAGGATACGGAGTCTGTCGGGAGTCCAGCAGGGGAGGTGTCGCTATGAGCCGTGTCGAGGCAGAAGAATGGATGAAAAAGAAGAAAAAAGCGATTTTCACATTCTTTTTGAGGCTTACTTCAACGCGCACGCGACGACATACCCCGACGCCGCGACTTACCCGAAGGCCGCATACACGACCTTCGCCATTTTCACGCTGAAAGCAACAAGTTTCCAATCCGGCGGGGGCGAACGGAAATGGCGCAAAACGTTGCAAATACTGAATATCGAGTTTTCCGTTTTCGGCGACCCCGCCGGAGTTTTTCAGCGGACTAAAAATCAGCGGGTCAAAAAAACAGGAGCGGAATGCATGAGGAGAGTAACAGGCGCTTCTGTTCTTTTCAACCGTAAATTTTGCACATGTCCGTGTTGGTATGGCCCAGCCGTATAGCCAATGCACCATAAAAACCATCTTTATAGTCTTGATAGTCTTGATAGTCTTGCGATTCTATCCAGTTTCTGCCGTACAACTTTCTTCTCCAGTCGGCACCGTGTCTTTTCCGCAGTTCTGCGGCAAGCTTCTTCTTTTCATCGGCTGCATACTGGTGTCGCAAAGAATGTAAATCCCAGTGACTGTCAGCGTTCAGACCTTCCCGCAGCCTTGCCCTCCGCCACGCGGCGCGCAAGGCGGACGCGCTGTAGGGAGCGGATTTATTGCCGCGCCTGACCAGCACCCCCGCCAGCAATACCCCTTCTGGAGAAGCCTGATGAACGACCCAAGAACGAACTACCGAATGCTTTTTTTCCTTGCGCCCGTTTTCGCGCTGTCGATATTTATGCGTATACCATCCGCGACACGTTCTAGTTGAAGGCTTTCGGCCTCGCAGCTCCGCGCACCCGTAAAACGGATGGCAAGGATAGCATCTCTATGCTCCGGTGCAAGATACCCGATAAGGCGCGTAAAGACCTTTTCGTTTTGCGCAGCCCTTCTCGCTTCTGTCACCGGAGTAGACCGCCTAGACGGAACACGCCCAAGCAATTTACACATTTCCGCGTAAGGCGGTAGAGCTCTCGCCATGTCGGTCAAATGTTCTGCGCCACTAGCACCAGCATAACGCAGAACCATGGCTCTTTGTCGTTTGTACGTTGATACAGAAGAGCTGGCGCACGTCTCGACCAGATACGCGAGCATATCCCACGCGGTTTTCCTTCCCTGTTCCGCGAGGACACGCCGAACCTGTGCCGCGCCGCGCTTGTAGTCCGCTTTTGTCCGTTCAGAAAGAAATTTCTCTCCTTTCAGTTCGTTGGGCTGGAACTCGGGAGCGGAACGCGCTACGGGGTTTTGCATATAGAAAGCGGCACGTTCAAGCACTGCCTGCACCGCAGGGGCGACGGAAACCGACAGCGAAATAATCGGAACCGCCGCCGCTTCTCTTTCACGCGGCGCTAGGCCATGCGTACGGTGCGCGGCCCCGAAGAAACGCCGCGAAGATGAACCATGAATAATTTCGTTCTTCTTCGCTTCCAGCTCTGCCAGTCGCACCGTTTCCCGCAGCGCCGTTTCCCGCAGCGCCGTTTTCTTGGCGTTTTCGGCGCGTTCCTCAAGCATTGAAAAAAGTAGTCTGATTATTTCGTGCGCTTCCTTTTTCGGCCTGTTTCACCCACCATGTGGTAGGCAGCGCAGCGGCTTCGGTCATCGTCGCCGCGCCCCGTTCCGATTTATATGGAAAATTTTTCTCAAGTTCTTCCAACACCGCGCTCTTTACTGCTTCGCTGCGCGAAAGCGGCATCTGCTCTTCTACTCGCTGCTTTTCCAGTTCTCCGAAAGGAATACGATACGACAAAGAAACATTAGATGAGTGGGTTGATACTGTTCCACGGAAACACGACTTGTCGCAGGTTTCTGAATATATTGATGATGTACATTTTTTTATTTTTCTTATATCTCTTAATTGGTCCTTTCAACGCTGAGAGTTCCCCCGAAACAATAGGGGGATGCGCACGCCTTTCGGCTGGACCTCGCGCATGGACAGCGGAACTACGGTGCTCGCGATGAGAGCATGGTGGTTTTTCGGGGAGAAATCCGTCACGGAGTACTACGGCAACAAGAGTCGGATAACAGTTTTCTATACCAAGCACGTGCAATTGCGGGACGTCCGCGGCATCATCATGCTTCCGAGATACCGCGGGGAGGAGCGCTGGCTCAAGACGGATGGTTTGCGGCGACGGGGAAAAGTCAAGCGCAATCTGCATCTGCTCCCCAACATCTTCGCCGAAATCCGAAAAAGAGAGGAAACAATCAGGCGGCGCGTAGGGAATAATAATCCCCCCGACTCCTCCGCCCTATTCATGACCGGCGTCGTGTTCGCTCTCCAATCTTAGAACGTCCGGAGAGGCATCGTCCCCCCGGTATTGTTTCCCCGTCCAGGACTCCTTCGAAGCATCTCTCAGATATCAATGCGAACATTCCGAGCGTACCCCGAGGCGGTGCGCCGTTGTTGTTTTCCGCTTTCATGTGCTGTCAATGAGGACGGTCACGTTAAGTCGAGCCGACCTAGGCATTCCAAGAAAACCAAACCTCCCTTGACTCATGACGCAGACCATTCTATGCTGTTTTCAGATGTATCTTCGGCTACGCTTTTTATAGTACAGAAAACATCTGTTCATCATACTCGGGAAAGGCGGCGATGCTCTTGGTTCTGGAAAAGAAAAATAATGACCGTTCGGAGAAACGCTACCGCTCCAAGCTCGAGCGCAGAGTCGCCGAATCCGTCGAGGCCAGCGGCTGCGATTGCGAATACGAGCCCATCGAAATCCGCTACACTGTCCCCGAGCGCATCGCCCGATACACGCCCGACTTCCGCCTGCCCAACGGCATCATCGTCGAGGTCAAGGGTCGCTGGGACGCCGCCGACCGCAGGAAGCAGGCGCTCGTGAGGGCGGAGCATCCGGAGCTCGACATCCGTTTTGTTTTCTCAAACCCATGGACCCGCATCTCCAAGGAGAGCGACACCACCTACGCGGACTACTGCGACAAAATGGGCTGGACGTACGCCAAGGGGAGAATCCCGTCTTCCTGGATTCAGGAACCGACGAGAGAGATGGTCTTATAACCGATACTCCGCTCCTTGACGGGAACCCCAATCGCAGAGTCTCTCTCGGTATTCCGTGGGCACCTAATAAACTGAACCCCCGAGCCGAACGTGTTTTCAATTCCTTCTGCCCGAAACATCCCCCTATTTCGAACTCCGATTTCAATCCGGGAAATCGCGGATATAAAAGAGATTGCAATTCTACTCATTTCACATCCGTTTATAAAAAACTCGCTGATACCTAAGAATTGAAAATCCGCAATACATCTTTCCGTATACTCCAACGGATTCATGTATTTCGAAGAGAGCCAATTTCTAATACCGCGTGACCAATCATTATCGGTTGGCTCTTCTTTATAGCAGTCCCGGATTTCTCCTGAGCTCTGAAACTATACTGCAGCACGCTTCGCTCCGCTTTCTTATCGAATGACAATCCTTGGTTAAATGGTCTTTTTTAAACTACTGATTCAGCTCTTGTTTAGCCCGGCTCGGACTCTCTACAGTGGTACGGAGCTTGGAAAAACGAATGCGGAAAGATTCGACCGCACCAAAACGATTTCTTCCGCACCCCGCTTGTCTTGGTACCGATGGACCTTCTACAGTGGGAGAGCAGCTTGAAAACAAAATATCGGCTCATCGAAAAAATCTTTACCGGAACTCTTGTTTAGCCCCGCTCCTACTCTCTAGAGTGGTACGGAGCTTGGAAAAACGAATGCGGAAAGATTCGACCGCACCAAAACGATTTCTTCCGCACCCCGCTTGTCTTGGTACCGATGGACCTTCTACAGTGGGAGAGCAGCTTG